>Ga0307509_10004615_pt1 | contig 19748 bp, 16 predicted proteins | sample 10_EM_MG_FD_202245 | JGI IMG/M metagenome (GOLD analysis project Ga0307509, IMG submission 202245) | Populus trichocarpa ectomycorrhiza microbial communities from riparian zone in the Pacific Northwest, United States - 10_EM | ecosystem: Host-associated > Plants > Roots > Unclassified | place...
TCAAACCCAAATCCCCAGATCTTATCTTATTCCGATCTTATCATAATCACATCTTATCACTCGAAAGCCTGCAGATATCTGCAGTCCGGCCAGGCCCGGTCAGATGATCCTCAGAAGCCGGACTGCGGCCCACAGTCCGGCCCGGCCGGCTCATACCAAAGCCCAGGCCGACCCAGGCCGACCCAAAGCCTGGCCGGACTGGCCGCTTGCGAACACTGATAGCGAGACCGGGGTTTTGAAAACGGCGGATGCCTGGCCAACCTTGGAGAGGTTTCTTTAGCAAGTGTGCTTCGTCTGCTTGGTGCACTGCTGACGCTAGTTATATGAACTCAAGGACCACCGAATCACCTTTTGGAAAACAATCAAAGACGACCAAATCGTCATCAACAAGTCAATTAGCCACCTGAGTATCCAAGTGGAGACTGGTTTCGTCGAAATGGTGAGTGAGTCTGCTACCCTCTTTGCCGATTGAAGGGAAAGATTGCTTTTATGTAGTGGCGCATTGGACTTGGTTGAGATTTTGTTGGTTCCTTCTGCGTATACTAGGGTATCCATGGACTCGAATTTTCACTGTTACTGACACAAGACCTTGGGGTATGATGTAGACACAAGAGGGCAGCTTTCGATAAATTTAGCCCGGAAATTCTTAAAAGCGTTCGTTATCCGCGAGCTCGCCGCGGTAATATCAAACGGGGGGGTCACTTGAAGGCGTGTCGCTGATACATTATGTGCAGGAAAATGGAATCAACGATAACAAGTAAATAGTGTCTCTTTGCAGTCACAAGTGTTTACCGAACTCCTAAAAGGTTTAGGCAGGACTGCTTAAGGCTTTTATTTTATTTTTTCGTCGACGTCGAGTATTTTTTTTAGTTTTTACTAGGAAACGGGTTGAGATGTATTTTTAGTCGGAAATGATCCGATCACTGATTTTACTAATCTCTGATTAATAGTAAATTTATGTTCACTGGGGAACCGGCGCCCAAGTGGGAGGCGCTGTGGAGCAAGCCACACCTAGCTACAGTAGTAAAATATCTAAGCGAAGCACTGGATGAAAGGCTCTCTTTTTCCCAATTGTACAATACCTTTCAAGCTTTTTTGATTCGCCGTTTCCAGCCAGTCGCCCATCCCGGGCTCCAGTCCAAAGTTCTTAGGAAGGATCAGTGCTTTCCTGGCAGGGTATAGCATAAGCTGCTTAGCAGTGTGGTATCTCATCTGGTAGTTTCCGAAAAATCCATTAACTTCCCCACCGAAATCAAATTGTGGGTTGGTGCTGCGGGGGTAAATACTTGATGGAGGGTAAGGAGGAGTTGCTGTGCGGAGGTGTTGAAGCGTTTTGGGGGCGGTGAAGTCGTGCTGGCAGGTCGCTCGGCGGGAGCAGGGGCGACAGGGCAGAGTGAGGGCCCGTGACTGCAGCTCGGTTGCATTCTGTGCCCTATTGCGGTGGATTTGATTTGCCGGGTTGTGGGGAGGGTTCGTTGCCGCTAATTTCAATTTGTGCTTCGTGCTTAACTGGTGGAAGCTACCGTAGGTTGGAGTTTCCAGAATAATTTTGATTGATTTGCCTTCTAGAATTGGGTTCCGGGCTACATGGGTTGGGCACTATCTGGACTGGCATAGAACTAGTGATAACCTGGTGGAAAACGCTCAGCGTCACAACTCCAGTTAAGTCAATGTGCTTCAAAAATGTATTTGACCACAAGGCAAAAAGCCTCCAGGTCTTACCCAGATGCGACATCGCCAGCTATTTACTTTGTCGAAAGGGAATTTTATGGTTTTTATGATGACAGTTTTGGTGCTGAGGGTCAGTGGGTATAGCAGATGAATGGGTGGGGAAATTTGGGGGTTCCTCAACCTGAGTGTCTACAGATGGATTGGATATGTGATTTGTGCCTTTCTTTTTTGTTTTCCCTCTCACCCTTTCTTCTTCTTCTCTTGGTATGATACTTGCATTCCATCCCCATAGGTTTCCTAATCCTTGTCTGTTCGATCACCCACGTCCATGCCCTAGCATCATACTACAAACATGTCGTTAGGATCACTCATTCCGGCGAGATCCGGTGTAATAAGCTTATTTTTGCTTTCTCATTTCTCTCACGGCTACTGATCTGCTCTTTTTTCGCTCTTTTGGCTGTGAAATGGGTAGTTCTCCACTACATAGTAAACGGTTCTATCGTTTGGGTTTTTGCCGGAGGAACAAATACAGGGAGGCCGGGGAGAGGGACAATGTGGGTCCTTTCGATACCACGTGGACTATCTGGCTACAGTGTTGAAAAGGGAGGTGCAAGATTCACAGTAATGGAATACCGTATAATCTGGGAAAGTCGGATTGATGCTAGTGAGGATTTTCTTGAATTCGCCTTCTTCGCGTCCTCCTGTTGGCTCTGTTGGCTTGTTTTTGCTTTAGCTCTAGTCCGACTTTTGCTAGATTATACGGTAACGGGACAAACATCCTTAGGTGCACAGCTGGTAAGAATTTAAGGTTTTCCCTAGGCCCACTTCTCGGGAAGTTCATTTCATGCCACTCTAGTATCCTGCTCTCCAGAGTTACCCTACGGTCGCTTAGCCATTCTCTGCAAACCTTGATCCACTCGCCTATTTCGCCTGTAAGAGGAAAGAAGAGGCTAGGAATCACGGTCAATTTACAGGTGTATAAACAAAACACAAGTATCATACTATATTAACACGGGGAGGTCAATCCAACCGCCGTCAACCGGACTCAAGCCCCTGCTAACTTAAATTCATGATCTCCAAATCCCCTTGTCTCAGCCTATCAAACTCTGCCAAAGGCACACGTCATATCTCAACCAGTAGAATCACTTCCTGCGTTCAGTGCTCTAACAAATAAAAGCGCAAGCTTGCCAAGCGCTCCGCCTAGGTCTTTGCTAGGAACACTTGTTGTTCACCCGCTTCCCCCGCCATTTGGCTACCGCCCGACTGCTGCTAGCTGACAGCCACACCCACACCACTCCCTCCGCTTCGTCGACGGAATCCCAGATGGATAATCGAATGACTTTCAGCCAGCCATGCCTTTGCCCGAGACCCCAAATGGAATCATAGTCTCTTTGAAGAATGTGGTCGATCTGAAAGTTACAGGAGTATTGCAGATAATTCGGGAGCACGACAGATTGCTCATTCCTTTAGTTGCTTGCATAGAAGATTCTTCCGATATATCTTTCGTTTGTTATGACGAGAGTATGGAGAGGAATGCGGATATGCGGAGCAATGCAGACATAGGTGTAATGACCCAGAGAAGGCTCACGATGTGTTACTCGAGTACTGTAGCGCTTTTAAACGGGAGAAACGGTCGCTTGATGTGGCTATCCGAGGTGGGTGGGGTGGGGGGGGGTTACAGGGCACCTGGGAAGAATTTTTTTAAAAAATTCAACTCCGGCATTCGATAGACAGGGAGAGCACACAATACAGTATGTTTTAGACGTGGATCAACGGCGACAACGAGACGAAACGAGGACTGTGAAACGCTAAGAGTTCTCACACCCAAAGGATCGCCCGACTCATGAGTGGGGAAGTTCACTCTATTCAACAACGCACTGCCGTATAATATTAAACCATGAGTCACCGCACATTGCCCATGCTATTCCATGAAAGTCTTCCCTTCCCCTTACCCACTCCCCGGCTAACGAAGGAAAGACAAACTCCCACTGCCCATAGCCTCCGGGCTTCCAGCTCTTTCACACCGCCTTCACAATGTCCCCGCTTTCCTTTCGGCGGATGCATCATTCCAAAACTCTCGCGCATTCCTGCTTTTCCAAATGCTTTCCCGAAAGCCAGAACACAGCCCGAAGCCAAAGCGCATTTCCAAAGCCACAAACAAGCGCGTTCCCAGAAGCTATCCGAATAATACAGGAACTATCATGAGAGCATGCCAAGCAGCTTGCCATGGTGTTCCAACAGTGTGTGCTATGTCATTGGGATCATGGCACCTCTTCTCCTAAGTTTAGGTGCTGTTTGGTTTTTTCGTGTCTCATAACGGGGCTGAGCAGTTGTCTTTTTTTGCTGTGCTTGTCTCCCTTTCCAAAGAATGTAATTCTCGACTACAGAGCACATCTTTCTATTGTTTGTGTTCTTGCGGTGGCAAAAAATGCACGGGGGCTGGAGGGAGAAACCATATGAGCTGCCTTATGTTATATTATCTCTCTGGCTATGGTATTGACGGCTTACGTGTGAAATTCACGGGAACTGAGTAATGGTGACAAACATGTCCAGTTTCCTCAGCGTGTGGGAATTTAGGGCTATCCCAACATCCGGATCACCGCAACCTCATGGCATGCAGCTCTCATACATGGGTTTTCTAGGTTAGAAAAACTCGGGAATCCACTTTACTCGAGTAGTTGTCGGCCTGCAGACCTATTTCTCAGCTTAGCGTGGGCAAGCAGATAAGATTCTGAGAATTGTGGTGGATTTATTGGCATAGGGAGAGCGCTAGAAGTCCAAATGGTTGTGGGTATTGATAATGAATATTAGGCATGAGACATTGGAAACAACTATTGTACCACATCCATCTTGCAGACCATAACCTCGTTCGTTATCTCTCCCACAGGCTTGGCTCATCGAAAATCATTCGTGTATCCATCCGGGGAACCCGTGAGTAGTCGGAGTACAGCAGAGGAGGTGACTCTCCCATCAACTAGCGGCAGCGGGATGATAGCCACCTGGCATCGGGGTGGGTGGGCGACGGGCGTTCTTAGCAAAAGCCTAGACGAAGCACTGGGTAATATTCTGTCTTTGTTTGCTAGAACCGGGGAGGCTGGAAGTAATTCCTAGATTGTACCGCACAGAAATCAGAAAACTGCGAGCAGAGGGTGGGACGCTCCATGTGAATCCTTGTCGGACGAAGGCACGACCTTTGCCCTAGTAGAACGTTCACCCGTCCATACTTCTGTGTTCCTCCATACATGCCCGTGCTGCCTATCAGCCTGCGGTATCTCTGCTCCTATAGCAGTGCTCTACTACTGGGATAATAATACCATCAGGACAGGGCTATTTCAAGGTCAGAAAATTGAGGGCACAGCAGCGAAGGAAAGACAGAGAGGCAGTGTTCTCAACGGGGTAGTCCGTCCGCCCTGAAAGAGGACCGCTGTGGACGACGTCGTGTTGTCCCGTCCGATCTTTTCCAAACTTGCCCTACCACCCACCGCCAAGGACTAGGGGCCCAGCCGTCCCCCGTGGGAAATGTCCATACTTGCCGTCCCTGCCGTCACCTACAGCCCCGCAATCCCCCGCCGTCCCCCTATTTTCCCTGGTGTTCAAGTCATCAGGGCCCTTCTTCACTTTTTTCCTGCCATTATTTATATTTTTTTCTTTTCACACATTGGTATTATGCCTGCTGCCGTGTTTTTGTGTTCTTCCTCGTCACTTTCTGTCCTCTACTGGTACTATAGTTCAGTCCGGACTGATAGAACAGGAGGTAGAAATGCAACTTAGTCGCTATCACAGATGCCGGGGTTGTAACTTTGCTGTGGTTGATTTCTCTAAAAACTTTCCCTATCACAGGATATTGTACACAAGAAGATATCAGGAACCAGGGAGTTGGATTTCGTGCTTCATTGTTATTTTCATGGTCTACCATATATCTTAAGTATGTTCCACTTCTGGTGATCATACGATATTGGGGAGATGCTAAGAGTCCACCCCTCCATTAGTTAGAACAGGATAACACGCTTCTTTTATTATATTTTGCACATATTCATACTTCTGTCTGGCACGCGAAATAATTGAATGGAGCAAAAACTCTGCCCGGCAGTCCCCGGCAGCCCCCCGCAGTCCTGCACGTTCCCCTACGCCAATTTGCCTCACATTGTAGGGCCCGCCGTCCTTAACAATGACGGCCGCCCTGAGGTTTTCTGGACGAGAACGGACCGCCTTTTGCCGTCCCTTCCCGTCCAGGGCTCTTGGCAGTTCACCCGCCGGGCCCTACGGGCCCTGGATCGTTGAGAACACTGCAGAGAGGATTGCCCGGGGACTTTGCTAGTTTGTAGGAAGGGTAGAGTGGATATAGATTCTACAACTCCTTTCGCCTACCTAAGAGCTGAGCTAAGGATAGAGACAGGCATGTAAGTAAAGAGCAAATACTACATTCTGATCCTTCTATGGGCTACTACAACTGCCTCTGCATTCCTCCGATTAATCCCTCTTAATGAGAGAAAAATCTATTTGAGGAACCTCCTCCATAAGAAATTAAGCATAAAAGCAATCTGATATTCTCCGAAACGATTTGCAACACTCCTGCAGCTTCCAAAATCGACCACATTCTCCTAACAGACGATAATTTCTGTGTTTCCTCTGGCAAAGGCATAGATGACTTAACTTTATTTGAGTATTGATCTGGGAAACAAGAGTGAAGCGAGCAAGGTGGTATTGCCATCAATCCGTGGCATCGAGGCCATAACAGGTGCTGGTGGCTAGTGAATGACGAGTTCCCATCAAAGCCCTAAGCATAGCACTTGGTAGGTTTGTGTTTTTATTTGCTAGATACCTGAACTCGGGAAGCAATTCTTAGGTTGTTTTGCGTAGAAGCCAGAATGTCGCGGGCATGGGGTGGGAGACTCTGGGTGGCTCTTGGCAGAGTGAAAACACTGCCTTTTTCCTATAAATTGGCCAGTATCCCTCGTTCACTTGCTTGTGAAGTAGCAAAGCTCCTTCGACACCACCACCACATCGAGTAAGTAACACTCATAATAGCAAACATGTTTAAGCCTTTTGTTCGCCCGCAGGCCATTGTGTGCATGCAAGCAATCAGATCTCCTGGATGTCGGCCGACTTATTCTAGATTCTTTTGCACGCCCTCTGCACCCAAGCAGAGAAATTTGTGCAGAAATAAGAGCACTGAATTTATGACACACTTGGTAGACTATCCCCCTAATCCCTACCGGACCAACTAATGAATCCTGTGATAGCGGAACTACATTTCGGAAAATGACAAGCGTTGGATTGAGCTGAGGAACCACATTTTGGAAAATGAGAAGTGTTGGACTGAGCTGAGAAAGGTTTCTTTTGCATCTTTGTTTTGTTTGCAGACTGCTTATTATATTCATAGGAATTCAAGGGCAACCAAAACGCAATCATCAGACCAATCCAAGGTTACGGAATTGCCACCAACAAAGGACCCAGTAATCGGAGCGCTCAAATAGAGACTGGTTTTGCCGGAGTTACAGCACACTCTGACAACTTTGTGACCCGTTTTGACGACAGGGGGGTGGATTGGATCCGAGAAAAGAAGAGATTACAGAAGGAATCCAATACTTTAGCAACGGGGATTACAGTTGTCATTTTATTCTTTCTTCTTGGTTTCTGCGTAAGTTGTCTATGCATTCAATTTTTATCTGCTGCTGACACAAGCCCTTCTACAGGTTGGATGATGTCTTAGATGAGTATTCCCAGAAAATCGCTTCTGAGCACCGCAAGGTAAGACCCATGGAGAAGCCACCTTATTGCATACCACTAATTCATTATTTGCAGAAAATGGAGTCGACAAGCAGAAGTGAATAGTAGTTTTTTGTGACTAGAATATACACGGTGTTTAGCCTTGAATTCAGGGGCTCCTCCAATGACAATAATAATGAGGGAATCACAAATGAGATTATTATCCTGTTAACAAAAGCTGTAATCCACCAATCTCGAGGTAATAGTACAAGTACATTGACACCCGACCCTTTCATGAAAACTGAAAGGGTGCTAGTGAGATGAAAATGAAAAAAAAAAAAGCCACTAAATATTTTGTCCAAACTTTCTAAAGAGTTTATGAAGCCTAAAAAAAATTTAAGTCTCACATTAAATTTTGAGAGAGTGAGAGCACAGAATACCGTAAAAATTTGAAGGATAATACCATGGGTTATTTATTTGGCATTACCTCGTCTAGAAAGGTCTGGTGGGGGGTTCTCCTTTTTTATTTATTTATATCTCTCTACGGGGCTGAGGAGCACCCTTCTCCGATTTTGATTCTTTTGCTATGTTTGTCACTCTTTTACAATGTGGGTAGTTCTCGACTGCAGAGCACACCCCTCTATTGTTTGAGTTTCTACTGAACGACAGCAACAAACACACAAAGACCGGTGATAGGGAAAAATTGAGTCTACTTCAGGTCCATTATCTCTCTAGCTGCTCTATCAACTACTCTTCCGAAATTCAGAGGAATCGAGAAACGGTAACAAACATTCTCAGGCTCAACAGCGAATAGGAGCTTAAGGCTATCCCCAGACTCCATGTCATGCGACTCTCACACTTTGGCCCTCCAAGGTACAATCACTAGACAATTCTCTTTAGAGACCGGGACTCAGACCTATTTCACCCCCGAGCGGCCGAGAATAGTGGTGGATTTATTGGCACGAGTGAGACTAGTGCAGATCCAAATAGCTGTGATGTATCGATCACGAGTATCAAGCACGGGATATTGGAAGCAATGATGGTAGGAGAATTGGACATTTCGCATCTTTCAAAAGCTACGGGTGTTGGGGAAGAGAATGTTGTTGCCTAGGACTATGTTGAAGTGAGGGAATAAATAGCATAGCGGAAGACGATAGACAGAATTGGCTTGGAACTTAGGCAGTTTGTGGAAGGGGTAAGTTAGGTACTCTGGATTTTACAACTTCGTTCGCGCTCCGCTAGAAGCCAACGGTAAAGAAAGATGTGTGAGTATAGCGCAAGAACGCATCGTGATCTTGCTATAAGTTACCATGTCAGCGGACTGCATTGCTCCATATTCCTCCCATATCCGCTCTCTCCTACATATCTGCTCTCCCCCACATCCAAGCATTCCTAATACCACACCTTTGATAATAAAGTGTCAATGTGGGGGCTACCGGGTTCGCGCGGGAGCAGATGATAGACTAAGAGGATTCACTTGGAATTTCGTCACTCTGTAGGAAGGATATGAAATGCAACTTTTTACTTTGTTATCACGGGAGTGTGTGGAGGAATAAGGACACACGGGGAAAGACAGAGATAGGTGTGGTGACCCATGGGAGGGTGAATGAAGTACGAGTGGTGAAGACATGTCGGTATAATCTATGCTAAATAGCTCCCCCGTATCAGAACCATCTGCACATCTCCTAAATGATTCCTTCGCACTCCCACAACAAAGCCAAGCACATCCATCCAACTAAGGCTAAATCGGAAGAATCTTGTCCCTAAACAATTAAGTCAAGCACCGAGGTAATCCGTCATACTCCCAAATTATCTATAACAACTTCAAACAATCTCTAACGGGTTACTCCTCTTAATTTTTTTGTCTGGCAAAAAAGGCAGTGTTCCCAACAGTCCAGTCCGTCCATCTTTGAGGTAAGACGACACGGACTATGGACTATAGTCGGTCATTTGTTATGTGAGTGGACGGCTTACGCCCGGTAGCCGAGGACGCAGATAGACTGCGGGCCCAGGAGTCCCTCACATGGCGGACTCTGAAAATTGTCCCCACTCCCTCATGCCCTGCCACCGGCGTCTCTCATATTATACTAAAAGTATTTCTGATGGTCTCACACCACGTTATCTATCCATCGCTCGTAAACCCATTTGACATGGGCTCTCCATATCGGCCGGTGCTTCACCATCCTATAGAGCTGAGGATATCGTTACAAACCCTGTAATGCTCCCTCCGATTGTGGTGTGCACCAAAACTAAAGCCCGAAGATTCATTCCAGTTGGTAATTGAGAGATGTTGCTCGGCATGATCTCACGATGGCTTCATTGTTCGGATATCTCTGGGAGCGCGTTTTGGCCTTGGGAGTGCGTTTGGCTTTGGGGACAGGATTTTGCCGTAGGAATGCACTTAGGTTTTAGATGCGCCCGCCATAAGGAAAGTTGGAAAGCCATAGGAAAGTGAAAGAGCCGGATGTGCGGATATTGGATGATGCCCGAAAGCTGTGAACAGTAGTAGTTTGGGTTTTTCTTTTGTTAGCATGAGGGTATGAAAAAGGGAAGGGGGGCATGCACGGGAGAGGCTGGATATGGAAGGATAGGAGGACTTTGTTGTTGTTGATACATACTCCTGTCTTTGCTGTTAGTAAGTTGATGCAGAGAGAGTCTTGAATGAAGAAAACTTCCCAGCCAGTGGTACTTTTCCAGATGTACTGCGGGATAGGCGATTTGAGTTGGCTTGCCTCTGGACTGTAATGCTGTAGGGTTGTGGAAACCTGGACGGGTAGTCACTCCCTAGCTTTATAGTTTAAATCGAATTATTGAATTACTCTACCCGCTCCTAAGTTGTGCGATCTTTTTTGGTGGTGTGAACTCTTGGCGTTTCATTTCCCCACCTCGTCGTCGCCCTCGATCCACGTCTAATTCCCGACCAGAAAACATCCACAAATCAGAGTCCGAGATTCCTACCCAGGTCATTCGTTCCAGTTGTCTCACCAAATCTCGGAGTAGGGATCGGCAGAGGCGAAATCACGAAACATCACTCATCCCGTTTGACCCGTCTCCCGCGGTCCCTTGTTGAGTTCCAGAACTTGAGGGTGGTTGCTTAGTCATGAAGCCGTCTTGGCTGTCATTGGTAGAGGGCCCCTTGCAACTTTTAAAATCTCCTCTCTCCCAACTTGCCCACGCATCAGTCTTTTATCCTCCGGTAAACCAAATCAAGCTATCTAGTCTTACCACAACTCTTATTTCACCCCTTTTTTCTCTCTTGGTCTCGCCTTCTGTGCTGCTACTCCTGGCACCTTCTGTATCCAATTAGCGGCGGTGCAAGCGCTCCGTTCTGCCTACCGCTTATCGGGCCTCGCTCGTCTCGTCTCATTTCTAACAGGAAATCCTCACACTTCTAGCCAGCAGTACGCATACGCACCAATGGGATAGGCAAGCATTGAAAGCTTTTCTCCTATAAAATATCTCCTTCCTTTATATTTTTCTTTCTTTTCTCCTCTATATCCAAGTAGTCACATACAACTCCTTAAGCGCCTCAATACAAACCGCTCTTGTCTACTTGAGCCACTTTACTTCGCTCCGCAAAATCCTTCCGTCCAATCATTGCCTCCATTTTCAACATTTTCAGCATCCCTCACGGTCCCGCACCCCCCCCCCACCGGCTGTCCCTTGACATGCCGTGCAGTCCTACCCCTACAAGTGAAAAGCGCACTCTCACCCTCATAGGCCCTTCGTCCGAGCCAAAGACGGCCGTCCTGAAATTTCACTGCTTTTGATAGACTCAGTGTTCCCGGCGGTCTAGTCCGTCCGCCTCCAGGGCAGGACGGGACGGACTACAGCTAACAGTCCGGCCTTTTGGGGGTCCTGGAAGGGGCAACGCCGGGAATGCGAGGACTTGGGGACTATAAAGGACTACCGTCCTATAACTTAGAGTTTAAGAACTAAAATGGAGATTGTTAGCAAATATCGCTTGGCCAATGTCGAGGGGGTGTTTTATCGCAGAGATTGCTTCAATACTCGGATAGGCTGATTGACTCGGATTTCTGAGGAAGAGTAAGAGTGAAGCAACTCTCGAAAAAAGGAGCAAATATGATAAAGGGAAGTGAGAAGAAACTTTGCGAAACATAGCATGTCTTTTCCCCCGCCTGATTCCTTCAGACAATCTGGACAACTACGGAGAAAATATATTTAGACTTTTGTAAGACTATGAACTGCAAGAGTTTTTGGGGTACTCTCAATCTCTTTGATTTCAGTCCCCTACAGTCCCCCTTGACTGTTGGGAATACTGGGTAGACTGCTAATGTAGAGGGAGTCCAGTCCTATCAGGGGTTCTTGGCAGTCCCCCGCCCTGCGTCCAGGCCCTTCTGAACACTGGAAAGGTGTACTCGGTGAAAGTCATTCGAATATTCATCTGGGGAACCCGTGGGGGGTGGGGGGGGTGAAGGAGGCGGCGTTGCCATCTAGCTTTACTCTGGGTAGCGGGGCAATAGCCACATGACGCCAGAGGCGGGTGAACGACAGGCTTTCCCAGAAAAGTTCTAGGCGAAGCACTTGGTACGGTTCTCTCTTTGTTTGCTGGAGCCTAGAGCGCTGGAAGCGATTCTTAGGGTCTGTTTAGCATGGTGACGTTTGAGAGGTAAACCCATTCAAACTGCAGTTTCAGTGGTTTCAGGAGTTTGGAAACTACAATTTAGGAGGGCGATATCCCCATAATAGCTTTTATTTTGACTCTAGAGCTATGTGGTTACCTTCCCCCCCCCCCCCCTAGTGTCACCCCACTATGTTTGCTGGGTTAGAATTTAAGTTAACCTCTTCTACTGATCAGTAATTTTCTTATTTATTCTTTTCCTGAACTTTTGCAATTTACTAAAGGTGTTTAGCGATGCTCACCGCTCAGACGAAACTTTTGGAAACTAGCCAAACTGCGGTTTTGAGATGGCAGTCGAAGTGGGTTTACCACTCAAGCGTCACCGTGTCAAACTGCCCCTTAGGTGATACTGCGAATGGAGCCAGAACGACGCAGACCAGGGGCGGGACACTCCAGGGAACTCTTGGCGGCCCCCAACACAGCCTTTTATCTACAAGTTGGGCAGTATGCCCCGGACTTAGATGTAAGAGTGTAGAGCTTCTTCAACTCCACCTAGTTGAACATGCAAAAATATCATAGCAACAAACATGTTCAGACCCCTGGTTTGTTCAAGGACCCCGCTCTCATATGAGTCACCAGGTGCCTTGGGCACCGGCCGACCCATTCTAGGTTGTTTAGTTCAGACCCCGCCTTACGGTGGAGGAAGAGGAGCGAAAGCATGAGCTCCAATTTTAAGACATGCTCAGTACAGTACACTATCGTTAACAATCACTGAGATAGCGGGTTGAGATTTTGCAAACGACAGCCTCTAGCAGACCCTAGGAAGGTTTCTTTCTCATATAATATGTGCAGTCTAGTTTACGGCCGATTTACTCCTGTCTTAGCAATTCGAAAACCACCCAATCATTGTCAACGAAATAATCAGTAACAATATAATGGCCATGGAGAAAGCAATCAACAGTCAGGCCACCCCAACCGAAGCCAGTTGGGCCAAGTTGAGGCCTTTCTTTTTAAACGAGGACAGATTGTACTGACCAGTTCAGTTTGGGCCGTTTTTCTTGATACCTTCAGCCCGTTATCCATTGATTCGAAGTTTTACTATCACTAACACCAAGCTTTGCAGCTCGTTCCATATGCAATTTAAGCAGCTTTGGATGAATATACTCGGCTAATTATTAAAAAAGTGGTATTTTATTTCTGAGCTCCGCGTGGTAAGATCAACAAAGAAGCTACCCAGAGAGTTTGGGCAAACCGGGGTAAGTATTTTATTTATTTATTTTGCCCCTACCGGCCTTCCTCGGATCTCGTCAGGGTAGCGGTTTCAGATGTACTTTTAGCTGGAGGTGACTTGACCACAGATTTTATGAACATGATAATGATCTAATTTGTCAGCCGCCTCATTGTTATTAATCCTTTCATCGAGTGGCGCCATGAGCCCGGGGCGAAAAGGATTGGGAAGCCAAGCAAGCAAGCGGAGCAACCCGCCAGGCTAGTCGAGACCGACGCCCTCAGCTGGGTAGAATTCTGTCTTGCCAGCTCGAGTGGGAAACACGCAGCCTAAGTCCAAGGCTAATGGTATCATAGTAAATCCGAGTATGTTCTGGGAGTAGGGACTATTGCAGGATGCAGACGGAACGATGACACAGAGATGCCGAGCAGGATTCAAGCGACGGATAGCGTTAGGTGGCACTTTTCCTCCAAGGCCTTTGAAAAGCCATTTCCATTAGCCGCCTCCATCAGCTTGCTAATCACCGGATCCGGAGTCAAGGATCTCCCGGGAAAGATCACTGCTCCCCTGATATATTATAAGTTAGTCTGAGCACTTTGGCAGAGCTACATCTCATTTATTGGTTTTCCTAACTTCGCTAACCAGCTCGAGGTGGGATGGAGACAGGCCGAGGTGGCATTGAAAGAGTAGATAAGTCAGATCAGGGGGACACATTCCAAGCGGCAAAATTGTTTGTCCGATGCGGTGTTGGAAAGGTATGCTATCGAGAAATCCTTTCCCTAGTTCCTTTATATTAACAGTTTTGCAGATCATCCCAACACCTTGGTTTAAGACACCGAAATCCAAAAACAATATGAAAGAAGGTCTCCAAAAGGCAACATAGGATGGCCGGAGGGAGCCCGAAAACAAGATATAAGAGGTTCGGGGGCGTCCGGAGGGTTTCCTGTATCTAGTGGTAACCAGCTTCTGCATTTGCTTTCCCCCAGATTCTGCTGGGCTCTTGCCCCTCTTTTGTTATTAGAAGGTCACTTATATGTCATAGGCGTTTACTCCACGGCGATTGAGCAGGGTGAGCTACCTTATTTATAATTGATGCGTTATTATACAACAGATTTGGGGAACACCGTGAGCCGAAAGCGGAAGGGAAACCAAAATCGCTAAAGGAATAGGGTCAACTACAAGCATTCTTAGAAATTATTTGTAAAGACCCCGCCGAAGCAGGGTGCAGGATTCAGTTCCTAGCCGCCCTGACGTGGAACCCTGTATTTTTCCATAAATCTAGAAAAATACATAAAGGATTATAACTCTGATCACTACAGTTTTTACGGTAGCAAGGGCGGAAGGACTCAAACAATGCGAGCATATGCTAGGATGCTGCAGTTGCCTCTCCTAGTAAGAGGTAGTGTTTTCTTCCTTCTTTTTTGTTTATCTCTCTGAGAGGGTGTTATTGTAGTGTCCTTTCAGCCCAGTCCTGGAAGAGAAATTTTTGAACTGCTTACCGCAAAAACTGGAATAATTGGCCCTCACGCTAGTACGTTGGAGTTACCTCTTCTGGTAAGGTCGGCGTAAATTTGCTTTTGGGAAGGGGCTGAGGGACAGTTTTTTCGCTGCGTTTTCCCCCCTAAATCCAAAGAGGGAATTCTGGACGACTAGAGTGAGGGCCAATTATTCCAGTTTTTGCGGTAGCCCACTATCCAATTTCTCAAGCTCCTGCGGCAAGTGAAGCAAAGCGATGGTCACGAACTTTTGATTAGCCATTTTAGTACCATATGAAATAGGTAAATCCAGCATCCGATTGGGTAGCAGGAATCGCAGTATCAAACTGCAATAGGCTTAATAGAGTAGGGTGTAAAAGCTACAAATTAATGAGAACTAGTAGCCACATCCCAAATAGCTCTGTCCCATGTAGAGAACACTCCCTTTTCCCAGAATTTTCCTGTCTTGGAACCCGAAGGGCGGGCCCTGACTACCAACCTTGTATTTACCGGAATTTTATAAGTGCGGTACTGGTATTCTTGTAAATGGTAGAGTTAGAGGTTACTGAGACGAACCCCGCAGGATTCCATTAATGGAATAATGAGGCAAAAATGTATCATCTGGTTAAAACAACGGGTAATAGGGGGTGGTGTTTTGTACAAAGTAGGAACCTCATACCTGGTTGAGCCTGATGCCTATAAGAGCAATAGGCAATAACCCGAGAGAAGAGAACAGAAACGACAACGTGATTCTGCTCAATATTATACCATTCCCAGAACTAGTTAGAGCATCGAAGGCCTACTTACTGCATCCAGGAGAATTACTAGTTCTCCTCTATCTACTTAATCACCTAGCTGAACCACTCAACATGTTTCGTACATCGATCAACGAAGCTCTCCGGCCAACTACAATCCTTCGGCCCCAGAACAGTCCTGCCATACAAGTCGTTCGCAGCCCCCATCCCCCCGGGGCCCTCCAAGGAATCAACCAAAAAGGTGCCATGAGTGACAAGGCCATACCTAATATCTATACTCAGGATTTCGCCAGACCGGAAGGGGTTGGCTGCCCTAGGGTTTAACCCTGCTCAAATCATGTCAAGCTAATCCACAACCAGTGTAGGCAGACTTGAAAGTTATGGGCAGTTTGTGACCCCAGGCCCCAGTCGAACCCTGTGAAGAGGCAAAAACCCGGTTCTGGGGATTGAGACATGAGATAGGACAGCCCATGGTAGAGACAAACGGATTGCTACCATGGCCTATTAGGCTCGGTATCGGAACGACCCATTACAGAGAAATTTCCGAAGTTTCCTTCTTTAATATTCCTGCAGCTCCCCCCCCTAATTCTTCCATTAGGATAACATTCTCCAGAATGGATAAAAAGATCTCCTACAAGGAATAATCTTAGACCCCCAGAAGAAGCTTTCAGCCGACCTCCCGCAGAACCAGAAGACGCTTGTGGACCAGGTACAGCAGATTCGGGAGTAGCCTGCAAACGATATCCAGAGATTTGGAGAATCTAAAGGCTCTGATGTCGCCTCATAGCCCAAAATAACCAGTATCCGGGTTCCCCTTCCCTTGTACTACAAGGTTTTTTATCATTCTTTGTTATTAGAGGGCATACTTCCGAAGCGAAAGGTTAGATTCCGTTTTTAGTTGCTTGAACATGGAACCCTAGAACCCAAAGCTGGGAAGATAGGTACAGTATCATAGTATCCTTGAGGATTTTACAGTCAAAAGTTATCACACTAAGAGAAACACTCAGCGCTGCACTTTTGGATCGGCAGAGCAACTACACAGAGAGGTTGCCCAGTGCTAGTTTCTACTATGGTGTGGGCAAAAAGTCCGTCTTCAATATTCTCATTTATTCTAGCAATACTCGGGTTTCGCTAGCTACCAAAATACCCAATAAAGGCGTAAATATGGCAATAAACCCACCTCGTAGCCAAATGCGACAAAATCCCCCACAATATAAAACCTCCACACAACCAAGTGTCAACGGTCATGGGCGCTCACTCGGTCCCCCGTGTCACTGACTGTTGAATTTTCCGTACTTGTTCAACTGCGAGCGCCGCCGATAAATACAACAGTCATGTGAACATAGACTTAAAGCAGCATGATGGCAACCAGCATAACTAGTAAAATATCGTCATCGCTTGGAACCAGCAACCAAACATTATTCCTCTGAGCGGGAACTGCCAGCTACCAGCATTGAAGCGATTTTCATTTTCCTTCTCTTTGTATCTTAAATTATCATGGGTGGGAAAAGAGGAGCAGCCGAAATCTCGTTAGAGATACATTCAGCGATTCTTACTCTTCACCTATTTACCAATAAGAGTTGGATTGATATATCAAAATGTCTTCTTGTTGATCCAACCTCCGCACAACATATTTGCAAAAAGGCAAAGGTACAAGATAGGCTGCGATAGCGATTTCCTCTTTGTTTTTGTTTTTTTACTATATAGTATAAGACTAGGAGCTAAGATTTAGTAGGAGCGTGCAAGCGATTCAAATAACTTCCAGGATCTCTATGCTGTTCTTAAAAGTATGGACCATCCAAGACGTGCAGAACTCATTCCTGAAGGATCAGAAATGTCTCTTTCTTTGAAGAAAGCCTCCCAAGATGGCCCAGAAGGCTATCAAAAAACATTTCCCCAACTCGCGAAGGATCTGAATATAAAGGCAGCATGTTCCACGATCGAACGGGTAATGCACAACCATCACAATATTTACAGATTTCCTCCCGGTCAGCCAAAGCCCGCATTTAATATGTATTATAAGGAAAGTCGCCTAAACTATGCATTTTGGGCAATTCGAATGGATCCTCGGTACATCTCCTTTCCTTCTTTTTTTCTTTTTTTCCTCTTCTATTATAGTCATTGTATTTAATATATTATGTTTGATTCTACCTTTGTCTTTCTCACTTTCATCTAAGATCCCTTCAGAGAGGATGAGCATGAAGGGGGCACGAGTGCCAAGTAGTGACTAACCAATTATATTCCTCACGGTGGTGGGAAATGTCATCCTGTCGTACCCCTGAGAATGAAGGATACCAGGAACTGGGATTCCATCTCGAACAGGTCCCAACTTGTTGTCCATCATATCCTCAGCTCTAGGCAGACAGCAGGGCCCTATAGCTATCTTAGTGTGAAATAACTATAGAGGGCAGCCGGGCTTTGTGGACAGCAGTCAGGCTTTGCCGGTAACGGATATCTTGCCCGGTATCACTACCTGCTCTGCCCAAAAAGCCCGGGATAGTTGGGAACACTGGCTTCCAAAAGGCAGAATAATCTTTCCTTAGTTTTACTTTCTCTCCTGCTTGTTTCTCTCATACATATATATCTGCTACCATATCCTAGCCTCTAGCAGAATTATCCATTCAAGAATCTTACCTCTCTTGACCGTGTTGCCAAAGTTATTCACATTCTTGAATAAGAAGTTATTATTAAAGGAGTTGTTGGTATTAAATAGGGCTAACAAAGACAATCCAATTACTAGATGTTTGATTTATTCCGATGAAACTTGGGTTGAAATTGGTCACCCACGCCATGCTTCTAATATTTCGTGTCCTCGAGAAGCTAACAGATTGGATTATTGTACCCAAAGCTTTAAGCCTTCTAGGGTGAGAATTAAGTTTTGGGATTGCATGGCATATGAGTATCAGGTTCCTTGTGTTTTATGGGAGAAGGAATCAAAGGATGAAAGGGTATACTATAATGGGATCTTGGAAATTGAAAATAATGCCAAGAGAAGGAGGCAGGAGGAGCATAGGACTCGTGCAGTAATTGAGGGCACAGAGGAGTATCAGCATTTACAAGATCTTAATGCTAATTAATATCCGTTGACTGGATGAGACCAACCCCCTTCCCTCTGGCTATTTGAGGCGGAAACGTCGTCCTGAATGGAAATTCAAGGAAAATATTCAAGAGAGGGGTGATAGAAGTAAAGGTGGCATAGATTGGTTAATATACCAGGAGAAGATTTTACGACCTTTGTTCTATCCCTTTATTCAACAAATCGAGCAGGAGACACGAAGGAAAATGTGGGCAGTAGAGGATAATGCCTCAGCTCACACTACAGCCCAGGTCCAAGGGTGTGAGGAAAGAGAAAGACTTGAGGTTCGCTCTGTTGACTGGCCAGCTCAGTCACCTGATCTCAACAAAATTGAGCCTATATGGAACTATCTGAATGACTCATTGGAGGAGTATGAGTTTAAAGGCCAAAGTCATGAAACAAAGGATCAAGTAAAGGTAGCACTTGTACAGGAGTGGAACAAAATTCCTCTTGACTTAATTAACAGACATTGTTTAGAACTACGAAATAAGCTTGAACTTGTTATTCAAAACAAGGGCAATAATAATTTTCGTGGATAATTCTTTTTGATGAGTCTTACACTTTCTCTTCTTTACTGTTTTACCAACCCTTTGTACCCTGCTCTCACAGTTATCACTTTGGTGTATCGATTCTTCCGCGCTGTTGTCTTCTCTAGTATTGTGGGTCTTTCTGGTTGCAACTTGCTGCCTTAGTTTCTTTACACGTGACTGTTGTATTTATCTGCGGCGCTCGTACAAGTCTCTGTGTAACGGGGGCACCCTATAGAGAGGTGAACTCTAAGGTTGCGACCGCACCAAAACTCAAAATAGAAGATAAAGATAGAGTAAATAATTCACGAAGAATCAAAACAGTTAAACTTAATATCGTTAAGCTGAAAGCTTCACTCAATTAGTTCACTCGAGGAAAGTTGGTTATCGAAGTAGAATGCTAAATGCTTAAACTTAAGTACATATCAGATTTAAGCCTTTGACATTCACCACTACTCAGACCTTGTGCGAGCACCCTGTCCTGCTCAGGGCTTGTCCGAGGTCTACCCTCCATTAGGAATTATCCTGCCAGAAGTATCAGACCAACTTGTGTACACTTAACTCCGTTAATAGCATGAGAGTTTCTGCAATGCATCTCCAATACAACGGCAGGTGGAAAAACTCTTCCTATCGAAGTCATACCAGTGGCTAACTGTTATGACAACAACCGGAGTCAATACCTAGGTGGTGGACTCACTGGCCCAGTGGTAGTTTCGTCTATACAA
>Ga0307509_10004616_pt1 | contig 19744 bp, 25 predicted proteins | sample 10_EM_MG_FD_202245 | JGI IMG/M metagenome (GOLD analysis project Ga0307509, IMG submission 202245) | Populus trichocarpa ectomycorrhiza microbial communities from riparian zone in the Pacific Northwest, United States - 10_EM | ecosystem: Host-associated > Plants > Roots > Unclassified | place...
GGACTGCATGTACCGTTCGGGAGTTCCCGATCCGTAGAGGACTGTAGGGACCTACAGTCACCCTCTTAGACGGTAGTCTTTCCCAAAGGACGGACGCCCTTGCCCTACAGCTTGAGACAGACGCCCGAGACGGACGGGACTGGAGTCCTGTAGGTGCCTACAGGGCGGACGGGACGCTTGGGAACACTGCTTGAAACCAACCACCCTCTCATCACTAATCATCCACCTCCTAGCCAACAAGCTCAGTTGAGCAATCGCAAAATCCCCCCCGTCAACCCTGATTGCTCCCAGCGAAACAAGAACCATAGAGGAGATGATCAAGCAGGAGAACATCACGGTGAAGCCCACATTGGACAAGGAGTCAGAGGAAATTATACGCCGGACCACGATGAGTGATGTTCTGGAGCAGATTCACGGGCAGATGAAGGAGGAGGGCAGGGGGGTGGGGGAGAAGAGTGAGGGCCTTGCGAGACTTTTTGTCGGGAAGCTCATGAAAGAGCTGGTGGGGAGGGTGAAGGCTGTGAGAGTGGAGGGTGTGGTGGAGAAGGTTCTGAGGGACGTGGTGTAGGATGGAACTGGAGACGGGCATATTGGAGTGATATTGGGAGATTTGCTTTGGGTTGGAAATACAAATTAATAGGGGTAACGCTGGTGCTTGCTAACAATGATGGGGGGAGGTTATGATGGCAGCTTTAGACCCCGCCGAAAAGGAATGATCTCGGCTGCAACCACTCAAAATCCAGGGGGTGTTCGGTCAAGTCCCCAAGATACCAGCCCCAGAAACGGCTTTACCACGAGCCTTATCAGCATAGTGCCTCTGAAAAAGGATAATTCACCCACCTTGATTCTGCTGGACCACTAAATGTAGGATATAGGGAAAAGACTTTTGAATCAAAGCCACCAATGGCACCACAAACGTATCCCACAAGGGCGATCAAAGGCCCATCCAGCAAAGTAAAAGAATCCTTAGGAAGAAAGACAACTTCCAGCAGCATACCTGCCCATTTCTTATGCATCATAGCAACTTTCCATCAATGACATTATCCCAACAGTGTCGTAATCCACCACCTGCCCGTAGCCCCCGCACCTCCAGAACCCTTTTACCCATGTAAAAGCTCATAAACAAGCGACTATGAATTGATCCCGATAAGCGGTACTATCCCTCCAAATCACTCGCATCAGCCCATATCACCTCCTCCTCGAGGCTCAAATGCAGAAAGAGGAGGGTAAATATACAGAAAGGGAGAAAGAACTCACTGATCAACGCCCTTGTCGCCGAAATCAAATTCAGAGTCTTAGCCTTGATGCTATTGTTCGCGGCGATCCGCGGTTGCATCCCGAAGGCTTCTAGTTCTACGGGGGTGGCGGTACTCCAACCGACCGACCCGGCAAAACCAATGAACAAATGTGGCCGGGTTCACCGGCGAGGGGGGGAGAACTTCTCGCTAGGAACCAGTCTTCGGAGAGGGTTGCTATTTTGTTTATCTATAGGATTATAACTGTGGAAGGTGTCGGCTGGGAACTAGGGTTAGGATGGAAAGGGGGCGTCTTTTGATCAAGCGTATTAGGCTGAAGAACATTTTTGCTGACTTTCAGGGGGCGCGAAGTGGTAGTTATAGCAGGGGTTGTTCAGAAAATAAAATCCTAGGACGACCGGGGGAGATGGGAGACTGGGGGGACTATTGGGAATAGATGTATCCTTAGTGTTATTCACAGTACGAGTAAAAGCCAGAGAGAAAGATCTTACAAAGTCAAGTAAGCTAAGTCAAGTAAACGAGGGTAATTTGTGTTATGATAATTAAGGAATTGAGAAATAGATTGGGAGGGGAGGGGGGAAGGGAAGAAAAGAAAAGAAAAGAAAAGATCGACATCACGGGTCATTGATGGAACTCGAGCTGTGGAGCTTCGTGATCATCATCGATGCTCACTCATATTCTTGGAGTCGATAGAGTGGCTGGTGTTTGGTTGCCCCCACGATAGTATGATACTTGTACCTTAGTTGCCAATGTGGCTTGGGATGCAACGAGTGAGACCATGTGAATGGTGGCTTGTCCATTTTTCATCACTCGTTAGGCATACTCTGTACCTGTCTTCCTCGATCATCCTTGTCGCCTTACCTATTACCCAAAAAATCCACCAAATTCGCTATGCACCCAAGGTAGCAATACATCCAGTACTATGAAGACAACAAGATTGTTGTTCTTCAATTATCCACTATGTACAATTTGCTTTCAAGCTTTTGTAACAGTATGTTTAGTGCAAGCTCCTCAAGGTTGCCCTTCGATTAATCCAAGGTTTACATGCTGGTCTTTACCGGATACCAAGTTTTTGCCTATATACTTTGCTATATATAATAAATCTTTTTCATGATAACTTATTTTATTATTCTCGTGTCAATGTCTAGATATAATTATACCTAACCAGCAAACATGAGATTATCTGTAAATGACATTTTGTTGGAAAATAGGGGATTTCCAATATGCAAAGTTCAGCAAGAGATAATTGCCACGTACCTCTTGCAAACTACCAGACATCCGGGAGCATTCACGAATCCTTGATTCATCCCGCAAAAAACTCAACCTTATACCTCCCAACTCCCTTCTGCAATATCTACCTTTGTTAACCCCCAAACCGCTTCTCTAATTCCTTTTCTAAGACCTACCTGCTATCATAGCCACAATATCCCTAGTAACGACAATGTCCCGAAATCGATCAATCTGACACAATATTACCTTTTATCATGCTACCCACCCCCAGATTGTCCTCGGAGGTCTTGTCCAGAATGGGTCCATAACCGAGGAAAACTTTCTTGACATTCTCACAACCGTTCTTTTAGTTGAAGAGAATTTCATACTGGTTCGGGAGCGGATATCCAATGATATCGTATACAGAACAGATATGCCTCTCAAAAGAGGAACATACAATATCTATAGTCAAGGTATACAATACATTTCCCCTCTTAACAAGACTGCCTAATTACTAATTCTAGCAGGCTCTATCCAAATCAATCATGAGCCTTGGATCCCGCGGTTGACTTCATATATTGTCACGGTTAAATAACATGGACTCTCTCAGCAAATTCGTCACCGGGACCACAAATGTGTTATTTCAGGACTGTCAGTCCCTCAAAGCCTAATCCCAGCTCATAGCTGGACAGTCTTCGAGGCAGTCCATATATTCTCACGCAAGCATGAACATCTTTGGATTCAATCTGATTATCGATCCTCCATCACAGACATTGATAATGCAGCCGCTTCTTCCATAATCCACTCATCTCAAAACGGCCTCCTTCTGCAGAAGACAGTAGAGCAACTGTTCTGCCAGTACCTTATTTCCATTAACCCAGATGATGATGGTTACGAGATAGTGGTATTTACCATTGATGCTTTTGGCCTTGACGGTAGAACCCTCGACCCCTGCTGCCAGGACCCCACCGGCCACTACTGTGTTTCTTACAATCTTCTAAGATGGCATTACCATCAATCCGTTCTCGCAAATACCAGAAAAGAAGGAGAACCGATCTTTGAACACGACTTCCCCCCGGGTACTGACATGGTCAGTGAGATTGAAGGTGGCCCATATGTGCAAGAACCATTTGAGTTAGAGATGGTTGCAAGGTTGACAGCTGTTTCTTACGGGCCACTACTTTGTTCTCGGAAATTCGCCACCAGTTTCACGTTCAACATTAATTTTCTTTTTTCTGAGACCTTACAGAATTGTGGAATATCAAGTAAATCAGCAATTGAAAATACAATTCACTACCGGGAACCTTTTCTGTTTTATTTTCTTTCCTCACACTGATATTACTAGTAGCTTTTGTTAGGTGACTTGCCCTATTGTTGCTTTAAGTGTACTTGAAATAGAAGTGAAATCAGGTTCTCCAAGTCACACGACAGCAAGAAAATACTGAGTCGGCAAGAGTAGTCGAAAAAGTCTGTAGGCCAAAGTTTCCAGGCACCCCAAACACGACTGGGCAGATGTTCCATAGAACTAATCATCTATTTCCTCACCTCTCCTTCCTCCACCTCCTACATCTGAATCCCCAAAGCCTAAACCTACTGTAAGAACCTGAATCATTAAACCCCATGCCAGGACGTTGGAGTTACCTTTACCGATAACGTCTGGCACTTGTTTGTTTTTTCTCTCTCTCTTAGGCTTAGGCTAAGAGGGTCAGCTTTTGCTGCGCGCTCTCCCTCATATCTGTGAGGAAATCTCTGTGGTCCAACTTTTCGAACTCCGACAATATACTTTTCAATTTCGGTACACAATTTATGCAGGAAAGCCGGTGTCCGTTGAATAGCATGAAACAGTAAAAATGACACCCAGCACCCGAAGGCCATGTTGGGCAGTAATTAGCCGCGCTTGGTCAGGGAATTGTATCTCTCGGTCCTTTGACTGCCCAAACTGCTCAGCATTCCAAGTCAGCTGAAAGGTTTTCCATACTAATACCTTTCCATATCATGTTTAGCGTTTTAGGCTAAGGGACTGAGTGGTTAGTATTTCCACTTTCTTCACCAAGGGGCCAGCACAGACTAACGTACTGGACCAGGAAGTGGATCAGACGCAGAAGTGAATCAGTTTGTATATGAATTTTGTACAAATCCTCACTGCGAGAAGTTCGAAAAAATTAATCCTCCGAATTTAGCTAAAAAACAGGCAAATCTCAAATCGTTTACCATCGGAGATATCACCTACCCTTCTTAATCTCATCTTTTCAGGGTTGTGCATTAATTGTGATTTCCATATTTCGATTTTTTTGGTGCATTTTAACTCACCCACTTCCGGGTCTGATCCTCTTCCCGGCCCAATAAGTTACAGCGACTAAGACATCCACACCGGAATCGCCAGCTACAAGAATGGGTGTGTAAACACAGGAAACCCTAGCCGGCCACAAGAGCCGCCAAACGCAGTGTCGAATTCAACTTGTCAGAACTCCCCCCGGAAGACCAAGCCCACCACAGCCTGCTACAAAAAGCCCCTCCCCTACCTAACAGCGGAGAAGCCGCAAGGACAAGGACAATGTCGCGTCCCTTGAAAAACTAAGAGTATTGGTAAGTAAAAAAAGATTTACTCTCCGGGTTGCAACCAAATTTGCGATGCGCGACATTACCCTGTCTGCGACGTTGTCCTATCATGCTCTTTGTCCTTGAAGTGTTCACGGAAAATAGATATCCCGGCGCGGCTCCCTTCACGCCAAGCATCCGAGATGTCCGTGCGCAAAAGCTTAACTCAACCAGTGTTCGCAACGGGCCAGACCGGACTAGGAGGACTGGAGGCCGTCCGCGCTAGGCCAGACCGTCCAGATGTGAGGCTGTGGACTAGGCAGTCTAGTCAGGGGGAATGGCCGGACTGGACGGACTGGACTGGCCTGAAAATGGCCTACCAGAATTTGTAGGTAGTTGATAATAGGATTTTGTAGAAGCACTGGCATCACATCTCATGGATTTCAAAAAGGTCATTAGCTTGTCGGCTATTCAACTTCATTTTTTTCTTTTTCTCTCAATGCTACAGCATTATTCAAGTTATCTAATTGAGTTTCTTCTTCATTTGAAAATTATTTCACTTAACTATACGAACTTATACCACTTACCTCCCCACAGCCTACTATAGTTGTGTTAAGAATTTTTAAATCACAGTGATGGTAGCTGTAGGCGGACTGTAGGCGGAATATAGTCAGTCCAAACTGCTACTCCTATGGTCTATAGGACTGGAGTCTAACCTTACCCACTCACCTACTGGACTAGGCAGTCTGGGCACTACCGTGGACTGGACGGACTGGCCGCTTGCGAACACTGAACTCAACCCACAACTGATTGTGCGGCGTGCCTGAATCCCACGTGCCAACAACCAACCAAAACCCATCACCGTGGTGCCCCGCCAAACCCCCCCATCTCTTCCCCCTTAACCCACCATCACTACCCCAAACAACGCAAGCCTAAAACACACCTCCCCCCAGCTCCACACCCCCCACCCCTTCATCATCGCACAGTACCCTGCACTACGAGCTCTTCCCTACCACAACGTCATCATGAGACCCGAACAAGAACAGGAATTGGCTTACACCTTAATGGCAGCACTTTTGGCTTACCAATTCGCAAGTCCCGTGAGATGGTTTGAGCCCCTTTGCTCCCCGTTTCCTCTCATTCGAAAACGGTTGCTGATTACCCCGATATCTCAGGATTGAAACTCAGGATGTTATTCTATCCCAACATGCTGCCGAACGCCTAGTCGAAGTCGGTCTATCAGATGCATTGGGTGGAATGGCCCGACGTACCCTAGCCGCCAAATACGAAGCCTATCATGCTGCCAAATCCCTTCAGCCTCAGATTCCTTGCTACAATAAAGATGCCAAAGAGATTTACTACGATGTCGAGCCTGTTGAGGAGGAAGAGGAGAAGCCCGCATAATCTTCGTCAGCTCCTCCTGCCTCTTTCGCACCAGCCGAAGGTGCTCCTCTTCCAGCAGTATTTCCACTAGCTTCCTCTGGGCCGGCGGCGGCAGTTGCAGATGAACCAGTTCAAGCTGTTGATATTGTCTGATCTCTCGTTGCCCAGAAGTTGGAAAATACCGCTTTCCGAAATTCCACCCCAAAGCCGTCAAAGATCTAGTGAATGGAAAGAGTACATTGCAGAATGAGATTCTCGGAGGTTAATTCCCTTCCATCTGCCTATCTTATTTATTTTTTTGGTTGTGCTAACGAGATAGGATTTTACATTTACAAAAGGAGTTCGGCAACACCCCCGAAAAACCGGAAGACACCTCTTGACGAACTGGGAGCTGCCATGCAGGCAGCCTTCAATGGACAGCTCGGCAAGCAATCCAGCTCTATTATTGCCCCCATGATCTCTTCCAAGATGCCCGGTGGCTTTAATATTACCACAGCAAGAAAGTATCTTACCGATCGCTACGGTCTACAATCCGGCAGACAAGATAGCGCCTTGATGCTAGCTATAACGATAGAGCCCGCTGCAAGACTAGGAAGCGAGGGCGACGCAAAGGCATTTTTAGATGATGTTGTGACAAAGCACGCTGCCAGCGCTGGAATATCACTCTCGGGTCCTGCAGCTGCAGGTGCTGCCGCTAGTGCTTCTGATGGAATGATGATGGATCCGCCTGCCGTGATACGTTTGTATACACAGTCGACAATCGTGGAAAAGTACTCGCCGGCCTCTGGACCGCACCTAGAATTATGAACGACAACCTTTACACCGTGGTAAAGATTTGTTGTGACATTACGGCTACCTTCGATTTACAGGATGAGCGAGACCAGGTGGTTCCGAGGGATCTGCACGTGGCAATTGACGCCCTGACCAAGGACCAGCGAAGACTTTTCAAGCAACAATTGGAGCTGCTCGCACGATATCTTAAGATGGATCTCCAATCGGGCGAAAAGGCGATTGTGGGGTGACAAGAGACCCACAAGCTTCTCCAGGCACAGCTTGACTTGTGGAATGTTGAACACGGGGAATTCTACGCCTCCGGTATCGAACCGCCCTTCCCCCCGCTGAAGGTCAGGGTTTATGACTCATCGTGGAACTGGGCTCGACAAGATCCGCTTAACATGTACTCTGACATCATCTTCGGCCGCCTCAAGCTTATCAACCGAGAAATTGTGTCGCAATGCATTCGAATCATGAATTGATCAAATCCTACCCTAGTGGAGTTCATGCAATATCATATGGACAATTGCCCCACCGAGCGCGGTTAAACATATCGCCTAGCCAAGGATCTCGGTTACCAGCTTATCGCTAACTGCGAGGAGGTCCTTTGGGCAGCTCCCGTGCACAAATATGTTCAGTATCCAACCGCGCCGCAGACCACCGTTGATGCCAAGGGTAATATGAAGTACCGAGGCCAGCCGTTCGGAAACTTGAACATTATGTCGAAGAAATGGCCACCTGAGGAAAACTCACCGAATATGGCAACCGAACTAAAGCTCAGAACGATTTGGCCAAGGTTTACAAGATTATCAAGCAACAACACAAGCTTTCTAAATCTTCCCATCTACAAATCAGACTCTCTATGCAAATGTCTTCCGCAGGGTGGCTATGAATGAAGCTCAGGTGTTTGCAGAGGGTGCGAAGACTAACAAAAAAGTTGGAGGCAAAAAGGCCTAGTCTCTCGGAAAGGGTCGTGTCGAATGCATTCCATTCCTCCATTTGAAGAGAAACGACGATAACGGATAGGAATATTCTAAGAAGCTAACTAGATTGTATTTGGATTGTTTGGAACAGGCCGCCCAGGTAAGCAATATTTGAGAGCTCCGCTACGCAGTCTTGCTAACATCTTTTATTCTGGTGTTTCTGGTGTTACTTTTGAAAATGAAAATGTTTTGATTGGTGCAGGCGCCGGGTCTATTGGAGCGGAGGTTCTACAAGGCCTCATCAGCGGCGCTGCCAGGGTCGTCGCTACCACCAGTGGCTTCTCGCATCAAGTACCCGAGTACTACCAGGCAATGTGCTCTAAATTTAGGTCGCGCAGCTCCCGGCTGGTTGTTGTGCCATTCAACCAAGGTATGAATTTCGTACTCGGGATTTATATTCTAAAACTGATGACATCACAGGAAGTAAACAGGATGCCGAGGCCCTCGTTTACTGCTTCTATGATGAGAAGAATGGTCTAGGTTGGGATCTTGACTATGTCGTTCCTTTCGCTCTATTTCCGAAAACAGCCGCGAGATCGATCGACAGCATCGACTCCAAGTCAGAGCTTGCCATCGTATCATGTTGACCAATTTACATCGTCTTCTAAAGCTTCTCGCGGCTCCAACACACGGCCCGCCCAAGTTTTCTACCTCTTTCTCCCAATCATGGTAACTTCGGAAATGACGGCCTCTACTCCGAATCCAAATTAGCTCTCAAAGCGTTGTTCCAGAGATGGCATTCAAAGTCCTGGGGAAGCTACCTTACCATCTGTGGTGCTATCATCGGTTGGACCCGTGGCACTGGCCTTATGGGATGGAATAACTCCATCACCGAGGGTATTGAAAAGTTGAGTGATCGCACTCTTTCTCAGCCGGAGATGGCCTTCAATCTTCGTGGTCTTATGGCGCCTGCGATTGTCGATCTCTGCCCAATCGAGCTTGTATTCGCCAATCTTAACGGTGGCTTCCAATATGTCTCTAACCTGAAGGATTTTTCCGCCCAGCTTAGGCAAAACCTCCTGGAAACATGTGAAGTTCGTAAAGCCGCCACGGCGGAAACCTCTATAGAGCACCAGATCGTCAAGGGCGAAGTTTCGGAGAAACTATATCAAAAGGTTACTATTCAGCCGGGTGCCAACATGAAATTCGACTTTCCCGAACTTCTCGATTACAAAAAGGAGGTTGAGCCACTCGCACAAAACCTCCGCGGAATGGCCGACCCGGAGAAAGTAGTTGTCACCGGCTTTGCCGAGGTCGGACCATGGGGTAACTCCCGCACTCGATGGGAGCTGGACGCATATGGCAAATTTTCGCTTGAGGGATGCACTGAAATGGCCTAGGTCATGGGCCTCGTTAAGCATTTTAAGGGACCTATTAAGGGTAATCAGTATGCTGGTTGGGTTGACGTCAAGACAAGCGAGCCCATCCAGGACAAGGATATAAAGCTCAAGTATGAGAAATACATTCTGGAGCATTCCGGGATCCGATTCATCGAGAGTGATCTGTTCAACAGCTACGACCCGAAGAAAGAGTTTCTGCAGGAAGTCACTATCAAACACGATCTGGACCAATTCGAAGCGAGCGAGGAAACGGCCGAGGAATTTAAGAGGCACCATGGCGATAAGGTCAAGATATTTGAAATCGCGGACTCTGGAGAGTACACTGTTCGTGTTAAAAAGGCTGCTATCCGTTCATCTCGTAATCCTCGAAGTTTGATCGTCTTGCGGCAGGCCAAATTCCGACTGGGTGGGACGTGAAAATGTACGGAATTCCCGGAAGGCTTTCGACATCTGTCATAGAGCTGCTGAACCGGTCGAATCGGAAACCTGCCATAGGCCGTGCCGTACAGGTTTCTCCATTAAACTGATATTTTCACATTGGTTCCCGCAACATTGGAAAAAAAAGCAGACTTTGTCATTTTTTTATATTTCTACCGCAATCTTACATACGCCACTGAGTAACTCCGGGAACTGTAGGGGACACTTCCGGCCTTGCTTCCTCAGCACATACTAGACCTTTTTTTCTTGGGCACGGCGTTAGCAGGCTTCCGGAAATTAATTTAACACGAGGAAAAAAAAACACTATTCTACCGGTACTTGCATACAAATTGACCTAACTATAGTGAACGAAAAATCCTAGACTCCGGGTGAGGTTGCCCGCATCCGCCCCGCCCCCTCCATTTGATCCAGTTACAGTTGCGTCTCGCTATCCCGGATCGCCATTTTTCGTGGATTTCATCCGGGACAACGGGGTATCAGGAATGGCGAGGTATCATGAATAGCAGCAAGGGATTCAGAGAGTATTATATTATAGAAGAAAAAAAAGAACTTTTATTCCCATTTTCTTAAGGTTTATCTCAATAAATATTAATATGCAGAATTGATATCCCCCCCCCGGCCTAGACGCCCTAAGCAAGGAAACCCCCGGTCCGCCTCCCCCGGTTAGCGAGGTGCGACTGTACTCAATATCGGTACCCTAATGGCGCCAAAAGTGACCATTTCCTAGACCGTTTCCTTGACTCCTGTTAGCCTTCCTCATCCTACTGCATCAAAAATTTCCAAAAAGTCTGAAGCATCAACGTTTAAAAGTTTTTCTTCTTTTTTTCTTTTTTTCCTTTTTTCGTTCTTTCTTCTTTTTTTTCTTTTTTTTTTTCTCCCCCCTTTTTTTCTCCCCCCCTCCCTTTTTTTTCCTACTATTACTCCCGGAAAATGGAGTTCAGTTTACCTCAGAAAGGAGGGTTTTCCAGTTATGCTCCGGAGAGAGCTGGGAAATAGAGCACCTTGCAATGCTGTACCTCTGGACCGAAGATGCTACCCCTCTACTGAATTACTTCTGTGTTCGATCTTCCCACATCCCTACCACCCCTAAACGCTATGCGTATAGGGGCGGCGCGGCCTAGAGCTAGTTGATCGTAGAGGGTTGTGGAAGAAGGAAATTGAATAGCAAGAGAGAAAGGCTAACATGAAAATGTACAACGTACCGTGATATCAAACACGCCAGCCGTGAAAGCAAGATCCACTCCCCACCCACCCTGGACCCAAGCAGTGCATACACTCGCACCACGCTATCCCGGATCGTGCTGAACTGGAAGAAATCTTTGCTATTCCTAATCCTTCCATCAATTGAACCCGTTGCACTGGAATACTGGTATGGTCCTTTCTGATTTGTATAAGGTGTTGTGAAATGTTGCCCCCTGTTGCTATAAAATATTCCTCTGCTGAGCTGGATCCTCTGCCCACCCTCAATAAGGCTAATCTAAAAACAGAAAGCTATATTGGTTATTTGTGTAATAGGAAAAACTGCTTAAAGGGAAAGGAAATAGGGAAAGGGTTAGACGTAGAGAGTGGGTTGTTGATAGACAAACTGTAAATACAGTAGTACCTCGTTAGAACAAAAGCCAAGAATTGAGGTTCTTTCGTTTGTTATAGCGAGGTCCGCCCGTATGGGAGCAGGGGTGTAAATTTTCAGAAGGTTCACTCGTAATAGCGAGGTTCCTGTATAAAGCATTTCCTTTTAGTGTGGTGCGACTGTATAGCAAAGATACTTTTGGAACGAAAGGACATCGATCCCAACGAGGCCAACACCAAATATAGATGGATGCCACTCTCATTGATGGCTGAGGGCGGGGTTGAGTAGGTAGTAACTAGTCTCGCAACAATCAGTGGAAGTATTTCCCCCAAATCCAGAACATGGCGAAGCAAGGATAAGGTAAACAAACCCGCCATAGTAGTAGTAGAAACAGTGATGCCAAGCGGCCAGTCCGTCCGACTTTGGGCACGGCCGGACTAACCCAGGCTTTTTCAGGGACGGCCGGGCCGGACTATGGCCAAGCGGCTTTCCAAAACCAAAGCCGGGCCCGGCCTGGGTCACCTGCAGGCTTTTGGTATTTCCACCCTGACCCTAATACCAAAAAATAACTTCCCGAGTATTAGGGTCAGGGTTGAAACAGGCTATCGCTAATAGGACTTTTGACTTTACGTGTACTGGAAGCTCTTATGTCATTGGAGGATATCTTTATCATAATTCTTTTGTGTTATGTACTCTCTAAATCTTGTATAATATCAATAATATCGTACTTGGGAGATAGAATTTTGGTGAAGATGAGGCTAGAGATAGTATCTCGGCTAAGATTAAATTACGAGTACTAGAAGTAGAGATAATAAATTCAATATTAATATTCAGCTATATAGCAGAGAGCGGCACCCTCAAGCTTATCAACTCTTAATGGTAGCGCAATCCCAGGTAAGCCAGCCCAAATAATAAAATAATTGTACTAAGTGATGAGCTAAAGGATCATGGTCTCGTAGTGTGGATATGAAGACAATCGTTGTTGATTAGTACCCGCAAAGAGGACATTTACATGTCTTAAGCGAAATCTACTAATAGCGCTGTAAGTTCCATCTTCTATTTCCATCTTCTGCGTGATTAGCCGTGAAAAGCCTGCAGGCCGTTCACAGATATCTGCAGGTTGCCTGGGCATCTGGCGGCTTTGCCTAGGCATCTACGGGCTTTGCCTGGGCATCTGTGGGCTTTGGCCTGGGTTGCCTACCTCTCGACCTGGCGGTTGCCTGGGGGCCTGCAGGCTTTGGCGGCCGTTAATAATTTAAGCCGGACTGACCCAGGCTTTTCAAAACGACGGCCGGACTGGCCGGACTGCCGACCCATGGTCCGGACCATGGTCCGGACTGACCACTTGGGAACACTGGCAGAGGGGGAAGTAACTACAAATCACGATCTATCACTGACAAAAACAGATCACAGAAAACAGATCACACCATTCACAATCAATTCAATTTGCCTAGCTAGTTCACGAACCTTCACCAAAGAAAATCCTGAGACAAAAAAAAAAAAAAAAAAGCGGGGAGAAGAGTCCCGCCTGTCCTTGTTGTCCGACTATCTATTCACAGGAGATCCACCTCTTGTGGTTCGCTATCCCAATTGACCGTCCTGGCTCTTTCCCGCCGTCGTGGTTTTGGTGGTTAAAGAAAAGAAAAGAAAGAGTTGTGAGAAACGACTACCTTACATAGATTCACCCTCCCCCCCTGTCTGCCAAGCATCAACCGACCATCCTTGTAACCAACATGATCTATGAGGCCCCCAGCGAATACAAGCTCCAGCCACCTTCTCCCCTAGGTACAGGATGATCATCTACTTCACCCAATCAGCTCTAGTTAGCTAAGAATATTGGAACTAAGCAAAGACAAAATTTATCCGAAACAGTATCAAGCCTATACGGCCTATAGGCGGGCCAGGCCAGGCCCTAGAGAATTCCCATAGGCCAGGCCAGGCTTTGCCGCTGCCTGGCCTACCTGGCCCGTTGGGAACACTGTACCTATCTCATAGAGTGGTACCTCTTTATCATGAACGACAAGAGTTCTGAATTTTGGTTCATGATAGTGAGGCTTTACTGTAAACCTCAAGGGAGAGCAGTTCACAAAGATTACATTCAAACCCCATTTCGCCAAGTTTCATATGCAGGAGATAGGTGATGATTTCGTAGGTGTTTTCGAGAGAGGGTCTAAAACGCACCTGGTAAGCTCGGTTTCTCTGATGAGTATTGTGATTGCGAGTGCCGATAAATGGGCATAGCTTCCGTAGAGGACATAAAGGCATTATTGAACACAGAATGGATCAATCTGGACATCAAGAAGAACTGCGGAATGCATATCAATGCACTGTACCAACCGGCCGGTGGCCTTGAGAAGCCTGTAATTATGGGGAAACTTGGGAATAATGACTGGGGAGTGGCCTTCGCAGCCACTGTTGGAAGTTCAAACTGGTACCATTTGTTAACCGCATGACTACAACACCCGGAGATTTCATGTGAATTACATTGCGGATCAACTATGGATATCCACCTTCAGGGAGCTCTAAAGAGAATGACAAAATTCGGAACCACTGCCAGAAGCCCCCCAGATGCATCATTTCTTTAAATTTGTCAACTGTCTAGCAGACACTGTAAAGGATATTCCTTCACGAGCGGGAGTTAGATAGAGCATCAAGTACTCCCAGTATGAAGATAAGATTAAACCCATTCACTCCTTTGCCAATCTTACTGTCTTTTTGATACTTGTATAGATCTTTCGATTTCAATAACATATTGGTGATGTCACAACAAAACCATCAGGCCGATACTACGGAAGCTGACTCTCGGCTGGATAGACAGAATCCTTCAGAGTTTTCCCGAGATGGAATTGTGAACTGGAGGTGTCTGAGTGTATCGGCAGAAAAGATGCAACAACCAAACTCTATAGGGCCCTGGAGGGCCCACTATACTCTCTCGTCCTACTTCTGTCTGTGCGGTACAATACAGCTGGTGCTACATCTAAGACGGACAGACTGGACGGTTCGGAACCCGGGGTACTCGCTCCCCTGCCGCAACCGGCAGGGGAATCACTTGGAGTTTATTTACGCGGGGCTAACAAGCAGCCTTGAGAGGTCTAATTTCTAGTTGATATCCGTCGCTGAGCGAATTCCCATAGTGAAGTTTTCACGACGGCAGAGATTGGGGAAGCTGGGTTTTAAGATTGCTGTACCGGACCCCGGTAGTCTACCCAGTTCAGTAGACACCACCATGTGTGCGACAGCCCAACCCCTAATAGTTGACCGGGAGGCCAGGTAGAGCGAGGCAGGAGGTTAACATAAGATCTTTTAGATGCTAGTGGTATCATACAACTTCAGAATATCGATTCCAGACGAGCAAAACCAACAGAATCGGCCGACCGACAAAACCAGCAAGCCGATGCTGTCACGCTTTACTAAAGAGCGCAAGTCTGGCACTATCGTAGATGTTAAGCAAAAAACGTCCCCGTCGTGAAGTGCAGGCCGGCTGGTGCAAGTGCGCAATCGTTGCCCTCATTATCCAGGTACGAATCCGCCACCAGTGCTAGTGGGGTGGACCTAAAAAAAAACCTCTGAAGCATCCTACACTGGAGCCGATGAATACCCCTGATCCTCCTCTGCGAGCGCAAGAAATTGCCAGTATGACTCCGTCTTTAAGGACAAACTCTCTGACCTCCTGCTCTCTATCCCGCGCCCTATTAAGCAGTTTGACTGCAACGATCCTGGAATATTGTCAACTACAATGCGGAAGACTCTGTCTTCGTGATGGGCTCAGCGGCTTGCAAAGAACCCCTGCCTATCGGCGCGAAACCTCCTTGGTGGAAAGCAACAAGAGCAAGATCGAGGCGAAAGCTCGCAGATTACTGGTTAAGAAGATGAGGAAGAAGTTTGAGAAGGAGCATGTAAAGGAGGTGTGCCCAAGGATGATACCAAGGCCGCGAGGGTGAAATCAGAATATCAACAGAGGGTAAGGAAGATGGGCTAGGGAAACAGGATCAGTGTTCCCAACAGTCCGGGGGCCCGGCGGGGCCCCGCGGGAGGACTGCCAAGAGCCCCGGACGGGACAGGACGGCGGGGGACGGCGGGGGACTGCCGGGGACTGCCTAGGACTACACGAGTGATGTCTCATGAAGTGAAATGAATCCATTTGGAGGTGCATCATCTCAACTTGGATAGCACAGGTGGTCCAAGCGCTAGGACTATAGTCCCCTATAGTCCTTCCTGGAACCCCCAAAAAGACGGACTATGAGCCGTAGTCCGTCCCGTCCTCACCCGAAGACGGACGGACTAGACGGTTGGGAACACTGAGCAGGATTAAATTAATTAGTACGGCAGGGGCTGCACAAACCAAGGCCAATGAGGGGAGCAGGATTGTGAGAGGTAAGGGGGCCGCAGGCCGGGAAATGAAGGAAAAAGGTATAAATCGGCCACTGCGCACGAGCTTTGGGATTGGGACTGATTGCTCAAGGTATCCTATTACGGAGGCCTATAGCGACCAAATCGCCACCAAACAGACAAAAACAAAAAAAATTGCAACAAAAACGGCCAAGTCATTTTACATTAATGGATTACCAACAAATTACAACAAAATCAGAATAAACAATGAAGGTGAAGAAAGATTTTACTAAAAAAGATAAATTATTTAATAGTATAGTATTCCATAACAACACGAGCCCCTGGTGCAATTTTGTGAACCAGCCAGTCCCCCCATAGTGGGGGTAGGGCCAGATGAACCACCAGTAGTAGTCAGTGTTTTCCACTCTGTTTTGAAAATGGTGCTGCTCATCATACTCTCTTGATACTTCCTTTGTTGTTTGTTTAGGTTCAGGGAGTGCTCTTGTTTGACTTTAGGAATGAGCTCAGGATCCGGGCATATGGCTCCGGTTCAGGGCATTGGTTTGTCATTGGATATGCGCCGAGGATTCAGGCAGGGGTTTGCCTTGGGGAAATCGCTTTGGCTTTGAGTATACAATTTGGCTTCAGGCGTTTGCATCAAAATTGGGACATGAAATGTGCAGACTGACGTAGAGTTCGTTGGCGGGCCTCCGGGGCCCCGAAAAACGCGGGCCCTCGGCCAAATTCCCAGCCCCGCGGAACGGCCCGGGGCGGGGCGTGTTTCTTTTGAGGTTCTATGCCCTACCCTCTGCCCCGCCCATTACCCAGACGGGCCCCCGTAAAGATAGGTGGGGATAAACTGGGCTCCGTCCAGAGAATGAGCGGGGACCCGCCCCGCCCAGTAACGAACTCTAGACTGACTACAAGATAGAGCAAAAAGATATCAAAGAGAGACTTATATTTCGGTGACCTCCACATCCATAAACTATGGGCAAACAGTGTTGAGAATCACCGGCGATCATCCCGGACGAAAGAAACCTTCCTTTCTACCTGTCCTATTGTATTGCGTTTTCTTTCCTAGTTTTAGTTTGTCATTGTTATAAATCACAGAGGCGGAAGGGGTACACCTGGCTGTGTACTCTATGTGAGGATTCGCATTTATGACCGGCAGGAGCCGGAAAGCAAAGCGGAGGTTGCATTGGAAGCATGGGCGAAGTACATGAATCTCCGGAAGGATTCCCGGGAGTGTGAACCTTGGAGGACAACTCTTTGTATTTACTATATAACCCCTCTGTACTCCCTTGGATAGAACGACAAGCAAGAAAGACAAGAATCCTCCGAACATACAGTTTCCTCCTTGACTTCACTCTCTACTCTCATACTCGTTCCCTCTTTACTCTTTAGGCCACTCATAACAACAAACAGAGCCCTTAAATATAAAAACAATTGAGACTCTTCTGAGAGTCTCCTTACTATGATCAGACCATTTCCACGTGTTCTTGCGCCATTATATTTACTTATTGGGATTTACTTCACTCCTTTCCTTCACCGATTTCATCACTGCTCTCTTGACAACTTTGCCCAGTTCATGAAAGGAGTTCGGTTCCTCTTGCCAGGGTTCCGAATGGTCCGAGCAAGACTGGACTGGACCAGCTAGTCTGGTCAAAAGTCAAGTCTAGTCTAATGGTGGAAATTAGACCGACGGGATGGTCTGGATTAGCAGACCAGACTTGGCCAGGACGGGTCCAACCAGGCCCGCCAAGCAATAGGATATGCACGGCCCTTTGACAGAATTAGTATCCCATTTTGCATTTTGCTCCTTTTATCACAATATATTATAGGACGGGTTGAAACAACCCATTGCCAATTGGGCAAAGCGTAGGAATTAGCACCAGGGATACGAGGGAGAATTTCCGAGGATGAGGGAAAAAGGTATAGCCGGGTCTTGGCTAGCGCGGGGTCTTAGCTCAAACACCCTTGGGGTCCGTGAAACCCCAGACATATATCCCTTCCAGCTTTCCGGATCTCGAGATCATCACGCTTCCTCGCTTTCCACAACTCGCGTTCTTTGATACTCTCACCTTCCTGCTTAATAAAGCCACTCCATAACCAATCTTAAATCATACCCAGGCATACCATCGATCCCATTCACGAACACCATTGCACCTAGGAGAGCATCAACTCGTAGAGGAAGCTTGAGGGCATCCAACACGCGTAGCTCAACAAGCCGAATACCAAGAAACACGCGTAGCCGCCAACCACCGAGCAGATATGGCCATGAGCTGGGCCAAACCGGCATGCAGACAGATGACTCTGCAAGCAACAGTGTGGAGCCCGAAACAAGCATCCCGGAATATAGCCACTCCCCCTCTAGCAGTACCAGAACACTCAGCGCAAGGCCTGCTTCGCAGGATACTATACCAGCACAACCGGAGACCGAGATGACCCCAAGTACACCCAGTACCCGGCATCTACCTACACCATCCTCTGACCGTTCCATCAACCTCTCTACTATGAAGGAACTTCTCCGTGCCCACGAGCAAGACATTATCGACAGAGTAGTTCTCCAACTCCGAACCCAGCCTCCCCTCCAACCTACTGTCACCTCCCCCAATTCCCCGGTCCTACACTCCCACCACCCTGGCATCCAGCCAATTCAATATTGTCCCCCCTCTGGCACTCAGCCACCCCCACCGAACTCCACAGCTACCCGCATAGCTGAACTAGAAAGCCAATTGGCCCAGTTGAGAGCAGCAAATCTGCCGGATCAGTCCCGGTTCGACCAAAGACATCTTGGTACGTCATACCCCACCCAATATCCGATCGAAGCAGAGGGAGAGAGCGCAAGGGGTATAGTCACTTCGGTAGAGACCCTTTTTCCTGGGGTAGAACGGAGCACTTTGGTACAAATTGTCGAAAACCGATTCAAGCTGACAAATATCTATCGTCTTCTGGCTAGCGAGAAGGAGCGTGCAGAAACCCACCCGACGATCAATATCGGTGGAGTAGAGTTTGAGCAGATGGGGAAAGAGGGGAAGGAGAGCAAATACCGAATAAGCGGTTTTTTTAAGGCCTGGGCAGCCTACTGTGGAATCCTTATCAAGCTAGCGCCTTATGGCCTGCAAGGGGAGCTCGGAACCGCACTGGCAATCTACACGATAAATCTCTATGATTTGTTAGAAAAGTATTCCTGGGAGGGAGTTCGAGCATATCATTTCCAATTCCACAGGAAGCGGGTTGCTAGCGGGAAAGACATATACTATCCAACGGAGTGGCGCCAGCTAGACAGCCAATTAATTGCTTCCAAGTGTTTCGCATACCCGGCCCCACGCTTCTCCTGGGCCCCAACGCAAAAGCCGACCCCTGGGCAAACTTACAGCTCTGCAACTCACACTTTTCCTCCACCTGAGCGGCGTAACAACTACAGCCTACAAAACCCAACACGGATCAATATAGTCCCGCCTGGTGCCCAACCCCACGGAGCCACAGCCCAGCCCTGCCGCAACTGGAATTACCGGGAATGCACCACAAGCCCTTGCCGCTACCAACACTCTTGCATAACTTGCGGAAGTAACCACTGGGCAGCTCAATGCACACTTGGGAATAATGGTCAGTTATCTTCTTCCCGCATGGGCCAATTTGGACGCTAGCCCGATTCCCCCCTGCCACGTTTCCAATTCTTCCTGCTACTTGCATGACACACATGTTTCTGTAACAACCCCACGATAGGTAGCTACAATCACTATCACCTTAGCCCAAATGGCATACCAAGAGGTATCCAGAGGTGGTATGGTCGCTTATACTTTATACAAATAGCTGGTAAACCTAGGATAAGGCCTAGGCAACTGTCGAGTAGCTTTGAGGTACTCTACTAGGCAGGGTAACCTTTCGGGAGAACATTCGCATAAGGTCAAGAGAATTATG
>Ga0307509_10004617_pt1 | contig 19742 bp, 16 predicted proteins | sample 10_EM_MG_FD_202245 | JGI IMG/M metagenome (GOLD analysis project Ga0307509, IMG submission 202245) | Populus trichocarpa ectomycorrhiza microbial communities from riparian zone in the Pacific Northwest, United States - 10_EM | ecosystem: Host-associated > Plants > Roots > Unclassified | place...
CAGTGAAAGTTTACAACATAATTTCATGACAATCCTTCATCAACTATAGTTTGCAATAATCTCTTGAGTGGTTTTGCACAAACCAAGTAATCAAGAGACATGAGGCAAGGGAAGAGACATAACTCAGTGGTAGAGTATTTTCCTTTATGTGGTGGAAGTCATCAACTTGAGCTTGATTATCCCTAAACTTAAAGTGAGTTTTCCTATTTTAACTTGCTCTCCCAGCTGTGGTCGAATGAGAATGGATAAGAGACTCATGGGATGGACATGAGAGGGTGGGGATGACTATATTTTTTGTAGTGAACTCTAAGCGAATATAAAGCGCGCGAATGCATACAAGCCTTGAAATGAAAGACAATTCCAAATCAGCTTTACTTACAAACAAGAAAGCTATAAGTAATGCAACTAAAAATCTCATAGAAAGTTCAACCTTAGCTCAGGATAACGCTGGCAGCATGCTTAACACATGCAAGTCAGATGGAAAGTAACGTTCCAGTGGTGGATGGGTGAGTAACACGTAAAAAGTGGTTTCATCACATTGTTTATTCTAAGCATCCCATCTTTATCATTACCAAATACAAACTATGTCAATTTCAATAGGCACACAGAGCATACATGTTCACACTTCACACACTCTAATGCACTCAAATTTGAAAAGTAATCATATTATGTCACTAACAGATTAAGAGGAGCAACAAAAGAAGAAGAAGGTGCTGATGGGATTAATTCAAAATTTATGACATAGTCTTTATTGACATCAAAACTTTATGAAGAGTTCGGGAAATCAAAGGGTGAGTTGGGAATATGTTAAAGCCATATGTTACTGTTGCAATGTCGCGGTCATACAAATGAATTACCCTAGCTTAAATAAACAAGATAGTATTGAACAAGTAAGAGGTCAATTCCACGAGAAACATTTAGTTTAGATTTTTATGCTATGTGATATGCAACTGAGGGGGTTTTGAAGTTATCTATGTTATGTTATAGTAAATAGAAAGAAACAATCAATGCTAAATCAAAGAAAACTGAAATTTATCAAGAAAATAGACCTTGGTCAAAAGTAAATGTCCACCTATAGAAATCAGAACTGATCATGGAAACGAAACGTCAATTTATACTCTGAATATTTATCTTTTTTTACGTTGATTAGATAATAGATCCGCTGTATAACTAATCCTAACCATCAAACAGCCACAGTAGTAATTTAATTCAATGGCAGACTGAAGAACTAGATAAATTGATTAATCTAGACAACATAATTGTCCGCAGTTCATGTTTGATTTGTTCGAATGTTTTCCCTAAGATTAATAACGTAGATCCGGCACAATTATTAAACTTAGTTGCTTCACAAGTTTATATACCACAACTTCGATTTTGATAGCAAACTTAGCAATAGATTGTTCACAATAATAACTTAAAGTCTGCTCAAGCAATTGAAATAAACAATCATAGAAAATAAGCATAGGAGAACAAACATATTCATTCATCATATAAACTGAAAAGAAAAGATAAAATAAATCTCACAGTTCTTAAAATCCAAAGGTTTCTGTGTCCTTACAACCAAGAAAAAGAGTTTAGTCTTGTGTGTCTATTGAACAACTAATCAAAAAGAAAGAAGAATGCATGATTTCAGGTTTATAGAGGAAGGTGTGTTTTTTCTCTCTTGGTTGGCCGCCCCTCTTCCTTTCTCTCTTTCTTTTTATATCCTAAGAAACCCTAATCCCTTTTCTACAAAATAGTTCTTTCCTAAGTAGATAATTTACATTTAAGTAGTTCAATAACTATTTTTCTAAAAAAAAAAAAAGAAATAGCCTAGCATAAAATCTTCAAGCTTTGACTTTTAACTTAGTGGAGCTAAATTGCCAAAATAAAGACTTGGATGTCGGTTTGGATTCTTTGAGACGTAATTTGGACTTGTTTCTTCACAAAACCTGTCAGCTGACAGAATTCATGTGTCACCTTAGAAAAATCATACATCTCTCATTTGAGCTTGTTTTCAGCTGAAATTTGGTAGGCTCATAGGTCTTCGAGTCAGAAATCCAAAAACAATTGAGTTTGCATCAAATGGACTTCTGTAACTTAAGATATTCATTTGGAATTGCTGAAGGTCAACACTAACAGAATGCAAGATTTGACTTCGAAGGCTGTGATTTCCATTCTCTTTCTCTTTTTATTTTTCTTGCCATATATGTGTAGAAAGGTATGGATGTTATTTTTCTAATTCCACTGAAATCACTTCATTTCGACTTTCTAGAGCTCAATCTCTGCACAAAACATCGATCGGAGGTCAAATCTGTCAATTATCTCCAATTTACTTCTTTTTTAATCTTACATCCAAAAGTGCCTTCAAAACATAAAACAAAGAATATCAAGGCATGTTATATATAAAACATAAGCAAAATACTAGGTAAATATAGGTAAAACTATCAAATAATATGGTTGCATCAAATACCCTCACACTTAGCTCTTGCTCGTCCTCGAGAAATGATAAATGAAATCAAACTAAAATTAAATAAGTAAAATAATTATGACTAATATCTTAATCTCTCATCAATGTCCAAGAGTACAAGCATTATAAACAAGAATACAATTAAGAAGGATAAAGAACATAAATTTTTATGAATTTATTTACATGTGAACTTCAAAACTCTATTAATCATTAGGATTTAAATGAAATCTATGTCATGCCAAAGTAAGAGGTCTTCTCATTGATATACACTCCAACACTCACATGTTTAGGGCTTATGTATTTAAATCTCTCAAATTCAATCAATGAATATGTTCTACCATAAGCTTGCTTTTCAATCTCATCTCCATTGCTAAAATATTACAAGCAATGCATGAATTAAAAGGTCTTATTTTTTTGTTGTAATGAGGTTAAGGTTAAGGTGGGTAAAAGAAAGGAAAAGAAAAGGCTAAAACCAAAGGAAATAGAGCATTCTAAAAAACATGATCTTTTGAAAGAAGATATCTCATCAAAGCACACAAATTTTCCATCTTTAAGCACCAATACTTAACTTCATTTGATTTCAAGCTCTATCAACATAAAATCTTAAGAACATAAAGGAACACTTTTCTTTTCTTTTCTTTTCTTTTCTTTTCCTTTTTCTTTTTTTTTCTTTTTCTTTCTTTTTTTTTTCTTTTACCTTTGGCAACTTTGCCCATCTTTTCATCAAGCATCACTTTTTTTTTCTTTTCACATAATTTCCAACCATAATCCATGAGATATCCACAAGTATATGCTCTACTAATCCTTGGCCAAGGGAAAAGGAAAACATATAAAAAGTTAAGGCTTACACATGGATAAAGCAAAGAAAAGATAAACAAGTTCAAATGAGGCTCACTAAGGATAATATGCTTTAGGTTGTCTTTTTGGCTCAAGTGGTTAAAATTCCTAATGCCTTTATCATCTTCATGTATACATGTAATGTAAATGTAATCTCAACAAGATATGAAGCAAGTTCTAGAGATATATATCATTGAAAAAAACCATAATCCAAGAATATAATGTTAAAGGCTCAAAAGCTTGCATTGGTATAACACTATAAAGTCAACATGACATATTTTCAAAGTCAATCCCTAGACTAATTAAACTTTAAAACTTGCATGCACACTCAGTCATTTGATTTATATTTTCAGCTATCTATCTCAACTAATTCTTATATATAATACTCATATTCTCATAAACCAATGGGAGATCAAAAGATAAAACTTAAACTATTTTTTTTAGAAACAACAAAGAAAACCAAAATTCTAGAAACAACAAAGAGAATCAAAATTCTCTCAATACCCTCACACTTTAAAACAACATTTTCCTCAATGTTGAAATAAAAGAAAAGGAATATAAGAGAATGACAAAAATAAAGTAAAATGCAAAAAAAAAAGATAAGGAAAAAAGAAAGCAAATATGATTTTTTTTTCTTTTTGTGATGGGTTGCCTCACAGTAAGAGCTTTTTTATGTCATTGGCTCGACACATCGCATGCTCATGCTTCATAGATTGGTTCAGCTAACTCCATAGAAGCGATGAGTTCTGTCGTCCAACCTTCATAGAAAGGTTTCAAGCGATGCCCATTGACCTTGAGCACTTTGTTTGTTTCTAAACTTGTAATTTCAACTGCACCATAAAGAAAAACATTAGAAACAACAAAGGGTCCAATCCAATTAGAGCACAACGTTCCAGGAAAAAGTTTCAAACGCGAATGATAAAGAAGGACTTTGTCTCCAACTCTTTTCTTGTAATCATTCGGTCATGAAAACTCTTGGTCTTTTCTTTATAAATCCTTGCATTCTCATAAGCATCATTTGGTATCTCTTCCAACTCGTGCAATTGCAACTTCCTTGCAATCCCAGCAGCATCATAATCCATGTTACATTGTTTAATGGCCCAAAAAGCTTTGTGTTCAAGCTCCACCGGTAGATGACATGCTACATTTTTTTTGGGATGTAGACAAACCTAGAGGGAATTCTTTGGTGACTAAATAGTTCACCAAATCAGCATACCATGGTTTTTCTTTATGGTTTTCGACACCTTTTGGTCTTGATCTCAAGATCAAATTCTTGTAAAAGCAAGATCCACCTAATCAATCTTGGTTTGGACTTCTTTTTCTTCAAAAGATACCTTAAAGTTGCATGGTCAGTAAAAACAACTTTTGTACCAAGTATATATGACCTAAATTTTTCAAGATCTAACATCACTAAAAAAAGTTCATTTTTAGTTGTATGGTAATTGCATTGTGCTCCGTCCAACATGCGAAAAGAATAGGCGATAACATGCAAATTCTTCCCTATTATTTGCCCAAGTACAACCCCTACCGCATAGTCACTCGCATCACACATTATCTCGAAAGGATCATCCCATTTTGGTGGTTGGATGATAGGGGCAGATGTGACACGCCTCTTAAGCTCATCATGGGCATCTTTACATGTTTGATCAAACATAAAATCCACTTATTTGGCTAATAATTTGCACAATGGGTGCTGTAATATTTGAGAAATCTTTGATAAATCGTCAATAGAAACCTACATGGCTAAGAAAAGAATGAACTTCCCTCACGCATGAGAGATAAGACAATGATGAAACGACATCAATTTTAGCTTTATCAACCTCTAATCCACACGAAGACACAACATGCCCAAAAATTATTCCTTGTTCTACCATAAAATAACACTTTTCATAGTTCAAGACAAGGTTAGTTTCAATGCATCTTTTCAAGAGCAAAGATAAATTTTATAAACACTTATCAAAAGAATCACCATACCACGTGAAATCATCCATGAAAACCTCAATTATTCTTTCAACATAGTCAGAAAAAATACTTACCATGCATCTTTGAAAAGTTGCAAGTGCATTACTGATCAGTACTTAAAAGTGCATTGTTATTAAGGTTTTATATCATCATATTGTACTTTTAGTATCATTAAATTCCCTAACTTAAGCATGTTTTTCTAATAACAAGTTTGATAATATATATAGCTTTAATTTATGGTAAATACTCATTTTAAATGCAGGCATATCTCACAATTCAAAAGATTGATTGATGTGATTGACTATTGAAAGTTAGAGAAGAGATGTTGGATCAAACTGGAACACCATTCAGTCATTTGATCATATCTGGAGTTGTGGACCTTGGATGTATGTTTGGTTTATTGTTCTGGAAAATTAAGACATAGGCCTACAACTTCATGAAGAGTGGAAGACCCAAATTTGCCGTTTTCAAATTCAAAGCTTGGCCATAAAAGAGAGGTCAGAATATATCCTGCAATCCAGCCCAAACACTGCTCAGAAGTATGGTGTTACTAAAATAAGATAATTAATAGGATCATGTTAAAAATTTATAATAAACTATTAAGGATAAATCATCTGATTGGAACCTCCTTTGTGTGTGGTTTCTAATTGAGTAATAAAAAGAGTTTATACTATACTTATTTCTAATACCATTAGTGGATCCTCTAACCTTGGCAATTGTTTTTATCATTGTTTAATCCTCACATTAATCTCACATCTCAAAGTTTTATTTAATTATTTGTTTTATTATATTATATATATATATTACTTATAATTTATATAGTTGACCTCCCTGTGGATCGACCCCGGTCTTGCCGGGTTATTTATTACTTTGACACTCCTACACTTGGGATAAGACATCAACTCTTTGATCGCGTCAGTTATAGAGACTAAAAGGCATTCTCCTATATGCATATGTACCAAATGGACATGTAAATGTAGTCTTTTCTTAATCTTCATGATTAATAACAATCTGATTATATCCACTATATACATCAAGAAAGCAATAAAAAGACTTACCTACCAGGTGTTCAGGCATTTGGTCCATGAATGGTAATAAGAAATGATCTTTACGTGTAGAAAGATTAAGTTTTCTATAATCAACACACATTCTTCAACCATTCGAGATGCGAGTAGGAATGAGTTCATCCTTTTTATTCTTGTGAACAACAGCTGATACAACTTCACCCATACTTACCATTTCATAACCTTTTAGCTTGTAAGCTCTTTTGGGAGTCCACAACTCCTTCAAGAATTTGACATACTTGGGAATTTACTTGATAACATCAATCAAAGAAATGTTGAGTTTCACTTTCTTGAAAACCTCTAAAATCTCTTTTTCTTTGTCCTCTTTCTTAGACCTAGAAGAACTCACAGGAAAGGGGGGAATCATCTTAAAACTGGAATTCATTGAATTAGGACTTACCTTTGGAGTATCAGTCGTTGTTTTAGTTTCTGTAAGAGAAGGAGGATGTTTCTTCTTTACACTCAATTCGGTTTCTATCTCCTCTTCTTCCTCCATCTCAATTTGTTTCAACCTTTGCTCTTCAAGTTCTTTCCCACTTCACAGTGTGATCACATTAACATTCTCTTTTGGATTCAATGTTTGGGAGGGCAATTTTCCATTCATTTGTGCCTCCAATTTCCCTACACTTGAAGCTACTTGCCCTATTTGCTTCTCTAAGTTATGAATGCTTGACCTTGTTTCCTGTTAAAAAGACATGAAATTTTGTTGCAATGTCACTGTATTAGAAGCCAAGGTTTTCATCATCTCATGAATATCATGACTCGATGACCCCATAACATTGGAATTTATGAATGCAGGGGGCTGTCTCGCTTGATAATTCTGTTGAGATTGAAATCCATGGAACTGTCAGCCTTGATTGCCTTGTTGAGGCGGGTTCCTATAGCGTAAGTTCGGATGATCTCTCCATTCGGGATTGTACGTGTTAGAAAATGGATCATACTTACATTGAGGTTGTTCATTGAATGCTCAATCAACTGCATTAGCTTGTTCAATGTAATCTTCTTGCATTGTTGGGCACATATCTGAAGCATGTTCTTGTAAGGAGCATATGCTAACATCTTTCACTTGTTGTACATTTCCACGAGCCAAAGAATGCATAAGAGAAGTAAGATCATTAACCTCATTTACATGTTTGCTTGGGAAGTCTCCACGGGTGCCAAATTGTTTCGAGTTGGCTGCCATATTTGAGATCAATTGGCGTGCAGCCTCGGGTGTCTTATCTACCAATGCCCCTCCACTTGCCACATCAATGATACTACGGTCAATAGGCATCAGTCCTTCATAGAAATATGGAATGAGTAACTGATTAGACATCTAATGATGAAGGCATTGAATGCACAGTTGCTCAAATCTTTTCCAATACTCGGAGAGTGTCTCCTCATAAGATTGTCGTATCCCACATATTTCTTTTCTTATGTTGGCAACTCGAGAGGCTGAGAAATACTTTTCAAGAAAAATCTTCTTCATGTCATTCCACGTTCCAATGGAACCTGGAAGAATAGAGAAAAGTCATGCATTTGCTGCCCCTTTTAAAGAGAAAGGGAAAGCTTTCAACTTAACTTGTTCTTTGTCAACTCCGTTAGGTTTCATGCTAATACAAACCATATGGAACTTCTTGAGATGAGTATGAGGATCTTCTCCGGCAAGTCCATTGAATAATGGCAGTAAGTGTATAAAACCAGGCATTAGCTCGAAGTTGCCATTGTTGTTGATGTTTATGTGCAATAGTTGATTCTCCACGTTGGGAGTAGCGAGTTCTTTGACTGTCTGTTGTCATGCAACAGCCATGGTGTTGACACGAGCTTCCTTTCATAACCTGCGTAAAGTGTTCTCTATTTCGAGATCTACCTGCATTTGTCTATGGTTAGTAGGACGGGTTATATGCATCAATCATCAAGAAAACTCAAAAGAAACTAACCACACAAGAGATTTAAAGTAGTGCAAATTGAATGAAAATCCTACGCTAGAACACAAAAACTGCCTAAAAACACTAGAAAACAGCGGAATTTTGCCTCGATATGGTGGGGCTAGTGGCCAAAAGTGACTAATCCTGTTCAGAACATCGTTTCCTTTCAGGAAACAAAAGGCTGAAACCTAATTCCATCAAGAAATCAGTTTTGAACAGTAACTATACCGTACTGTACAGTGTCGCTACAAGTAACACTGTTTATGTTTCTCTTTTTTTAAAAACAAAATAAATAACAATCATAGAAAATAACAATCATAGCACAAGAATCAACTAAAATCACTTCCCCGGCAACAACGTCAAAATTTATTATGATGTCACGGTTACACAAATTACTTACCCTGGCTTAAATAAACAAGATAGTATAGAGCAAGCAAGGCATCAATCTCACGAGGAAGGTTTAGTTCATATTTGTATGCTATATGATATGCAACTGGGGGTTTTTGAAGTTATCTATGATATGCTATAGTAAACAAAAAGAAACAATCAATGCTAAACCAAAATTTATCAAGAAAACAAACCTTGGTCACAAGTAAACGTTCACCTACAGAAATCAGAACTGATCATGGAAACGAAACGTGAATTTATACTCTGAATATTTATCTTTGTTACGTTGATTAGTTAACAAATCCGTTGTATAACTAATCCTAACCATCAAACAACCACAGTATTAATTTAATTCAATGACAGCCTTAAGAACTAGATAAATTGATTAACTAGATAACATAATTGTCCGCAGTTCATGTTTGATTTGTTCGAATGTTCTCCCTAAGATTAATAACATAGATCCTCCATAATTATTAAACTCAGTTGCTTCACAAGTTTATATACCACAACTTTGGTTTTGATAGCAAACCTAGCAATAGATTGTTCACAATGATAACTTAGAGTCCGCTCTAGCAATCAAAATAAACAATCATAGGAAATAAGCATAGGAGAACAAACATATTCATTCATCATATAAACTGAAAAGAAAAGGTAAAATAAATCTCACAGATCTTGAAATCCGAAGGTTTTTGTGTCCTTGCAACCAAGAAAAAGAGTTTAGCCTTGCATGTCTCTTGAACAACTAATCAAAAAGAAAGAAGAATGCATGATTTCAGGTTTTTCAGAGGAAGGTGCGTTTTTTCTCTCTTGACTGGCCGCCCCCTTTCCTTTCTTTTTTTTCTTTTTATATCATAGGAAACCTTAATACTTTTTCTACAAAATAGTCATTTTCTAAGTAGACAATTTACATTTAAGTAGTTCAATAACTATTTTCCTAAAAAAGAAGAAATAACCTTGCATAAAATCTTTAAGCTTTGAATTTTGACTTGAAAGAGCTAAATTGCCGAAATAAAGACTTGGATGTCAATTTGGATGCTTTGGGATGTAATTTGGACTTCTTTTTTCACAAAACATGTCTATTGGCAGAATTCATGTGTCATCTTAGCAAAAATCATATCTCTCTCATATGAGCTCGTTTTCTGTTGACATTTGGTAGGCTAATAGGTCATTGAGTTAAGAGTCTAAAAAAATTTAGTTTGCATCAAATGGACTTCTATAGCTCAAGATATTCAAGTTGGAATGACTGAAGGTCAACATCAGCAGAATGCGAGATTCAACTTTGAAGGCTGTGATTTCCATGCTCTTTATTATTATTATTTTTCTTGCCATATATGTATAGTAAGGTATGGATGTTAGTTTTCTTCGTTTCGACTTCTAGAGCTCAAGCTCTGCACAAAACATCGACCATAGGTCAAATCTGTCAATTATCTCCAATTTACTTCTTTTTTAATCTTGCATCCAAAAGTGCCTTCAAAACATTAAAAAAAATATCAAGGCATTTTATATATAAAACATAGGCAAAATACTAAGTAAATATGGGTAAAACTATCAAATAATATGGTTACATCAGTTACATATTTGGTGGGCAAAAAGATCCCTAGAACAGCTAATGGAATTGAAACAAACTAGAGACTCAGAAAACTATATCCAGGATTTTGATGCCCTGTGGAATAAGGCTGAGATTAGTGAAAAACAAGCCTTACTATTTCTTTCTTCTTTTTTTTAGGGAAGGGCCTTGAAGTAGAAATCAAAAATACAGTTAAGATGTTTGAATCTAATGCCCTTAAACATGCCTATAACCTAGCTAGATTGCAAGCAAACACCCTAGCCAACAAAAAAATCCCTAGGGTACCCTGTTAAACATTCCATTTCATCTACCAATCCTACCTATAATACTAGAAATACTTCACCACAAAACTCCTCAAATACACCTTTTACCCCATCAACCAATTTACTTAAACCCTAATCTACAAACTGGTTCAATAACCCTACCTAAAATATCAACTAGAAAAACCCTATCAAACCCACAAAGTCCATCAAAAACCAAGAGTTTGAAAAGAGGAGGCTGAAGGGTTTATGTTTTTGGTGTGATGAAAAATTTATCCCTGGTCACAAATGTAAGAATAAGAAGTTGCATTCTTTGAGTATTGTGCAAGAAGATGAGGATGTTATAAAAGAAGAGGGTTAGGACGGAAGGGGTAATGTAGAAGAGGTTGTTCCTCGCATTTCTCTAGATGCCTTGGAAAGAACTGTGGGGTTTTAAACCATGAAATTACTGGAAAGGTGGAAAAGCAGGCCCTGAATATTCTAGTGGATTTAGGAAGTACACACAACTTCCTCAATATTGTTGTAGCACTCAAGCTAAAGTTCAAGCTAACTACCATTAAACCAATGGCAGTGCAAGCTATTAATGGGGAGAAAATGTTCTGCAAATCAATATGCAAAGGTCTAAGGTGGAAAATGTAAAGGGTGTGTTTTGAGGCTGATTTCTTTATCATTAAGCTAAAAAAATTGTGACATGGTGTTAGGTATTTAATGGCTATCTATGTTGGGTGATATGCTATGCAATTATAAATACCTTTGGATGTCTTTTGATTGGCAAGGGCAGAGGGAATTACTCAAGAGGGAAGATCCAGTCAAATTTCAAGCCATAAAGATTGAACAACTAAGTTCCTTAGTAGGAAATCGCAAACAAGTAGTTGAATATCATTTATGTAGTCTGAGAATTCTATGAAAAGATGAATGTATTGGAGATTCTGTGACTGCCAAGCTTTCTTTCAATAAACACAATGATGCCACATTATAGTCATTGTTAGAGGCATATCAAGATCTGTTCCAGCCAGGTACCTAAAGGACTTCTACCTTCTAGGGTTTATGATCATGTTATTCCTCTTAGAGAGGGAAGTCAAGCAGTGAATCTCAGACCTTATAAGTACTTAGGGTTACAGAAGGATGTGATGTAGGAAATAGTTATGGAAATGTTGAGAATTTGAATTATAAGACCAAGCAATAGTTTTTTTGTTTCTCCAGTGGTACTTGTCAAAAAGAAAGACTCAACTTAAAGGCTATGCATAGACTATAAAGCCTTGAATAAGCTTACTATCAAGGACAAGTATCCTATTCCTATGGTGCAAAAAACCATTAGAAGAATTAGTGGGAGCAGTTGTGTTTTCCAAGATTGACCTTAGGTCTAGTTATCATCATATCAAAATGGCACCTAAAAAAGAATTCAAGACAGCCTTTAGGACACACAGTGGCTACTATAAGTTCTTAGTTATTCCCTTTGTGTTAACTGATGCCCTAGTTACTTTTCAAAGCTTGATGGATGAGGTTTTTAGGGAGTATCTTAGGAAAGTTATCTTAGTGTTTTTTTATGACATTTTAGTATATAGCCAGACTCTTAATGATCACTATAACACTTACAAACTGTTTTTGAATTATTAAGGAAGCATTAATTGATTGCCAATACTAGTAAATGTAACCTTAATAGTGAGCAAGTTGAATACCTAGGCCGTATTATTTCCAAGCAAGGAATTGTCATTAATCCTCACAAAATACAAGCTATTGTTGATTAGCCATTGCACCAGAATTTAAAGCAACTGAGAGGGTTCCTAGGCCTTACAAGGTACTACAGGAGGTTTGTAAAAGGATAGGGGCTATTTGCAAGCCTCTAACACAATTACTGAAGAAAGTTGCAACAACATGGAATGATAAAGCTACTAGGGCATTTAGCAAATTGAAGGAGCTAATAATTAATGCATTAGTGTTGTACCTACCTGACCTGAACAAGGTGTTTGTGGTGGAAATTGATGCTTTATTGTTTGGGGTAGTTGTAGTACTTATGCAATAGGGGCATCTTATTGCTTTCATTAGTAATTCATTGGGACCAAAACAACAAGTCATGTACGTTTATGAAAAAAAGATGATGGTTATCATGCACGCAATCACCAAATAGAAGCACTACTTATAGGGCAGACACTTCAAGATTCGTACAGATCATATAAGCCTAAAATATCTCCTGCATTAGAAAGTGGCTACTCTAGCTCAGCACCTATGGCTTGTCATATTTTTGAGATATAACTATGAAATAGAGTATAGAAGAGGAAAAGTAAATGTGACAGCAGATGTCCTCTCTAGAATCTCTAGTAATAATCACTATGCTCTGGCTGTATCTACAATTTCCACTAGCATTATGAAAGAAATCATAAGGTTATAGGAGAAGAATCCTTCTATACAAGCTATTATTGAAGGTCTATAAGTCTTATCAGACTTACACCCTCACTATACTCGGGTTAACAATCACTTCAACAAAAAAGACAAAGTGGTGGTAGGCAATAATCACTATGCAAATATGGTCACTCATGGATTATTATAGCCCCTACATATTCCCTATGCTCCCTTTATTGATATTAGTATGGACTTTATAGAAGAATTTCTCAAATCTGAACATATGGAAGTCATAATGGAAGTGGTAGATTGGTTCATCATTTATGCACATTGTATGGCTCTTAGTCACCCCTATACTACCCCTAGTGTTTCTCAGGTGTTTATAGACAATGTGTACAAATTACATGGATTGTCAATATTGATTATTAGTGACAGGGATCTAGAGTTTATGAGTAAGTTGTAGAAAGAGATTTTTAGCATTCAAAGGGTCAATATACTCTATTCATTTGTATACCATCACAAATTGATGACTAGACGAAGATAGTCAACAAATGTATTGAAAACTATCTTAAGTGTATGACAAGAGATTGTCTAAAGCAGTGGGTAAAGTGGCTATCTTTAGTAGAATGGTGGTACAATACCAACTTCCATTCTACCACCAAATTAACTCCTTACGAGGTACTATATGGTTTTCCTCCTCCTATACATATCCCCTATTTTTATAGGACTATATAGTGGAATCAGTAGATGATGCATTAACTAGGAGGGAAGATATGATCAAAAGCATCAGGATTCATTTATAAAATGCACAGAATAGGATGACTCAATTAACAATTCAAAAAAAAAGTTAGAGATATTTTTCAATTGTGACTATGTCTACTTGAAGCTACAGCCCACAAGCAGCAGTCAACAATTCATTGTCATCACAAAAGCTAACAGTTAAGGTTTTTGGGTCATACCAAGTGATAGACAAGTTTAGAAGCACCAATAAGTTGAAGTTGCCTCCTACGACTAAAATCCACCATGTTTTCCATGTGTCTCAGCTTAAAAAGCATATGGGAAACCACATTGTACATCTACCGATTTTACATCCAACATCTGACCTGCAACCATAAGCCATGTTAGATATATGAATTACAAGGAAGAAAAATAAAGTTGTTACTCAAATTATAATATATTAAAAAGGATTTTCTCTTGTTGAAGCTATTTGTGGGAGTTTATGGATGAAATGGCAATCTGATTTCCTCATATCAACCTTGGGGACAAGGAAAATTTAATGCGAGGTGAATTGTCATGAACAAAATTAACATGAGCAACAAAAGAAGAAGAAGAAGAAGGCATTAATGGGATTGATTCAAAATTTATGATCGTTGCTTTGGAACGCGGCGTTTAACTTAGATGTTGTTGCGCACCATTTCACTTGGAGAATGCTATGCACCGTTTCATTTACATGGGTGTTGCACTGTAGCGGGGTGTATCGCAACGTCGTGATAACGACGAGGTTTTTATTATACCTTTTAATGAGGTGTGTGTGTGTCGGGAAGGGTTTTTGGATTTAATCATAAAATTATGATCAAAGTCTAGGAGTCGCCACCTACTATTATGGTCACTAGGAACCTATGGTATGTGAGAGTCTGGGTGAAGGACTAGTTGTGCAAGAAGAAGATGCATCACTCCCAATGCACCCTTTGTGAGAGAGTCTCTACCTTATCAGGTTTAATACGAACCATTCTAAAGTCTGAATTTTAGCATCACATTTTTTACACCTTATATCTTTAATACCTGAGAGTGTATTCTATTGCGTAGTTTTACACCTCACATATATAAATACATCTAGACCCTAAAAAAAATGATTGGTAAAGGGTTTTTGACATTTTGACCAAATCCTAATGGATAATCATAAACTGGTTATGATATCTAGTTTTTTTTATTTTTTAAAAACATGAGAAAGATGCAATTTTTTTGAAAATATGCTTGGAAAACTATTTAAGATTTGGTCGTATGCATGAAAAAATATATTTTTTTTGTTTTTTTTAAAGGGAAATTAATTTAAAAGTTTTGAAATCTTTTTGAAATTTTTTAGAAATATTTCAGAAGAAATCGGGTATTTTAATATCGAATCTGTATCTTATAATGTAAGTATACAACCCGATATTAAGCAAAAGTGGTAGAAAAATATGCAAGAAGATCACAATTTTTTTGAAATAATTTTTTAATTTTTTTTGGAATTTTTCATTTTTTGTTTGTTTTTTTAAATAATATTATAATATATATTATTTTATTATATTAATTAAATATTATTAAATATATGGGCTGGGCCGACCCAACTAATTGGGCCGAACCAAACCCAAAAAGGTTAGGCCTATCTCGGCCGGATAAGGATTGGGTTGATCTCGGCCCAATAGATCTCTCTTTCTTTTTCCTTTTTTTTTTTATTTTAGGTTGGAGTCGGCCTAGTAAACTAGGATGAGCCAAAACAGGTCCAGCCTAACTCAACTTAGTCACTGGCCCAGCCTAGTGACTAAGTTGCATGAATAGTGCAACGTGAATTATAATTCACGTTGCATTGTTCATAACAGATATATGAACAGTGGAAGCAGAGGAGGGAGGAAGAAGAAGAAGAGATGAGGGAGGTTTACCAATCGTGGAAGGAGTTGGCATCTTGGCTGGTGGCGCACGCTGTGACTGGAGGTGGTGAGGCCAGCGATTGGCACTGGTTGCAACTGGAAGACAAAGGAGCAGAAACTTGCAAAAGAGAAGGGAAGCTCGTGGTGGCTATGGTGGCTTTTGTCGTTTGACCAAGGCGGTGCTGGGAAGGAGCTGGTCTGTTGGTGGTTTTCTTTGGCAGATGTAAGAGATGGTGGTGGTTGTAAAGAGAGAATGAATAGAGAGAGAGACATGATAATAAAGGGAGAAAAACTAGGGAAGAAGGTTGTTTTTGTTCAGAGTTTGGCCTTCAATTTCTTCATGTTCAGAACATGAAATCCACTCTTATTTATAGGGGGTGGAAGAGGGTAATCTTGTCTTCACTGGAAAAAACTTTCAGCCCTTGATTCGGTTGAAAGGATCCCAACCATTGGTTCAAAGTATGCACCATAAACGGTCAAATTTGACAGTTCAAGGTTGCTTGAATTGGCTACTTTAGGCTAGCGTCGGGGCCGTTGTGATATTAATAGGCCTGAACGGACCATACTCGGGGATAGAGGGATGTCAGGTGACCATTTTGGTTCATGTGTTGTCAAATTTGGTGGATATATGAAGCATTAAATGCACCTGAAAAGTAGCCACCCAGATAGCATTATCGAGCAAAATTGGGGAAGACAATGAACAGTGACCAGACGACGCGTTGTCTGGTCATTTTTTTTTTAAGTTGAATTTAGTCCTCCACCTTTCAATTGTTTTTTAATTATACCCCTAATTTACCCTAAACTTTTGATTTAGTGCAATTTAGCCCCTGCCGAACTTCAATTTGAACCCCGAATTTCAATGTATTTTGCACTTTGATCCTTGGTCTAGAATTTATGAAATTTAACCCCTAATTGACCATTAAACTTTTAATTTCTTCAATTTCACCCCTGGTTTTTGTCAATTAAGCCCCTATAGTTCGGAGTCTTTTGTAAAGTGGTCCTTAACTGCGAAATTTTCCAATTTGACCCCTAATTGACCCCAAAACTTTAATATTCTTGCAATTTTACCCTTGATTTCAATCAATTAACTTGGTAAAAATTAAATTAATTTGAATCTTCTCTTAAAATTTCAATCTTTTCAATTAAGCCCAAATTAGGCTCCTAAACTTAATGTTTCACCAATGAAGCCTTTAATAAAATTAATTTGACCCATTTAAAGTATAATTAAGTCCTTACACTTAATTAAATCCTTCAATTGAACCCAAATTAATTCTTAAACTTAATCAAACTTTAATTTGACCCATGATTAAATCAAATTGGCCTATTAAAAAATTAATTATGTCCTTGGACTTAACTTTTTATGCAAATTCGTCCAATAATCATTTAATCTGAACTTGAATTTGCATTGTTTCTCCCTTTTTTAGCATTAGATCTTGAATTTCCTCCAAAATTTACAGCTTGATTTTTCTATATTTTTAAAATCCTTCCCGGTATGCTTTTTTCATGTTACCAACCTTTATTTTATTTTATATATTTTTATTTTGAAAAAAAAATATTGGGAATAACCCAAATTGGGTAATGACAAGCAGCGTTCGTCTTGCTACTTCCTTGTAGATGTAATAAAAGACAAAAACGGTTAATTAGCTCAGGAGTCTGGTATTTTCCTAAGCAGTGTTGTCCTGATACACACACTCATCCCTTCGTTTTGATCCATCATAATTTGTATTTTTAGTAATCGGTTGCCACACTCACTAGTATGATCAACTGGATTCTTTGTTTGCCATTTCTCTTATAACATCATACCACATGCTTTGTTTGGTAACCATGACTTTCTAGGAGGCAACATTCACCTGATGGATGATCAAACTGGTGCGACTTGTATCATGAAAAAATATAGGCAAAAACGTGGTTAGGCATAGCATTGAGTTATAGAAATCAAGAATCACCTCAAGGAAATTATGGAAATTAAGCATTTTTTTCAGAATGCTATTTACACTATAAGGGATTTCGGTTATTTCTCCATCGATGCACAAATCCTCCCATTGCATCCTCCTATCCTGAGATAACGCAACATCAACACGAAAACGCGGTTTCAGTCCGTTCCAAAGTAAACAAAATGGCCCTCCAAGTAAAAAAAAAAAAAAAAGAGTCTAGAAATGGTTAGGATGGAAAAGGATATCAGCCTTGGATGAAAGTTTTGAAATTCTTTATTAAATGGGATTTGTAGTGATCAGCGAAGAAATGTTGATCAAGTTTCACAGACACCAAGGTCCCAACAAAAAAAAAGTTCCCAGCAAGAATCAATATTTTAAACACCATTATAGGTCCCCTTTAAATTCTTGAAAGAATAAAATCCTGAGAGGAGACAGCCAATGGGATGAGTACTCACTCATTCTATTCTCGTCAAACCTTGAGTTAAAGAGAAGACAGCCCATGCGATGAGTACTCACTCATTATATATATACAGTGCCGCACTATTCATTCTTTTATGATTCACTGTGTACAACATTAATCCTAATTCAGATTCATCCTAAATAAACTAAAAAGTATAGGTGAACACTGTTCATATGTATTGTTAACCCTTTTACATTGTACTATAGACAACACTAGTCACTATTTACTATGAACAATAGCACTAGTCACTATTTCTTTTTTTAAGGTTTTTCTATAAATTTAAGTGGAAAATGTGTGAGGTGAACACTATGTATCTATATTGTTCACCCTCTTATATTTTACCATGAACGATATTGTTTATTTTTTTAGGTTTGTTATAAATTTAAGGGGAAAAAATATTAAACCTGATTGAGTAATATATATGTGCACATGTGGGGTGAACACTGTGTAGCGACTATTCACTCCCTCATGTTTTACCGTGAACGATATTGTTCACTTTTTTTTAGATTTGCTACAAATTTAAAGAGAAAAAAAAATATTGAACTCAGTTAAGTTCATAGTCCGAATTCACCCTAAATAAACTAAAGAGTGTAGGGTGAATACTGTTCATATGCATTGTTAACCCTCTCACATTTTACTATGGACAACACTGGTCACTGTTTTTTTTAAAAAAAAATTGCTATAAATTTAAGTGGAAAATATGTGAGGTGAACATTATGCAGCTACACTGTTCACCCTCTTATATTTTACCATGGACGATATTGTTTAATTTTTTTTAGGTTTGCTATAAATTTAAGGGAAAAAATATTAAATCTGATTGAGTTCATGGTCCGAGTTTACCCCACAATTTTTACTATGGACGACATTGTTTATATTTTTTTGTTTAAGAAAAACTATTTTCTTTTTTTGTTTCTATTTTTTAAAATTAATCTTAATCTTATTTATATTTAGATTAATATCTCTTCTCTTTTTTATGTTATTTAGAAAGCCTATTTGAAATGACGATTATTTTTTATTTATGCATTTAACTTTGAGGAGGTTTTTCTAATTAATCTATATTTTTTTTAATATTTTGTATAGATGAATTTTATTTTTGAAAAAAAAAATTATTTTCAAATAATATTTCTAATATGTGCAGTCTTGCATATTATTATTATTTTTTTATTCAATCAATTTAATATGTGTATCTATTTTTATTATTGTTTGATTGAATAAAAAAATTATTTTAATTAATAAATTTAGCAAACATCACCGCATAAATATCACGTCTTGCAAAATTAAATATTTTGATCTACACCTGTTTCTCGATTTTTCCGGTTTTTACTTTTAGTTATTCTTTATGGTTTTTTTCCATTTATTAATATATATAGTTTTTGATTTATTTGATGACATGTATGTATACATTTTTTTATTTTATTTACAATTTTTATAAATAAATAAATGTATTGAAAAAGTCAGTGTATAAATGTTTTTGTTGAGAAAACAATATTTAATCTACAGTGAAGTACAAATTATATATATATATATATATATATATATATATATATATATATATAAAGTATAAAACAATCATTCTCTTCCCTTACCAAAAACCCATCCCAATAAAATAATTATCAATAGCTAAATCTGCTAAGTGCAGTCCACAGTAAAACGCTGAGCAGCTGCTTTTTTTTTTTTACTTTTTTTTAAGCTTTTTTTTTAAGCTTTTTTTTTTCTTTGTTTTTTTTAATGAATATTTTTTTGTTTAATTTTTTTTGTTAATGTTTAATTTGTTTCCATTTATTTATCAAACTTTCATGATACAGCTTCCGGGTTTGATGGGTTAACCCGGATTTTTTTTCTGGTTTTTCTTTTTAATTAATTTTTTCGAGTACAGTCCACAGTGAAACGCTGAACTGTCTTTTTTTTTATTTGCTTTTTTTTTTAAGCAGTTTTTTTTCTTTTTTTT
>Ga0307509_10004618_pt1 | contig 19735 bp, 17 predicted proteins | sample 10_EM_MG_FD_202245 | JGI IMG/M metagenome (GOLD analysis project Ga0307509, IMG submission 202245) | Populus trichocarpa ectomycorrhiza microbial communities from riparian zone in the Pacific Northwest, United States - 10_EM | ecosystem: Host-associated > Plants > Roots > Unclassified | place...
ACTGAGTTATTAGATTAAGTTATAGGTTCTAGGAAGTCAAGCAGCAGTGTTTAGAGCTAGATTCAATAATAGCTGTTGATTAGATTCTCTATTAATAGCTTTTAGTTACAATCAATAATTCTCTTTCTACTACTTATTATAATTAATATACACTCCAAACTATGCCCCATACTGTCTACTCTAGTCTACTAAACCTGATCTTATTGGTAATTGACTTGTAGTTAGCCCAACGATTTGATTTCACCTAGTTCATGATTAACATACAGTTTTTGGGTTAAATTGCAATCATCTTTAAGAACCTGTATAAAATATAGAAGGCGATATTTATCTGACTTCAAACTTCATATACTAACTTCAGATATCATCATAAAGGTTATTTCAAAATATTGAGTTCATAGGCCAACCACGTATGTAGATATTACATGGTAAAATTGATCCAATTTGTATGTAATTTGCACGTATTTTCTACCTCTTTTTTAATCACTGTGACTTTCAAAAATGATTATCAAGAAAATTAAAAACTGGTTATTCTGAATATCTAAGACTTATACTATCCTTCTATCTATTTTATTATGTAATTCTTCCAGGGTTTTCAATTTTTTTATGCTTATGAAAAACCACACTTTATATTTAAAATAGGCAATCTTTAAACCACTATATCAGAATAACAATTTATCACCAGAAAATAAAAACTAGATTTTCAGATTCTCTATATTTCAAAGTACCTGTGGCTTGATTCTCAGGGTGGTATCTCATTTATTTGTTGTGATAATCAAATGTAGATTTGATTTTCCAATGGTTGCTATGGGTGAGCCGGATCCCTGTGGTGAGCCACATCCCCGTAAATTACGTTACTGGTACATGCCAGAAAAAGACCCCCCTGGGAACCTTGGACCATAACAGGTTCTTCACGGATAGTGATTGTGGCCTTTGATATATATACTGGTATCAAAACTGTTGCAAGGATAATGCGCAGGCAACGGTCAACCGATCGAACTAGACTAGGGCAAAACTAAAAGGGTACTAGGGAGAATCAAAACTTCATTCGCTCGTCGTCTCCCCAAAACTAACTAACCAAACATAAGTCTATATAAGAAAAACTCTCTCAATCATTCTATCGTCTGCCACACCTATCAATCTCTCCTTCATGCGTAATCCCCTTCTGCCTGTCGATCTCCGTACTCTGAACAAAGAAAAGACATAACCAAAAACCATTCTGTCTATCCTTCCGTCTAGAACAAATGAAACAACTAAAACTACTATCCCATCTATCCTTCCGTCTGGAGCAAAGGAAACAACTATCCGCTTCTGTGAACTCTAACAAAAACCCCGAAGTGCGGACCGGTGCCGTTAGAATGTGAGGTGACATTGTAGGTTGCGACATTTACCGTAACCGACCCCTCAATACCAGCAGAGTCGTTTGGTACAGCACCGTTGGTGAAGTTCTCCCGGATAGAGAGGCGTTATATGTCCTTCACAGAACGCCCACCCAAACCCCTAGAGCATTTTCTGCTAATACCAGAGGCGCCCCGACATGGGTTAGGAATCCCTCGTTACCTCACACTATCTCAATGTTGCAAATGAGGGTAGCACACCGGTAGAGGGTAGGGTAGGAGAATTCACGTGAAACTTAGGCACTTTGTAGGAAGGATATCAAATGTAACTTCCCACGCTTGCGCTTCATGCGTTCTGCTCGTTCGCTCCCACTAGAAATTGACACACGGTAAAGGTAGGTGTATATTTAAAAGACAAATAACACATCCTAATCCTTCTGTGGATCACCATACCTATCTTGATATTTCCCCACGTGCCTTTACCCCTCCAGCACTCTCGTGATACCAAAAATAAAAAATATCTGTAAAATATATCTTTGAATAATCTTCCATATCCGTATTAACTTCATGTCTCCTGAACCGTCCTTCATACTTCCGTAACAAAGCCATGAACATCCGTCCAACATATATTTTCCGAACGACACTCTATATTATCTGGACAACAGTCAGGTCTACGCTCTAGGGGAAGAAGAGGAAAAATTGTATCAAAAATGAAAAATGAAAAAATAAACCAAGTGGATTTCGGACAAGAAAATAAGAATAGAACGTAATATGATGAAAGTTTTGAGCCACACTGGGGAACCCCCAGCAGCAGGAACGCCACCACCGGTGTGTGGCCTTGCGGAGTAGCCAGTCGGAGTGGTGTTTAGCCATTCTCGTCTATCTTGGTGGGGTCGATGTGGTCCCTTCCGGGCAGTATTTTCACGACTCGCAAGTGGCCATTCCGTTCGGCCGCACTAATGAGGCTTACCGTGGTTGGCATCATCCCGTTCGAGTAGCATTTTCACCACTCCTAGGTGCCCTTTCCAAGCGGCAGCCCAAAGTGGTGCTCGGCTGTCGTTTTGTGGGTTGTTGGGGCGGGCTACGTCGCGTGGGAGAAGAATTTTCACTACTGCCTCGTGTCCATTGCCGGCGGCATGCCGGAGTGGTGTTCGGCCGCCGTTGTCCGGCATACCGGGGTGAACCTCGTCCCTTTCTAGCAGGGCTTTGACCACCCCCGCGTGCCCATTCGAAGCGGCAGAAGAGATTGGTGTTTGTCCGGTGTTATCTGGCTTATCAGGGCTGACCTCTTCCAGTCCAAGAAGAATCCTCACCAGTCCCTCGTGTCCATTCTTAGCAGCACACCAGAGTGGTGTTCGGCCCTCGTTATCTAGCTTATCGGGGTTGACCTCCTCCCGTTGGAGAAGTATTTTCACCACTCCCTCATATCCCCCCTCAGCAGCACACCAGAGCGGTGTTTGGCCGTCGTTAGCTGGCTTATCGGGTTTGACCTCGTCCCGTTGGAGAAGTATTTTCACCACTCCCTCGCGCCCATTATAAGCAGCACTCAAGAGCGGTGTTACACCATCGTTATCTGACTGGTCGGGGTTGACCTCGTCCCGTTCGAGAAGCATTTTCACCACTCCCTCGTGCCCATTCCTAGCAGCCGACCGGAGCGCTGTTTGGCCGTAGTTATTTGGTTTATCGGGGTTGACCTCGTCCCGTTGGAGGAGTATTTTCACCACTCCCTCGCGCCCATTCTCAGCAGCACACGAGAGCGGTGTTTGGCCCCAGTTATCTGACTTATCGGGTTTGACCTCGTCCTGTTCGAGAAGTATTTTGACCACTCCCTCGTGCCCATTCCAAGCAGTACACCAGAGTGGTGTTCGCCCGTGGTTATCTAGCTTATCGGGGTTGACCTCGTTCCGTTGGAGAAGTGTTTTCACCACTCTGTCATGTCCATTGAGAGCAGCATACCAAAGCGGTGTTTGGCCGTCGTTATCTGGCTTATCGGGGTTGACCTCGTCCCGTTGGAGAAGTATTTTCACCACCCCCTCGTGCCCATTCTTAGTCGCACTCAAGAGCGGTGTTGCACCATCGGTATCTGACTGATCGGGGTTGACCTGGTCCTGTTGGAGAAGTATTTTCACCACTCCCTCGTGCCCATTCAAAGCAGCATTCAAGAGCGGTGTTCGGCCCTTGTTATCTGACTGGTCGGGGTTGACCTCGTCCCGTTGGAGAAGTATTTTCACCACTCCCTCGCGCCCATTCTCAGCAGCACACGAGAGCGGTGTTTGGCCCCAGTTATCTGACTTATCGGGTTTGACCTCGTCCTGTTCGAGAAGTATTTTGACCACTCCCTCGTGCCCATTCCAAGCAGTACACCAGAGTGGTGTTCGCCCGTGGTTATCTAGCTTATCGGGGTTGACCTCGTTCCGTTGGAGAAGTGTTTTCACCACTCTGTCATGTCCATTGAGAGCAGCATACCAAAGCGGTGTTTGGCCGTCGTTATCTGGCTTATCGGGGTTGACCTCGTCCCGTTGGAGGAGTATTTTCACCACTCCTTCGTTCCCAGCGATGGCAGCACACCAGAGTGGTGTTCGGCCTTTCTTATCTGGCATTTGAGGGTTGACCTCGTCCCGTCCGAGAAGCATTTTCACCACCCCCTCGTGCCCTTTCCAAGCAGCAACCCAGAGAGGTGTTTGGCCGTCCTCCCCCGGTTTGTCGGGGCTAATATCACCTTGTCCGAGCAGCATTTCAACTACTCGCTCGTGCCCATTGACAGCCGCCCACGTAAGTGGTGTATTGTCCACACAGTCCCTCTGGTTGATATCACAACCCTCCACTTCTATCAAACCAGCTACAATCTCAGCAACCCCGAAGAAAGATGCACAATGCAGGCCACTAAAGAGGAATGGTTTATTAAAATCGATATCATAGGAAGTGTCTTGCTGGGATTCTAAGAGGACTTTCGTGGATATGTGGCGATCATAGTCGTCAAACAGCATCAATGCAAGCCGCCTCGCGCAATCCGAAAGGTCCCTTCTTGCGTGCGCTCCCCAGTAAAGCGATGAATATTTAAGAAAAGGTTGGCCTTGAAGGTTGGGGGAGCTCCTAGGTGAAAGAGCTCTGACCTGTTGCGAATTCAGATAACTCAAGCAGGTCTCAGCAATCGTGGAGTGAACTTTTCCAAAATTATCGGGATGAGCCCGGAGGTACTCTTGAAGGGTAAAATGGATTAACCGGACCATGGAAGCCTCCTTGTCTACGGTGACAAGTCCTTGACAACAGGTAAGCAATGTTCCTATTGATGGAACGCCGTCGGGATGGAGATTTGGTGACCCGATTTCGACCGCCAGGGCGTGACACAATTCGTCAGTCTTCAAGGGCCGCTCCGCATGCGAGATCCACATGAGAGCGGCCATTCCAAGCCTTTCTTTGCCCCCGCCCTGTCTCTTTATCCGAGACAGCGTTTCACCATAAGCCCTCTCCAGCCCTAAGCCATCGGTAATTGCGTTTAGCTTTTGTCGTCTGCAACGGGCTGTGGTTTCTTGTAAGATCGCATCGACATTCAATGAGACGAGCAAGAATCTAGATATGTATTTGCTATTAGACAACTTGTGATGTGTTCTGGAGTGTTGTTGCTTCTACATACATTTCCGAAATATCGGTAGGAATTTTCTCCAGGATATCTGCCTCCAGAGAACTGTCCATCGCGTCTGAGGTTGTGTCCGCGGCCAGCCTACTATGGATATATGTGATAATATCATCACTCTTGGGACTTATGGATATGCTTGTCACCCCCCCACCAAGGCGCGCTCTGATTTCAGGTAAAATGTGGGGCCTTCCAGTCACAAATATTCGAGTCCCTGGAGACCTCTGGAGAAGTTGACTCAACGAATCGAGAACCTTGGCTATGTGTTCTGTTGCACATTCATCGAGGGCGTCAATGCATATGAACGCGCGATTGTGGGTGGACATAGTCTGCAGCATTTTCAACAAATCAGAAATTTGGAGTCCCTGCCCACCGAGCGCATTTCTTCGGTCGTCATATGCCCCTGATATCTCCTCTGGGATCTCATCGAGTCCAAATACCATCTGTTTTAACAGGGATCCCAGAAACCTCGTCGGCGGCTGTTCGTTTTGCGAAGCGAAGTCGAAATAAAAACCTGCCACAGTGGTATTTTGACCTCTAGCCTGACTGCACAAATGGTCTATTACCACGGAGCTACCCCCCCTTGTCAGCACTTTCCCTTTTTCTTTCACTACTCGATTCATTCATGTCACCTAATGTAAGTTTTGCCAACACCCGGACCTCCAGAGCAAAACAAAACTGGCTTATCAGATTCGGCTCTCCCACTACCGGTACCGGCACACCAGCCCTTAAACTCCTCGGTTTGTAAAACCCATTCCCCTATATCTTCAACTCTGCGCTCTCGGACGTCCTGGTGGCGTACCTTAGGATCTAGTGGGGATAGCCAAGCTAGGATATCGGATCTATTATCGGCAACGGTAGGATTGATGCAGATTTTGTTAAAGGAGTTGTGATTATTATTGAATGATTGGGACATTTTGTGTTCTTTTCTGCTCAGGATATTGTACGAGTCGATCATGGATGGAGTTAGTCGGCTGTAGGAATCCCAGGGGGCATAAAAAAGCGGGGTTTTTTGTGGAATCCGATGGATACCGCGGGGCCCTCCGATTAACCTCCCAGTTCGTGACAACAAGCTCCGCTTTTTCTTACTTCATTAGGATTGTAGTACAAAATAACCCACTGATTTATGCACTATCCCATCCTATCGCTCAGCACAATTTTTGCACTTAGGAGAACTGCACACAAGCTCCCGTTGTGATATCGGCTGGCCTGACATATGCAGGTGCATTGAGCCTTATGAATGAATCACTCCAGAATCATGCAGACAACCTTCAAAACTCGCAGCCTTGCCCTTGATGCACGAGCTCAAGGAGGGAAGATCCTCTGGTAGTGTTGTACGATCTTGGAGACACAATTCGTGGCGCCCCCCACCTGTTTGCCTCAAAAATTGCTGATTTTGGACACCCATAACCCATCCCAAAGCCGCATCGATTCAACGAAACCAACCCATAGTGTGGGCAACTGTTGGGACTTTCTAAGAAAGAATTATTAGAATTTTCCCTTTCTCCCATGAGGGTTGAGAGCTTAGGATGCGGTTGCAATGCACTTTTGGCATGGGAAATCCATACAAAATCAACGGTACCTTTGCCGACCACGATTATTTCTGGTATTGCATCGTGGGTATCAACCAACGGCCTGTCACATATAAATGACAATATCTTGATGGGTCTAGAGGCTATGAGGAATCTAACATTTTTTTGCAAGAAAACAGGCCGTGATTTTATGTGAAAATGCACATTGTTGTAAAATGTGGGGGGGGGGCTATGAATTTTGCCGCAGATATTGTGCTGCCGATTGAATGTATTATCCTGTCATCTGATGGACTGTACGGTTTGTCTTTTGGAGGAGAATCAAGGCTGAAACCAAACATGACAAGAACCGATCTCTTAAGGAAAAAGTAAAGACAAAAAGAGGTAGAATCCTCTGCTGTCAGCTATAACAGGCAAAAGGGGAATACCTTCATTCAAGATAGCGATTATCTCTAAGTTAACCTAAATTAGCAATACTAAAACATTCTTCCTAGCGCTTATAAAAGAGGATTACCGGTATTTCCACGACCCGCCTTGGCGAAAGTCCGTGAATACGCGTATCTACTCGTCCCATGCAAGAAGTACCCGGAAACAGGGATTAGATTTTTGTATGATAAGCCCCCTGCAATTATCTGAGCGCTCAAACAAAATTGACCCCCCCCTGTTTCCGGGTACTTCTTGCCTGGGACGAGTATCTCCTGGACCGGCAAGAGATTGAAAATTTCGTGCCACCCCTGTTAGTTTTTGAGACAGCGGTTAATAAACAACTTTCTGTTAATGACTACGGTGAGGGAACTCTGTAGTCGGTGTACTTGGCCCAGAAAAATATAGTCCGACTTCAATCGCCAAAGGATTCTCAACCACAAGTCCAATAAGAATTATGGCTCTATTAGGTGATAGATTGGGTGATTATCTGCACACTAATAGAGGGAAAATAGAAATATCTCAGGTTTTCATGGAGATATAGGGGTTTAAAATGTTTAAAACTTTGGTAGAAAAAAGAGGAATGTCCGGGGTATTTCTAGGATAGGTTAAGCACTATTAACTACTTTGATGAGAACAGTTAATTGATATTTGCCAAGATATTAACCTATAACAGAGCTAGTGTTGGCTTATTAACCTAATATTAATACATGAGAATGAATGTCCGCCTGTTCCGTCTACAGAGTTCCCTCACCATAAAGTTTTGCAGATGTGTAGACTTCAGAACACAGCTAATATTAGCCACATGACCACACTTACGCTAATATCACCAAAGAATACTGAGGTCGTGATTGTTTGCGGCCCCTTAGTAATCTACGTCCCAAGCACAGACAGGGGTGGCACGAAATTTTCGTGTCTTGCCGGTCCAGGAGATACTCAAGTACTCAGGTAGTATTACTTGCATGGTCTATAAATTTGGAATAAGCGCACACTACGGTACCGTATTTTCTCGTGTTTTACGGTTTTTTGCCAAGCCGGTGCCTGGAGTCTGAAATGGGCCCTCAAATTCCCCCAGCCAGCACAGTAACCAAGGTGTGGGTTTTAGGAGTCTACAACAATGCGGCTGAGTGATCGTCTGCAAGGGTTGTGTGCCCAATCTTGGGCAAAAACTGGTCTTGGCAAAAAACCGTATAACGCGAGAAAATAACGGTATTCAGTGTTAAGCTCAGCGACGTCCCGCTGCATCCAGCCGAGGCTTCATGGCATTCCGTCCAGGATCTATGAGATGGCGCCACCGATACCTGTAGGCCTGAGACAACTCACCGGATAGCCGAAGTGAGCCCGGAAAATAGTTTCTCCATCTCGATCGCTCCAAGATAACCCTCGGGGGCTGAGCACTGACCCCAATCTCTGAAACGCCTCCTGCCAACGCCACAAGCTCTCTGACCATACGGAGGTACAAGTACAGGGCATAAGTTTTGCAGGTTCCACAAGCGAGGTTTGCTGCCCTCACCCCGTGTGTAACCTACAGAACTTATGCCCTGTACCTCCGTAGGTTAGCATTCCCTCCTCACTCCACAGTAAACCCATGCTTACTATTTAGCCCTAATCTATGTCTCTAAGGCTGTTTACATACAACGGTTCCATTCCGTCGCCCCGCACAAATGGCTATTTCCCTTCCGTTCTAAAATTCTGAACTAAACATTTCTACAGGTAATATTCGCAAACCGGAACTGCCGCCCCCCCCCGCCATTTATGCCTGTAAGCGATTTGCACCATACAAGAAGTAAAGGCAAGTAGTGTACAATTCCGAAATATCATTAGGAATCTGCTTCAGGATCTCTGCCCCCAGAGTCCTGTCCACTGCAGCGAGAGTTGTATCCGTGACCAACCCAGTATGAAGTTTTGAACAGCGTCGGTTGATCAGTAAACGAGGGACGGCAAAACGGCGATTAGGAAGATGGCGCGAATGGCAGCCTGCGAAAAGAAAAGCCTCGATTAAAACAACACTAGAGATAGATCGCCAACACCCCACTTAGAGAGGGGAACTTCACTTCTATTCAACTGCTCGCTCACGCTCACAACTCCACGACGCTCGCTGCTCTACTATACTAACTAAACGAACTAGCGGCAAAGACTGGAGTATAAATAAAACAACAACAACGAATCCTTCCTTCTGTTCTGCTATCCTTTGATCGATCATTTAGGTCCATTTTGCTCCGCACATGTTCCTCTGTCCCTTCCGCAGCAATATCATGCTAACAGAGGGAAAAAAACAAAGGTTTCAAAGAAAACCCCTTCATCCTCCATAGCCTCCGCGCATCCCACCCTCCCTCGTATATCCTTCCGGCGCTGCGCCGATTCGAAATGCATATCTGAAGGATTGTTAGAGCAATAGCGGAGGTTGTATGTACGCTGAAGATGCCGACCAACATCCAAGATTTCCACTTTCCTTCCGGTGGAGGTATCTATCCAAAGCGCATGTCCGAAGCTGTTGTTTAACCGATAACGGGATAGGCTATGTGGGTACCCGGTAGGCTGAGCATGCCGAGCCGCACCGAACACTTTCAACATGAAGATATCTAATTATATTACCCCTCTTGGAACTTATTGATACACTCATCCCCCTCCCAGCAAGACGGCTCTTGATCTCAGGCAGAATGTGCGATCTTTCAGTCACGAATGTTCAAGTACCCGGAGACTGTTGGAGGAGTTCATTTACCGAATTGAGCAGCTCACCCCAGTGTTCCGCCGCGCAGTCGTTTGGACCATCAATGCGCATAAACACGCGCTTTTCGGCACAGGTATTCCGTAGCATTTTTTAAAATCGTGGAAACTATTCCCCCCCCCCCCCCCCAATTGCATTCTTTCGGTTTTGTATGCCCACGATATCTCCTCCGGCATTTCCCCCAGCCTGAAAACCAATTGTTTCAGCAGGCTACCCAACATACTTACCGGGGGCTGCTCCTTTCTTGCGGTGAAGTCAAAATAAAAACATGTGATGGTGGGATTGTCTCCTCTACCATCGTCGCACAAGTTGTCTATCACCAAGGAGCTATGATAGCATCGCCGCTTGTCAGAATCGCCATTTTTCTACCCCTCGGGGTTCATCCCTCTTGCCAAATAAATGCTTTCCTAACACCCGAGTCTCCATATCAAACCAGATCTGCCTTATCGAATTCACCTCCCTCACTACCGGTGTACTAGCTCCTAAACTCCCCAGTTTGTAAAAGCCATTCACCTACATTTTCGATTCTGCGGCCCCGAATGCTCTGATGGCGTAGCTTATGCCTAGTGGTGATATCCAGGCTAGGATATTAGGTCGTTCGCCGGCGACAGTAAGGTTAATAATGTTGGTGGTTTTCAAAGAGCCGATATTATGGCTAAATAGTTGCGACATTTTCGGCTTCTTGGTGCTCCATATATTGTATGATACCGCGCTTGCAGATGACGCATGTTAGTTTGCTATTGAAATTCCTCGGGGGCTGAAAAGAAGCTAGGTTTTCAGTGGAACCTGACGAGCCCCCTGATTAACCTCCATAACCTATTGCCAAAGTTGCGAATACCCTGCCTTTGCATACCTCGGCGGTAGAAGGGTCCCCCGTTTCCTGGACTATCACCCTATACAATAGGATCCCGAGCTTCAACACAAACCTCCCACACCCATGCAACAAAACCTTACTCGTAGAGCGCCCGTAGAGGAATCGGTCAGCCTAAGATAATGTGGTGTTATACAAGTGCTTCAAATCAATCCTTATGAGTGAATCTACCGATAAACACATATATCGCCTAACAGAATCACATCGTATTTCGGGATGCTATACCGGTAGATGCTAGGAAGAGCCCCCCACGGCAACCTTGAACAATAATAAGTTCTGCACAAACAGGGGCCGTGCCCTTTGATATATAATATCAGAATAACGCTTAGGTCTACTCTCTAGGGCGGGAAAGGGAAAAATGAAATTAATGAGAAATTTAATGGAAAATAAAAAATGTGCAACAAATGTACAAAGGTTTACTGCTGGATCTTATAGAAAGCTCAAAAGCAGGAAACAAAAGTGCGATCGCAACAGGGCCCAAGCTCAATGAAATGTGGAATACTCGTACAGTATGATAGAATAGTGGGCTGCCCCCTCTGCTGACTAAGGACATGCCGGGGGATATCCCTCCACGTAACAACTCCGGGAGACTCCCGAAACAGAAAGAACTCTAAAGAAATACACTAAACCGACGAATCCCAATCCCTAGCAATCCCAAGAAATCTAGAACCATCCTGATATGATAACTCGCGATTCGCCGTGATCCCTAAACCTATGAACTGCTAGCATGCCACCCCCCGGATATCTAAGGACATTGGTGATGAAAGAAACGTTGTGGAACAAAACGTCATACCCGATACCGAATGTCAGGCAACGGATACTAACGAAACGAAAAATCAGTATATGCATTATGCCTAGCGGCATAATGTGTCAAAATAATAACCCACAGCCAATGATATAATATCATACCCAATTTATGCACACCTCAAAGCCCTATGACGGTATATCTCCGAGCCACATATCCGCATACCTGCACATCTGCACAAGCGCATATCCACAAAGCATTATAGCCGGATGCCGAATAAGAAATCGAACATGTGCAACAAGAAAATAGGAATCGGAGCGAGTATGGAAATTTTGAGTCACAGCGAAGGAGCCCCGGGCCGGAGAAGCGCCACCACCGCTGCGTGGCCATGCCGAGTGGCCATGCGGAGTGGGGTTTGGCCAAATTCATCTGGTTTATCGGGGTCGACGTCCCTTCCGAGTAGTATTTTAACCACTCCCGCGTACCCATTCCCAGCAGCATACGAAAGGGGGGTTCGGCCATCATTATCGAGCTTGTCGGGGATGACCTCGTCCCGTTGGAGGAGCATTTTCACCACTCCCTCGTGCCCATTCCAAGCGGCACACAATAGTGGTGTTCGGCCGTTGACATCTGGCTTGTCGGGATCGACATCGCTCCGGGCGAGAAGAATTTTCACCACGCCCTCGCGTCCTTGCAAAGCGGCACACCGGAGGGGTGCTCGGCCGTCATTATCTGGCTTGTCCGGGTTGACCTCGTCCCGTTCGAGTAGCGCCTTCACTACCTCAACATGCCCATTCGCAGCGGCAAGCAAGAGCGGTGTTTGGCTATTGCTGTCTGGCCTGTTAGGGTTGACCTCGCTTTGCTCGACAAGCATTTCCACCACTCCCTCGTGCCCGTTCCAAGCGGCATACAATAGTGGTGTTCGGCCGTCGTTATCTGGTTTGTCGGGGTTGACCTCGGCTCGTTGGAGAAGTATTTTCACCACTCCCTTGTGCCCATTCTTAGCAGCACGCCAGAGTGGTGTTCGGCCGTCGTTATCTGACTGATCGGGGTTGACCTCGTCCCGCTGGAGAAGTATTTTCACCACTCCCTCGTGCCCATTCTCAGCAGCGCACGAGAGCGGTGTTCCGCCATCGCTATCTGGCTTATCGCGCTTGACCTCGTCCCGTTCGAGAAGCATTTTCACCACCCCCTCGTGTCCGTTATACGCAGCACACAAGAGCGGTGTTTGGCCGCCCTTATTTGACTTGTCGGGGTTGACCTCGTTCCGTTCAAGAAGCATTTTCACCACTCCCGCGTGTCCCTTATACGCAGCACACCAGAGCGGTGTTCGGCCGACGTTATCTGGCTTATCAGGGTTGACCTCGTCCCTTTCGAGAAACATTTTCACCACTCCCTCGTTCCCACCCCAAGCGGTAAGGAAGAGTGGTGTTTGGCCGTCCTCCCCCGGTTCGTCGGGGCTAATATCGCCCTGTCTTAGAAGGATTTCAACTACTCGCTCGTGTCCATTGCGAGCCGCCCACGCGAGAGGTGTATTTTCCACACAGTCCCTTCGGTTGATATCACAGCCTTCCACTTCTATCAAACCAGCTACAATCTCTACAATCCCGAAGAGAGATGCACAATGTAGGCCACTAAATAGGTAGGGTTTATTACAATCGATATCATAGGTAGTGTCTTGCTGGGATTCTAAGAGGACTTTGGTGGATATGTGATTGTAGTCGTCAAACAGCTTCAATGCAAGCAGCCTCGCGCAATCCGAAAGGTCCCTTCTTGCGTGCACTCCCCAGTAGAGGGAAGAATATTCAAGAAACGGTTGGCCTTGAAGGTCGGGGGAGGTCCCAGGTGAAAGAGCTCTGACCTGTTGCGAATTGAGATAACTGAGGCAGGTCTCAGCCATCGTGGAGTGAACTTTTCCAAAATTATCGGGATGAGCCAGGAGGTACTCCTGAAGGGTAAAATGGATTAAGCGGACAGTGGAAGCCTCCTTATCTACGGTGATAAGTCCTTGACAACAGGTGAGCAATGTTCCAATTGATGGAACATCGTCGCGATGGAGATTTGGTGACCCGATTTCGACCGCCAGGGCGTGACACAATTCATCAGTCTTCAAGGGCCGCTCCGAATGCGAGATCCACATCAAAGCGGCCATCCCAAGCCTCGCTCTGCCCTCCCCCTGTCTCTTTATCCGAGACAGCGTTTCACCATAAGCACTCTCCAACCCCAAGCCACCTGTAATTGCGTTTAGCTTTTGTCGTCTGCGACGGGCTGTGGCTTCTTGTAGGATCGCATCGACATTCAATGAGACCAACAGGAATCTAGATATGTATCTGTTAGTGGGTGGCTTGGCATGAGTTCTGGAGTGTTGTTGCTCCTACATACATTTCCGAAATATCGCTAACAATTTTCTCCAGGATGTCTGCCTCCAGAGAACTGTCCATCGCATCTGAGGTTGTGTCCGTGGCCAGCCTACTATTGAGATATGTGATGATATCATCCCTCTTGGGGCCTATGGATATACTTGTCACTCTTTCACCAAGCCGCGATCTGATTTCAGGTAAAACGTGGGGCCTTCCAGTCACAAATATCCGAGTGCCCGGAGACCGATGGAGGAGTTGACCCAATGAATCGAGAATCCTAGCTACGTGCCCCGCTGCACATTCATCGAGAGCGTCAATGCATACGAACGCGCGCTTTCCAGCGGAGGTAGTCTGCAGCATGTTCAAAATATCCGAAATTTGCAGTCCCTGCCCACCAACCGCATTTTTTCGGTCTTGATATGCTTTTAATATCTCCTCCGGGATCTCCTCTAGTCCAAATACCATCTGTTTTAACAGGGAGCCTAGAAACCTCGTCGGCGACTGCTTGCTTTGTGAGGCGAAGTCGAAATAAAAACATGCAACAGTGGCATTTTGACCCCTAGCCTGACTGCACAGATAGTCCACTACCACGGAGCTACCCCCACCACTTGTCAGTACTTGCCCTTTTCTTTCACCACCCGAGGTTCATTCATATTACCTAATGTAAGTTTTGCCAACTCCCGGACCTCCATAGCAAAATAAAACTGGCTTATCGGATTCAGCTCTCCCACTACCGGCACCGGCATACCAGCTCTTAAACTCCTCGGTTTGTAAAACCCATTCCCCTATATTTTCGACTCTGTGCTCCCGGACGTCCTGGTGGCGTATCTTAGGATCTAGTGGGGATAGCCACGCTTGAATATTCGATTTGTCATCGGTAACGGTAGGATTGATGTAGGTCGTGTTGAAGGAGCCATAATTATTATTGGAGCCGTAATTATTGTTGAACGATTGCGACATTTTGTGTTTTTTTCTGCTTAAGATATTGTAGGAGCCGATGATGGATGGAATCGGTTCGCTATAGCAATTCTGTTGGAAATCGCCGGTGATCGCTGCGTGGTCAACAGTATTGTGTGTTCATACCTTTTCTTATATTTCTTAGTTGTTAGTTACTAGTTCCTCTGTTAGTCATTATCAATCTCGGAGGAGGGGCGAGTATACCTAGTTGGTATACTAGTCGAAGGATTCGCACAGGTGGCCGGAAATGTGCGGAGAGGAAAGCGAGGAATGGATCGGAGCAGAGTGCGAGTAGGGGAGCGATATTGTCCACAGAAGGATTCCCGCAAAAGAAGACATGTGGTGGGGTTCTTTGTATTTAAACCATCTTCTCTGCCACAGATATACAGATAAGAAAAGGCACACCTCTGATCATATACACCTTTCCTCCTTAGCTTCTTTGTACTTCTTCATCTTTCCACCGCGTACTTCTCCCATCCAGATCTCATAACAATAAATTCCTGGGGACATAAGATACAATATCTTTTATTTAACTATAGAGTTAGGAGCGGCTACCCATAAGAAATGCGAGGTTCCTTGTTGAACCAGATGGTACAGCGGGGCTCTCTGATTGACCTCCTGAATTCGTTGACAACTACATGATACTCCGCTTTTGTCTACTGCATTCGTATTGTAGCACAAAATCGCCCACAGATTTACGCACCACCCCCTCCTGCGGCTCCACACAATTCAGGCACTTGAGATAAATACCGGTACCACACCAGCTCCGGCAGTGATCTTGGCCAGCCTGACGTCGGCAAGTGCGTTGAGCCCAGAGTCTTATGACTGAATCAACTCATAATATGTATTAGTAGAGCATTCAGCCCCAGGGTTGAACGAGGGTTTTTCGAGTGCCAAGTTTCTAGTTTGTCTGTCAATTTTGTTTGCGAAAAGGTGTTACGCACACTAAAGTTTTTCAATTAGAAAAACCTCCATATCCGATCTTCAGCCCCGGGGCTGAGCGCCTCTGATCATGCATACAAACTTCAAGAATCGCAGCTGAACCCTTGATGTGCCGGGGGATCTCAAAATAACGGTAGCACTTGTGCCCCGCAACCAAGTACCGTAAGAACTCGAATAGAAGAAAAATGTGCTAGGACGTTGGAATTTCCCTTCTGAGCCACGCGAGGGGAAAACACCGCAAACTTAGCCCCCAGTTGAGACAAAAGAAAAGGAATATACGAGGCGCCTTACTAGGAGAGGCAACTCCAACGTCCTAGCACATTTTTCTTCTATTCGAGTTTTTATGGTACTGTACTCGAGTACGGAAACGAAGAAGCACAGCCTAGATTGTCTACTCTTAGAAGCGCAAGAGGTACGAGACAACAATTGCGATCGCGAATGTTCTGATGGCGTAACTTGGGTAAGTTTGCTGCTAGCGAGACTAGTATAAAAAAACAATTTTATAATGGGCTAAGTAAGTGTGTTAGGTGTGGTGTCCAGGTTGAGGCTCTTTCCCGGATGCACATATACAAATTGCCCATTTTGCTTTCTGGGAGCCGCTTTGATTTCTTTGAGGCTCCAACCATCTCCCTGTATGCAGCCAAAGATCCATGGCATTCAGTCCATGATTGGTGGGATGGTACCACTGCTAAGCCAAGATACTACTCGTAGCTAATCGGATAGCCGAAGCAATCCCGGAAAATAGTTTCTCCATCACCTTCGTTCCAACATACCCCTCGACCCAGGGAGCACCAATTCCAACTCGCGGGGGTTTGGCTTATCAATGCCACAAGGGCTTTGACCACAGACTAGTATCCCCTGTTTGGACGCAACGGCTCTGTTCCGTTGCCCCATACAAACTGCCCTTTCTCTTCCCTTCCAAAATTCCGAAACAACCGTTTGTACAGGAAAAATAGTCACAAAACAGAACGGTTGCCCCCACTTCATTTTCGCCAAACAGGGTGTAGGCGATTTGCGCCAGACAAGCAGTCAAAGCAAGTAGCCCTCGTCGGAATCGAGGACGTAAGCGAGAATCTAGTATTGTAGACTGTAAAGCGCGCACTAAACCGCCTCTCGCGTAAGTTCAAGGCTAGAACACAAGGTTATCATGACATATGATACATATGATACAATATAATACGGTAACTTTAAACAAACTTATCAGATATCGTTAGTTAGGCTAGTGTAAAAAATATATTTTGAACCACGGTGGAGGGGCTAGATGTCTAGGTGGAGTGTCGGGATTGAGGCTCTTTTTCAGTTGAAACACTACGGTATCAGATCATGCTCGTTGATTCAACGGATTTGGTCAGCCTCTTGTCTTACGTTTTGGCTTTGACGATCTCCCGCTGCATGTGCCCCAGGATTCTTGTCGTTCGGGCAATGATTGGTGGGATGGCGCCACCGATAATTCCTGGACAGCCAATCAGATAACCGAGGTAAGTCCTGAAAATCGTTTCTCCATCCCCATCGCTCTAGCATAAGTTACCGGTATCTCGCCTGGAGCACCCATCCCAATTCCCGGAGCGCCTCCTGCTGATGTCACGAGCTCTCTGACCACACTAAACCCCTGCTTATTATCTATTCCTAACGTATCACCATACTCGAGTACTCGGGTGTAGGCATAAGCCGGGCGCACTTCCGAATCGGGAAGAGTAGTTATATGAGAACTAAGACAGAATAGGAAGGTCGAGTGATATGCAGTGACTACGGTCGCTGGCCAGCAAAAGTCGGGCGCACTTCTTATTGGGGTATGGTATGCTACGAGTGATATCTTGTGCTCACGGTCGCGTTTAATACACAGGCATTCACAACGGTTAAAGAAATATTATACATGTCTTTTTTTTTTTTCCTACCGGCCACAGGCTAATATACCGTTGGTCCCCCCTCAGCGTCAATCACCGCCTGCAGCCGCTGAGGCATGGTAGCTATTAATCCCATAAGCCGTTTACTAGAAATTCCCTGCCAAACAATATTCAATGCGGGCTCTAAGGCAGGAACATCAGGAAAAATGGACCCTGCGTCTGATCCGTCGGCGTTGCGTCTTGACGCAACCTTGCGCCCTCCCTACGTCTGAACTACCCTAGACTCTTTCTTTCATCTCTTCTTTCTCCTGATGCGGCGATAGCTCCTCATCAGCTCTTCTCCGTGTCCTGACCCACCCCTCATCTCCGCTCGTGTAATCACAACTAATTTGCTGCTTGCTCCGACGTCGCCAGGTGTCTGGGATGGCAGCACCTTTTTTGGTCTCTCCCAGGTCTCACGTCTCACGCCTCACTGGTCTGGCGAACTAATGATCTAGGTTTCAAGAAAGTCGCTTACATATCTTCTACTATATACAGTATCAATATGTAGGATTCTCACGTATAGCCGAATCCTGATTCTCACCCATCACCCAATCCTGATTCTCACACATCGCCGAATCCTGATTCTCTCATCCGGATTCCTTAATAAACCTCATTAAATGTTCTCAAATCAATCAGGCTATTTACAAGCCATCGCCGGTCCTCCTCCGGGATCAGGTGTGCCAGACCGAGAATTGTTCCTATATCAACTATTGTAACCCCTCATGTGTCTTGCCTCATCTGCACTGTAACCAAGCCATGCAGATCCGATAAACCCCCTGAGTTCACTGCGGTCAGCAACTGAACACCGGCGACTCGACGCACAGTATCATCCTCAGATCTGGGGTCCCTGATCTTCAAGAGGGCTACTAGCTTTGCCGGGAGACGACCCCTCAGCGCACCATAAATTTCTTCTGTGCCCGCTTGTACCCAAACCCAATCATTGCGACTGCCCTGCTTTCTAAAGTGTAGGGTGCCTGTGGGTCGTGCATGGTGGATCTCGTAAACATCGGCTTCTTGGAATGTAAGAACTGGGACTGCGAGTTGTGTCAGTAGTTCAATGGGAAGTGATCGAAGCGTCGCATGGTCTTCCGGGAGACCGTGGTCTATGGGCAGGTTATGCCTGCTATATGGTATCAATTCACGATATATAATCTCGAGTGAGACTCCCGAGATCCGGCTAAAATCAACGATATTGGACACATCGCCCCGGCATCCCTTCAAGATCCTCTTACAAATGACTGGCGGCGATACGGTACTGGTTGTCCGATCTAAATGCTGCAGGACGTCCGGGGAGAGATCTGCGCCGCGATGTTTCACTGATTGCAAGTTCCATAGTCTCATCCGGATTGCATGTTGACGACCGTAGCTATGCATGATCTGGCGCACGGCATCATTTTTATTTGACTGGCGCCATCCTTTCTTGATTTGCGTCTTCTGAGCTAGCTCTCCGATCTCCGTGGAATACATCGGAATATTGCCAAACTGGCGTATATGGTCACAAAAGTGGCTTAGTAGATGCATCTTAATGAAGTTGAAATGTGATTTGCCGTGAATCATCATGATGTCCATACGCAGTTCATCCTCTTCGTCTCGATCGTCCTCGCGCATCAGGCGCTGTTGGGATGGGGCCACTCGCTCCCTTATCAGGGCTCTCTGATGTCGGATCTCCTTTCGTTGCTTGTCAACTTTGGCCTGTGTGCGTTTTGTCACTCGAAACTCGAAGAAGATATCTTTCATCCTATGAAACTGGTCCAGATAATCTTCCATGTAGGCTATGGTGTCTGGGGTGTGGCTTCGCTATTGTGCCATCATATTGAAGTCGACGAGCGCCCTGACGCATGTGAGAGCACGTTTGAAAGGTATTGCTTGAGCACCTCCTGGCTGGCGAAGAGCCACGGCGAGAACTCCACGAATACAACGCCCCAGATTCCTCATCTCTTTTCCTTGCCACTGCGTAACCTCGCAGTAGGCTTTTTTGGGGACTAAGAATCCTGGGTATGGTGGTAATGCCTTCCAAACCTCATCAAATGCCTGCAGTCGCCCGTGTTTCTTCAGAAAGGCTTCGATCCAGTCAATCATATGCTTAAATAGCCCGAGATAAATGGTATGAAGTATGTCTGGTTTGTACAGATCAGACGCCGAAACCCCGTCGAGTCTGTGGAATATATTTTGGCCGATACGAAGATTCATAACGTGGTTGTCGTCGGTCTCCAAGCCTGAGGTTTGATTTTCAGGTTTGTAGCGTTGGTACCTTGCATAATCTCGGGCTCGATAGCTTCTGGCATTGGTTCCTAATTCGTTGGTCGGCACCTCGCATTTAGGACAG
>Ga0307509_10004619_pt1 | contig 19732 bp, 30 predicted proteins | sample 10_EM_MG_FD_202245 | JGI IMG/M metagenome (GOLD analysis project Ga0307509, IMG submission 202245) | Populus trichocarpa ectomycorrhiza microbial communities from riparian zone in the Pacific Northwest, United States - 10_EM | ecosystem: Host-associated > Plants > Roots > Unclassified | place...
AGGAGGGGATTCGGATCGGGAAGGATCGAATGAACTGCATCAGAGTGGTAAGCGAAGTTAAAGATCGTGAGCGTCGGAACAACGCACTATGAAGTGCAAACGTTACGCATGTGATCCAGAACGCGTCGAAAAGGGAGGTAGGCGCTTGAAAATCCCCTTTCCCAATGAGTGAGAAAATAGCAGACAGTGCGCCACAGGCATGTCCGACTGCAAAGATGAGCCACATACGCGCGACGATCAAGTATTCTTTTGCACGGCGGATGGATAAGTAAAGGAGAAGGCTGACACAGGACAGGGGTATAAAAAAGAGGAGCCAGCAAAGCGCTGGCAAACGAGCGGCTGGGTAGTCTTCTTGGAGAACTGCGAAAACAATGGAAAGCACAGTGTCTATTCGTATCTCGCATCAAAAAAAAACCCCCCCACGATACAGGCAGAAAGAAAGGTTACATACTTGCTATGAGTGGAGGAGACATCATTACTGCGAGGATTCTCACTTTTCCGAAAGTCAGAACGCCAGCGTTTGGCGAGGGTATAGGTTCCACCAGAGGTTTCATATTCAGCAGAAACATCATGTGCGTCGAGACTAGGACAGTCTATGAGTATTTGACGACGATATGTGTGGGCGCTTACGTCCGGACTGTAAAACTATCACGATAATTTTGCCACTAAGGCCAGCGCTTTTGGCGAGTGAGCGGTTGCCCATGTGGTATGCCTGATGTGCGACGAGACCTAATGTAGCGGAAAGTGCAGAGAAAAATACGACAAAAAGCGTGACAGAGAGCACCAGGAGCCGTCGAGTGCCCTGTGTGTCATGGACTGTCCATTGAGACTTGTAGAGCGACGAGACTTGGAAAACGATCAAGATGAGGGACACGAGGGAGCTAATAAACAAAAGCGAAGGAGCGACGGTTTGAGGGAACGTTCCCATGAATAGGTTGGGGTTGATTGTGGAAAAAAGAGTGGACGACGGCGAGGCTCTGAGGCAGCCGACATTCGAGAGACGGATCGGTGGCACCACGCAAGGGTATTTATATCGGTCGCACGTAATCGGTGCGGCCCAGAGCATAACAGGAGTAATGTAGACGAGCTTGGAAGGCAAACATGCCAAGGCGCCAGAGAGGGCAGTTCAGCTTAATTGACGATGGTCGGACGTAATCTGGCTGAGAAGCGAGCCACCCGGGGCACTTTGAATTGCTTTTTAGGTCTCTGCAAGAGCATGTTTGGGCCTTCTGTTGCGGTTACGAACACCTGTCATCTTGGCCATGGTATCTAGAGGCCGATTTAAAGCGGCCTTTCTACTGCGGGGATATGTAGTTGGTCCGCGCTATCCCAGCCTGCAACAATGAAGGGCAGGCACGGGTAGTTGGTCTCGGAGACAGCCGGGAATCCCCGGGATTTGTGAGCCGGTGCCATTACAGAACGGTTACGTAAGTCTACTTGTACTTCTTCACTTTCTTCACTTGTTTCTCACTTCTTTTGGTTTCCCTTGCTCGTCTTCCGGGGCTCGTTGCTTTCTCTCCCTCTCTCAACTCCTCTGCAGACCCCTCGACACCAACATGAGCTGGCAGGGGTGAGTTTCATCCGCACTGATTTCATGATCCTCCCTCAATTCCATACTAGATTCAAAAAGTCAATGAATCGAGCGGGGACCACCGTACGTATGGAACCCCTTGTCTTCCCCGTGTACCAACATACCATACCCGCCCTTCGTAGCTCCTGCAAAAAACGGGCCAAATAGAGCGTACCGTGGACCAAGACTTTTCGTCCGAGGAGGCGAAATACAAAGTGTGCGTTCCTGTCTCTTCCCCTTTCCCCGGTTCCGAAAAGTCGCTCTGACTTAACACATTGCGCGCAGGTTTGAGAAGGAATGTGGCATCCTTCAGAAGGACGGGAAGGCCTACCTGGACTCTATGCGTGGTGCGCTTGCGAGCTTTCTCCGCCTCCGGCCACCGCCCCTCCGCAGCCGTCCCCTGATGCTCGCATGTAGCCATGTCTTCCGCACAGCTCCGCCTTGCAGAGACGATCGACACGTTCTATAGTGCCTCTGACAAAACTTCGGAGAGTGCATTGGCCGCACATGCATATAGGAGGTCTGTCGAAGAGCTCGATGCCGGCATTGGACGTGAACTGGTCCGTCGCTCGTTCTCTCGTCATAGCAGTCTCCGATTGCTCATCACCATGTCTTCTTGGATGCCTCTTCCCTCTTGATAGGATGCCCCCTATCGCACGACCATCCTCGATCCGCTCGGCAAGATGAACTCGTATTTCCCCACAATAAACGAGCACATCTCAAAACGGAATAAGAAGGTCAGTCGCATACCGTTCCCGTGATTAGGACCCCTCTCGATCGCACACATTTGTGGCGCCGCCGCCCTAGCTCCTCGACTACGATGCCGCGCGCAGTAAAGTACGCAAGATGACCGAAAAACCGAGCGAGGACGCTACAAGACTGCCCAAGGTTTGTCCCACTCTTCCGCCAGCCCTCCGGGCAGAGACATGACCCTACGACATCTGACTCCGATCACCACCACCACCACACACGTCATAGGCACAACAAGAGCTCGACGAGACGAAGGAGGTCTTTGACCTACTCAACGACCAACTCGTGCGCGAGATCCCCATCCTACTCGAGCAACGGGTGCCATACTTTGACCCGAGCTTCGAGGCGATGATCCGGATGCAGTGCAAGTTCGCCGAGGAGGGCTACGAGAAGCTGTCGGGCGTGCAACGCTATTTCGACGAGAGCGTGCGCGACGACTACGCTGCAGGCCAACTAGACGCGCAGGTCGAGGGCGTCTTGCAGGAAATGCGTGAGCTCTCGATTTGTGGCGCAGCCTAGAGCATTCTCTTCTCCCTTTCGGGTATCCCGTGGCCCCGGAGGCTGTTGAATTCCCTGCTGCCTTTCATCACATCACATCACGTTGAGGGTGAACGTGGAGGGGGTGCCCCCGGTTCGGACCGTGTACATTACAAGCAACATTTGATGCCGTTGTCGTCGTTGTTACTGCTGTTGTAATTTCGCATGGATTGTATGAAACATGTAGGAGAGTGAAGGCGAAAAAGGTTGTGATACAGCCGATTCATAATGATTAGCGCAATCACGGTTACGATATTGAATAATCACCAACAGTGGTCGTCCTGTGTTCCAACCACTTGCAATGACATGGATATAAGATGACGCGGCTCTCGTGTGTCGTCGTCAGCACCCTCAATCATCTCAGCCTGCACTCGTGCACGGTGTAAAGTGTTCCCTCGCGCGGTTTTCCGCTGGCGTTTCACGTGCGTCATACGCGACGGCTCTGGACAGCTCGGTATCAGTTATAGCCAGAGTCTAACCGTCGTGCTAAGTCCCTTGTTACTCGGTATGTACTATCCTAAGCACCTACCGATAATCAATCCGGGGAGCAAGACGACCTGGGTAGCTTAAACAGCAACCAGCTTTCCCCCCCGATCCAGAGACTGCTTAGCCTTGGAAGTTTTCCGTTGCGGAACATCAACATCCAACACCACATCTTCGTTATCGTCTTCGCTCTCGTCATCTTCAAGGGCGGAGTCACGCCAGCGCGCGCCTTCTCCGGTACCAAGTTTACACGACCAAATTGGCAGAGAAGTGCTTTTCGTAGACTTGATGCTGAGGCTTTGCACGTTGTCCCAGCCACCGCGGACGGCGGCGATAATGGCAGGGAGCGCGGTTTCAAGGTTCGCCAGGACTTGGGCTGGTGTTTGGGAGAGGGTACCAAACTTGACCGAGCTGAGGGATCATGTTAGTCTGTGCAAGGAAGGACGAAAAAGAGGTCGGTGCGCACGTGCAGGTCCCGCGGTTTTGGTGCATGTAGGTGGAATGGATGGCGCGCTCAAGTTCACCTTTGAGATCCTTACGCTTCAGGCAGACGGGGATGGGTTGCCTGTAATCAGATCCTTCAATCGGTTGAGCTCCCCATTTTGCTATACAATACACACTTTTTTGCAGTGAAAAATATCTTGCCAAGTAAACGTGGGAGGAGAGGAATGACGCGGTCATCTGCGAGGAAGAGGGCATTTTCGCGGAGCAGGGCACGGCGTGCCTCGAACGATTTGAACTTTCCCTTGAGTTTCTCGATGCCAACGACGCGATCGATAAATCGGACGCCCGCCTTTTCAAGGAGGTCTTTGTATTCTCGCTGTGGGTCCTTCGTGATGAGGCAAATAGCCGATGTACGAGGGTCAACAAGAGGATATTTGATAGGACTATCGACGATGTGAGCTCAAAAGACACGGAGGAAATCGAGGCTTGACACACATTTTATGGGGTTTTAACTTTGCCTCTGCGTGAACCTCCTTGACAGCAAGCTGAAGCCAGATATTTTCCTCCTTGCCGGGAAGTAACTCGTTCGCCTCGCGTTTTTGTTGCTCTTTGAGGACATATTCCATCAACGCCGTGATGCCACGTCTACATTGCTTGACTGATACGTGATTGTCAATAAGTTCAGCCATGCTTCTTGGGCGTCGAGTAGGATGATTGACAATATTGACTGCTGAGGCCGTCTGGTCCCAAATTGGTCCGGTCCGGCGATCCGCGTTCTTTTTTTTTTGGATCGATTTCTGTGCGCCTCGGGGAGCGTTCCATTCCCTGTGGCAGAGTTGTCTCCTAACTTCCCGACGCGCTAACTAAACAATTGTTGCAGTCAAAAGACATTTTTTGCAGAGTCATCGATTCATCTCTCATACAACTCGACGAGCTGCAAGTCCACCCACTCCAACATGAGTTAATGCACTCTATTAATATTCTTCTTTTTTTGTTTTGTTTTACGAGGGCTCCTGAACCACGCGTAGCCACTTTCTCCGCCATTTCCGACTCCACCATGCCCCCTTTTGATGATGCCCTCCATTCCACTACCTCCGATTGTCCCGGCATCCCCTAATCTCAACCGCTTTTACTAATCAGTAGAAAGTCATGTATAAAAGGCTTCTGTTGTATTGCGAACAACCCATCGTTCTGTGTCCTGTGCCTCCCCCTCTACTCGCTTGCCCCGTCCGATCCACTCAAGAGAGCTTCTCTCAACGCTCAGATTCCGCACCATCGGCCCTCTCATCCCGACTAGCTATCCCGCTCCGGACGACTACACGCCGACTTGATCAACACCATTGTCCCCTAACTTCTACAATCATGCAGCATTCAGTATCAACAGAAAATGGCTTCATGCAAGTCGACGAGCTGGATAATCATGCAAATCCGTCCACACACACAAAGCTCAGATCCGTTTCTCCAACAACGCAATCAAGGATTTGTATATCGGATGAAGTTCTTCATGAAATGGGCTACTACAAACAGCTTGAACGTAACATTGAGACTACCTTCAATGATGATGATATCCGTTCGTCCCTGGCATATGTTTGGCTCTCCGTATATCGTGTCCTCGAAAAAATTCCGAAGATGCGAACACTTCTTGCTAACCTGGAAGAATTTCAACGAAACGTCGTGCAAAAAGGCGAGCAACAGTTTATCAACTTATTGAGAGATATGGCAGAGAAGAAGAAGTCCTGGCGAGATTTACTTGAAAACGGTACACCTTTTCTTTGTTTTGTCCTCGAGCATTCTGATCATCTTCTATTTCCAGACGTGTTTCTGAAGTGAAATCCCGAATATTCTGATCAATCATAGTGGGGCCTCTCTCCAGCCTCAGCCGACGGTGCACAATGACGTTAGGGCCACGTACATTTTGTCAATGGTTTCTCGTCACAACCTCCATATAGGCTTGGGGTTTGACTTTCCAAGGCTAAGCGGCGAAAGAACTGCTCGCAACTATTTCGAACCACTATTGGTGTGTCCGTAGATTGTCAAAGTGTGTGCAGAGTATGAACGATGGGTAAACAAATTTCATGCTAAGTTAAGATTTTGGATGATCTACTAAGTATGGAAGAGTACATTTGAGTCTACAATGTCATCATATCAGCCCGGACTCCGGAGGGGTTTGCTCCACCACGAGCTCTCTATCGCCATTTCCCTGCTGCTGTCTACTATTAGTAGCAGCCTGGAACAAGCCCATGAACTGTGGGTTTTGCATCAGCTCGTCCTTGTGTGAATTGAAACATGCTTCGATGCGCTCTTTGAAGGCTGGAATGGTGCCCATAATCATGGTCTCAGTCGCCGTACAGGCGTTGTCTGTGGGAAGGCGATATTCTACGTTTCGCTTTCCTCTCTCTCGATTTTGATAAACTTCTCTAAGTCTAGTCTTGAGGTTCGTGGATCGTTTTTACGGCGTGACACTGGTGGCGCAAACGACCAACCCACCGCTTCGTCCGGGTCGAATCTACGCTGGTTCCTATATATATTCACTCTTAACCATCTTGTACTATAATCGCCTTGAAGCCATCGTCTCAGGGGCCAGGGTAAGATGGTCACCATCCTGTTCCTGTCTCTTGAATTCAAATCACACTGCAGATGTCCTGGTGCTCAGTTTAAAGAAACGAACGATTATCAGGAAAGTTTTGACAAAGATGTATTTGCGACGAAATGTTGAGTTTCTAAGTTATATCTTTAGACTCTTTACCATTTTTGGGCAGACGACGGGCGTTCCGGCTCGCCTAAACGATGTCGTCGTTCCCGTTCGTGGGGTCGTCCTCCTTAACCATCGCAGCCTACGCTTGTACATGGTGTGACTCTGCAAAGGCTTCTCCACGTGGGATTTTCCGTTCAGACTTTCATCTACGTGCTGTACGCCAAGCGTGTGTCAACCTTGTCGACGCGTAATCCAAAACGTGGCCACAAGCAATCGAGACTACCATTTTCATGAGCGGACACAGGCAGGGTTCAGTTCCACCAAATGATGGTCCATCTGTGGAGTACAATCGGGGGGTTCGAAGTTTTCGGAAGACGAGGGATGTCAGCTAATCGGAGACAACCGGAAGAGTCGGGGATCGAGGAAGAGCAAAAGGACTCACGCGGACAGCCACGCTATGAAGAAGTAGAGTGGGTTGCCAGTGAAGAGGAGGAACATGCATCCAAGGACGACGAGCGATATGGCGAAGTGGGTTCGCCGGATACTAGCTATCCATCTCACATGGATCCGGATGCCCGCGGTCAATCTCACGTAGATCCGCCAGATGCTTGCGGTCCATCTCACCACGAGACCTGGCTCGTCAGTGTCAGCACCAGTCACCGCGCCTCCATCCGCACCAGCCTCCAACAGACCCTCACCTGCCAGTGCGTCCCCAATCCGCGGAATAACCTCCCACACAACCGCAATAAGCCGCTCGAGCCCTGCACGCGGTGGCATTGCATCACGATGCCCTACGAGTTCGTCGCGTTCCCGCGGGCGCGTATTATCGTTTGTCGCAAGGAAGCTGCGGACGCGGCCAGGCCTGCGGGGCGGTTGGTCCTCCACGATATACCAGGTTTGAGACCCGAGGTTACGCAGGGTCGCAGTTACGGTGGGCGTGCCCACCTGCACGGGATTACTGCCGGTACTAGTGCTGTGCTGTGGAGTCTGGTGCGTGATCACGATGTTTAACTCGATAGACGTGCCGTGCCGCATCGGTCATGTTGCTGGTGCTGGCGGCTGCTTGATGAACGTGAGAAGAAGGAAGAAAGCGAAGGCGACAATATCGATGAGTGTCCCTAGGACCACGTTGACGAGGGCGACAAGGACGTGGAGTAGCCATGCGGGCATTTCCAAGAAGCAGGGGGCTCTATGATCAAAGAAAGGTCAGAGGAGAGAAAGGTAAGTGGAAGTTGAAGATTACTCGCTTGGATGTCGATCTATACTATGGGTGTATTGGGCAGAACAGGAACAACGTGGGGAAGCAGGCGCAGGAACATCGCCCTACTATAACAAATCCGTGCGCCCATACTCATATACTACGGCTGCAGGGCTGCGGACTGGCAGCCGCGGACAGGGATGGATGCAACGTGGTAACAGCGTGCGTATTGTGCGACCGCTGTTTTTGGTTGAGAAGTGATCAAACTACCTTACACACGACTGCACTTCTAACACCCCTGTGCATCGAGGCCATGCATGCTCTGCTGGGGCCAGATTGCTATATGGCCTCCCATGTCAGAACATGTGCGACTTCATATTCATCCATTGTGGCGCAGATTCCTCGTCGTGAGCGAAAGACCACTCTCGACTCGGACACGCACTACTCTGTAGTTACCCTTCGCAAAGATTGTATGAAGTAAGCAGGACAACTAAGGTGGAGACATATACGGTACAGCCCATTCATAAATTACAAGTGCACAATCACGGATACAGAAATTATCTCATGTGCTCTATCGAAAGGCGAAGGCTGTCCTGCGTTTCCGGTGGCTCGCCTAAACGATGTTGCTGTTTCAGTTCGTGGGGCCGCCCTCCTCAGTCATCGCAGCCTGTGCTTGTACACGGTGTGACTGTACAGCAAGCGTGTATCAACCTTGTCGACGTGTAATCGAGACGTCCATTTTCATGAGCGGGCCGGCAAGGTTCAGTTCAACCAAATGATGAACCACCTGTGAAGTGTAATCGGGGGTTCGGAAATTTCGGAAGAGGGATGTCAACTAATCGAAGACGACCGGAAAAGTCGGGGATCGAGGAAGAGCGAAAGGACTCACACAGAACCCCACGCTATGACGAAATAGAGTGTGTCGCCATTGAAGAGGGGGAACCTCCAAGTCCATCCAAGGACGACGAGGGATATGGCGAATATCCAGTGTAGGATCCGGATTCGCCGGATGCCTACGGTCAATTTCACCACGACGTAGCGCATATTAACCTCGCGTCGGAACCGCGCCTCAAGCTCGAATGCCTTTGTCTCGGAGAACAGGATCAACCCTGGGTGCGACACGTCGTCCTCGCCATCTTCCGGTGGTATATGCGCAAATTCCGGATCCTGTGGCTCAATCTTCGCATACAGCGGGATCAAGTCAAGCGCCGTGTCCCTTGCTTTCTTGAACGCGTCGTTGATATCGTCGTCCGGTTTCCAGACACGAGGTATGTCGTGCTCATCGTAATAGAAACACTTCTCGAAGTACGTGCGCAGCGTTGTGAGGATCACCGTGTCCTCTGTTTGTTCGTCCACCTTGGCTCGCAGAGCTGCCCATGCACGCCGTCTGAGCGTCGTAAGTGCCTTGTCGTTTTCGTCGTCCAGGCACTCGAAACCTGTCCTATAAAAAGTCAGCGGGTTAGACGGTGCTGTCAAACAGAGCCTCGGGCTCACTTCTAGCTTTGCAGAGGTACGAATTTTCAGCATTTGCAAGTATTTCTTTGTAAACGCGGAGGATACTGTCCCACATCAGAGGTGTCGGCCTTCGCAACTGCACATCTACAGGTTCTGCAATCTGCTCCTTAAAGTCGCGCTGCCACACAGCCTGTCAGTATTATCACCTATTTATTGGACTGCTCATTGCGTACCTCGATCGCATCAACCACCTTTTTCGTTTCGTCCCTTCTCAACTGCACCGTGATTGACCAGATTTCATCTCGCAACAGCCGAAACTCCTCTTCCCACTGCCAAGCCGCAGCACCGTCAACGACGACGGTCTCCCGCGCACCGTCAACGAAGCGCCTCTCAGCACATGCACGTGCGCGTCCGACAACGTCTGCGAAATTATAGTCATCCGCTTCGAGACCTGCGATGGTCTCCGCCTTGAATGACACGAACGCGGCTTGACGTAAATTCTTGAGTTGCCCAAGAAAGAGAGGCGATAATGTGAGATCGAGAGTTTTGACAAGATCAGCGCGATGCCGCTCGAGTGCTTGGTGGTACCGCGACGCTTCGCGATCGTATCCTACTGCCCAAATGTCATCATCGACTCTCCCGCACACACAGAGTATAGAATAGGCACGAACAGAGCGCTTGTGAGCGCCAAGAGCGCATCACCCCTCCGAGCTCCTCGATGACTGTGCCTTCTTCGAGAGATCGTCGGAATTGCGCCAGGACCTCCTGTTGCGTTGGCGAGTCAAGGTAGTGACCTGGTCCGTCAGTGCCAGCACTAGTAACTGCACCTTCATCCGCCCCAGCCTCCAGTAGATCCTCGCCCGCGCCCTCAAGACCCATCGCCTGCGCCTCCCCCGTGTCCTCAATCCGCGCAATATCCTCCCGCACAGCCTCAATGTACCGCTCGAGCACCGCAAGCGGTGGCGTTGCAGGCCCTGTGAGCGCATTGCGTCTCCGCGGGCGCGTACTAGCGTTTGTCGCGAGGAAGCCGTGTATGTGGCCGGGCCTGCGAGGCGGTTGGTCAACTTGGTCCTCCGTGATGTGCCGGGTTGGAGACTCGAGGTTGCGCAGGGTCGCGGTTACGGTAGGCGTGCCTACCCGTGCGGGATCACTGCCAGTACTAGTGCTGCTGCTTCCAGTGTTATGCTGGGGAGTCTGGAGCGTGATCATGATGTTCAGCTCGAGAGACGTGATGTGCCGCAACGGTGCTGCTACTGCTACTGGCGCCGGGGTGATGAACTTGAGGAGAAGGAGGAAAATGAGGGCGGCAATGTCGATGAGTATCCCCAGGACCATCGCGACGAGCGCGAAAAGGGCGTAGAGTAACTATGCGAGCATTGTCAGGGAAGCGGGAGGCTCCGTGACCAAAAAATGGTCAGAGGAGAGAAAGATAAGTGGAAGTGGAAGATCGATCACTTGGATGACGATTTATACCATGAGGATTGTGTGTATTGGGCGGAACAACGTCGGGAAGAAGGCGCAAGGACATCACCCTACTATGGCAAATCCGTGCGTCCAAACTCATACACCACGGCTGCGGGGCTGCGGACTGGCAGCTGCGGATAGGGATGCAATGCTGGCAACAGCGTGCGTGTTGTGCGACCATTGTTTAGTGAGAATGTGTTGTGAGAAATGGGGATTAGGACTCTCAGTAAAAGGTCGGGCGAATGACTCGGAACTACATTGAATAACGTAGACAATTAGACCAAAACGAATATTGGATGGTCAATCTTCTGAAAAATCAACTTACAGTAAGCTAGGCCTCATCACCGATAGACCTTATCGACCTTATCAAACGCGTGATCAACGTTGTGTGTTCTTATGTCGAGAGCGGTGTTGTTCACACCACCAAGCACCTGGGCCGCAATGGGTGGATATGAATTGGCACAGGTTCTGACATGGGAGGCCATACAATCTGGCCCGCAGAGCATCGCCTCGATGCTAAGAGAATGAGGGCGCGAAAAAAGTGCCTTGGACCACAGGGGTGTTTTGGTAGAAGAATTCGCTGACAAAGGAAGTGCGTGCTCGGGTAGCCGATTGTTACTCTGTCGTTACCATTGGCATAGATTGTATGAAACATGCAGGACAGTCAAGGTGAAAACGAATATGTGATATAGCCCATTCATAATTACAAGCGCACAATCACGAGTACGATATAAATTATCTCAAGTGCTCTATCAAAAGGCGAAACCAATTGGATAAAAAGTCGTCTATGGTGGTCGTCCTGCGTTCCGGTCTTTAGAGTGGTTCGGGTATGCGACGCCGTGGTTCCAGTGGGTCATCCTCGTCATCCTCAATCATCGCAGCCTGCGCTTGTGCACGGAGTGGCTCTGCCAGGTATTCCCTCATACGGGTTTCTGCCTGGCGTTTCACCTGTATCAAACACCACCAACGTCAACGGCACCGTTAGTCGACGCGTAATCTAAACGTGCTTACCTCAAGAGCGATCGAACCTCCAACATGCATGAGCGGGCCGGAAAGGTTCAGTTGAATGATCGTCCATCTACACATGTGATCGGGGCGGAAAAGGGATGTTAATCGGAGATAACCGGGAGAGGGGAAGGGGGGAAACAGGGAGAAAGGAACTCACGCGCTCGCTGCGAGAACCAACATCATGGCAAAGTAGAGCGGGTTGAAGAGGATCAACATCGCTTCGTTCCATCCAAGGACAACCATCATGCCGTAAATCCAGTACGGGACCTGCGCGATGCCCACGACCGTGCTCCGTTTCGCCTCGACGTAGTGCGCATCAGCGTCGCGTCGGAACCGCGCGCCGAGCTCGAGCGCCTTTGTCTCAGAGAAAACAACCAGCCCCGGCGTGTCGTCCTCACCGTCCTCCGGCGGTGTGAACTCGAGTTCTGGATCCTCCGGCTCAATCTTCGCATACAACGAGATCAATTCCAGTGTGATGTCCTTCGCTTTCTTGAACGCGCCATCGATGTCGTCGTCCGGTTTCCAGACGCGAGGCACGCCTTGCTCGTCGTAACGGAAACGCTCCTCGAAGTACGTGCGCAACTTTGTGAGGATCGCGGTATCTGCTGTTTGCTCGTCAACCTTGGCTCGTAGAGCCGCCCAAGCTCGCCGTCTGAGCGTCATCAGTGCCTCGTCGTTTTCTTCGTCTGTGCAGTCGAAGCCTGTGCCATGAAGGTCAGTGGATTTGTAGGTACTGTAAGACGAAAGGCCTACTTGTAGCTTTTCTGAGGTACGAATTTTCAGCATTTGCAAGTGTTTCCTTGTAAATCCGGAGAACATTGTCCCAGATCTGGGGTGTTGGCCTGCTTAATTGCACGTCTACAGGTTCGGCAATCTGCTTCTTGAAGTTGCGCTGCATGACCTGTCAGAATCATCCACAACTATTTGGGACGCCCATCGCATACCTCGATTGCGTTGACCATCTTTTTTGTTTCATCCTTTCTTAACTGGTCCGCGACCGACTGGATTTCGTCTCGCAACATCCGAAGCTCTTCTTCCCACTGCCATGTAGTGTCCCCTTCAACAACAACAGCCTCCCGCGCACCGTCAATGAAGAGCGCTTCAGCACCTGCACGTGCTTTGGTGACAACGTCTGCAAAGTTATAGCCATCTACTTTGAGGCCCGCGACGATCACCGCCTTGAATGACACGAGCGCGGCTTTATGTAAATTCTTGAGTTGCCCAAGAAAGAGAGGGGACAACGTGGAATCGAGAGTTCCGACGAGGTCGGCACGCTTTCTTTTGTAGACTCCCTGATGGTACCGCGACGCTTCGCGATCATACCTTGCTGCAAAACGTTATCGACTCTACGCATGCACAGAGTTAAAAGCGGCCACGAACAAAGGGCTTGTGAGCGCCAATTACGCATCAACTCTCCGAGACCGTCGACGACTTTGCCAACTTCGATTGGTCGCTTCTGAGACTTGGATTGGTCATTGAACTCTGCCAGTGCGCTCGATGATATCTCGTCGCATCGGAATTGCGCCAGGAGTTCCTGTTGCGTTGGCAAGTCAAGGTCCTTGTTAGATTGAACTTGTTCCTTTGTGGCGCAACTGTTTGAGATCAGATCGGTGGAGGATGGTTGGCGGCCTTACCCAAATCCCTTCCATATAAAATGCGACGCCATCTGAGGGGATACGCTTGTGATACGCAGGCTTGAACAAGTAGTCATCCCTGGACTTGTCTGTAAACCGACCACGTAACGCACGGACATCTGACTCAAATCTTTCAGACGCGAGGATCTTGTGTGGGAGAGCCGTGAAAGAAAGGTCGAAGTAGTCGGTCAATTTGCGATCCTGGAGTTCTGCTGGCTTTGAGAGTGTATCCCAAATTCGTTGCAAGTCACCAGTCAATGTCGCTCGGAGATTTGCGAGAGGAGTCGCTCCGATGTGGTCGCGGATAACAAATAAGAGAAGTGTGCGCTGACTTGCACTGCAAGGCGAAACGTCAGTAGACAGATAATGGGGAACGATTCAGCTTACCTTTCTTGTGACCTCTTTCCAAAGAGACCGAGATTCACCTCGAACACGGTCTTGAGGAGGCCCATATTGGCACCCTGGTACAAACCGACCTGGTGTTCCCAGAGATTGACGATGAGCACTTCTGATGAGGCAAGGGAAAATAACGCCGATTTGCGTTCAAAATCCTGAAATTAGAGTTTAGGCAAATTGGATTTGAATTAATACAGGTGCCAAGACATACCTGATCCTCACCACGCTCACGCCCATCCGTGCCCTCTACGTCCATCACAAGAATATTCATGTCCCGACCCCGACACATCCAGATACCTAAGTGGGAAAAATGATAAGCATACGCCCCGAAATCGGCCCACCGGATGGTCCTAAACGGCATCAAGAGGAGGATAAGGGAAACACCCTGCTACGGTTTCCTGGCATGTAGGAATCCAAACAACCCCCATTTTTGACTGCCGCAGCAACAGAAAGAGACGAGAGGCACTCCTACCTACCTTTCGTTGTTTGTTGACGCCTCGACTCATCCATGACATCGAAATTGGTGCCGAACAGCCGATTAAGAAGGGTACCTATTGGGAGAGTCAAGTTGGTGGCCGAGTGTTCGGGACATTCGAGGAGAGCATACTTTTCCCCGTCGACTGCGACCCGAACACGGCGACAAGATTATAGTCGAAGCCAACGTCACGTAAACCCCAAGTAGATATTTGCTCATTCAAGTCGGGCCTGCGGAAGTATCATCAATATCTGGCACCACGACACTAACAAGTAAACATACGTGAACTGTTTTTCGTCGCTAACTACCTGCAACCGGTCAGAGGTGCTGTTGTGGGAGCGGCCATTGATTGCGGGCTTAGGTGGCGAGAATGAGGGCTTAGGAAGTGCCCCATTAGAGGCTAATGGTTGTGTTGCGACCGACATTCAGAGGTGAATGTGCAGGTGTTGGTGAGGATGGATTAGAAAAGGGCGAAAACCGCGTGTTGGTTGCGGTGAAGAACGAAGAGATGAGAGAACGAGGCCCTCGCACTGCCCGCTCACTCACCCCCAGTTAGTTGGAACACACGTGACCCACTCTTCTTCACGTCACTAACCCTAGGGCTAACCTTAATCTTGTGTTATATCCAAATCGAATCGAGACCGGGCGGAGCTCACGTCGGCAGTCGACATTGACGAGACCGTCACAACCACCTGGCTTTATGACTCTCGATAACTTTGCAAGTTCTAGGTTATTGTCCCAGAACCCTGTGCCACATGACACTAGGGTAGAGGCCTTTCGGCGGCTCATCAATCGCAAGCATCGTCTTCACCTCAGTGCGTATTTCACCTTCTGACTCTATGCCTAGCCATGACGAGATGAGCCACAGAGGACTATTTTGATTTGCATGAGTATTCCGTGACGAATTACACCTTTTGGCTTGATCTTTGGGAATTCTTGGGTATCATATCCTCGGTTCCACCGAGCAAGGTTTGTCTTCCCCCTCACCACACATCACCCCACGCATAGTACCTTTTAGGTCTTGGAGGAAGGGTACATCAGAGAAGTGCCTCAATGGTTCCCGGGTGCTCGCCTAAACTATGCAGAGAATTTGCTCTGGCGCACCGATGACGGGCCCGCAATAACGGAGTGCAATGAATCTGGCCATGTAACTTCCTACTCATATCGTGAGTTGCGAGAGCAAGTTCGCAAACTGACTGCTGCCCTCAAAGTGCATGGACTCCAGGCTGGTGACAGAGTAGCAGGTTCGGCTCGCGTCTGACGCTCGCACCTCTTACTCATCTCACATAACCAAGCCATCGTTGCCAATAGAACAATAGCTGTCGTTATTGCCTTGGCTACGGCGTGCCTTGGAGGTATCTTCACCAGTGCTTCAACAGACATCGGCGTGAAGGTATCCTCATTCGGGGTACAAGTACAACTCAATCGGCTCAATTGTGCCGCAGGGCATTCTAGACCGTTATGGACAAGTGCTACCCAAGTTCATTTTCTCAGAAACCGAGGCAGTATACTCAGGAAAGGCCATTAACGTACTGCCCAAAGTTAAGGAAATCGCCAACGATCTGTCGTCGAAGGGCCTCCGACATGTGGTACTACTTCCTAGTATCAAGACAGGTCTAGAAGCATCCCAGGAAATTGTGGAAAGCGTTTTACTCGGGTCAGTTATTTACAATATTGTGATATCGGGAATCTCCTAAATGTCCACCCTCAGGAACACTCTGTCAACGTTCCTTGCGTCGGATGATGGCCGCCCCCTTATGTTTGAACAACTACCGTTCGACCAGCCACTGTATATTCTCTACTCGTCTGGCACGACGGGCCCACCGAAGTGTATTGTCCACGGTGCAGGGGTATAGAGCGTAATTTCTTAAAATACACGTTATCTTATGCAAACTTAGGGGGTCCTCGTCCAAACGAAGAAAGAACTCGCGATCCACGCTGGCTTGGGATTCGACGACACGTATTTCCAATATACCACGGTACGTCTCTCTCCCTGTCCCCCCGGTTCTCAAGTCAATTCTTAGATTATAGACGGCTTGGATGATGTGGCCTTACATGCTTGCTGGATTGGCATGCGGATCTCGCGTCATCCTGTATGATGGTTCACCACTTTATCCAGACGTTGAGACCTATCTCCAACTCATCAACGATCAGAAGTACGCCAAGTCTTCTACTCTCAATCCCGCTTAAACTGATAGTTTCACAGCGTTACGCATCTCGGTACGAGCCCCCGCTTCCTATCTGAGGTTCAGGGTCGTGGCATCCTTCCACGGCGTAAGTGCCCATAAATCTCTCTCTCGCCCAGCTGAAGAACCCGTTGCAGGGGATGTCGGCGCATTTGAGGCATTGCGCAGGATCACATCCACAGGCGCTGTGCTTACGGCACCACAATTTGAATGGGTGCATCGTGCGTTCAACGACCGTGTGATGATCTCCTCTGGCTCTGGCGGTACCGACATTTGCGGCTGTTGTGTGTACTTGCTCTTTTCTTTTCACTCTTCCCTCTCATATCATGAACACGTAGTCGTGTATGCTATCCCTACACATCCCGTCTACGCGGGAGAGATACAAGGCAAGGTGCTCGGTATGGCTGTTGGGATTTTCGATGACACGGGAAAGGACATCGCGGAAACCGGCATGGCAGGAGAGCTCGTCTGCACCAGACCTCATCCATCGATCCCGGTGTGCTTCTGGGGTGACAATGCCCGCGGCACGCTGTTTCTGAAGGCATACTACGACACCTATCCCGGCGTGTGGCACCACGGAGATTTCATCACGATGAACCCTCGCACCAGGGGTTACATCATCTTCGGCCGCAGGTTCGCACCTCCGACGTTACCTTCCTCCATTCTGAAGTTTCCGTGAGTTTGTGCGTACTGATGCGAGCACACGTAATCTACAGTGACGGGGTGCTGAATCCATCAGGTGTGCGCTTTGGCTCGGGAGAGATCTACAGCGTGCTCGAGCGGTCCGAATTCGTGGCGCGCATCGACGACGCGATCTGCGTGGGTCAGCGCCGACCGCAGGACAAGGACGAGCGCGTGCTGCTGTTCATCAAGCTGCGGCCGGGACAAACGCTCGACCAGCCCTTTGAACAAGCAATCCGTGCTGCGATCAAGGGAGCGCTAAGTGCGCGTCATGTGCCGGCGTACATACTCGAGGTCAAGGAGATCCCGGTGAGTTGCGGCATTCTCCGACGTTGCGTGCGTGCGCGACAAAGGAAATGATGCTAACAGTCGTTATGGTGATCGTGTTGATGTGTTGATGGGCGCATACCCATCCAGTACACGATCAACGGTAAGAAGATCGAGATCGCGGTCAAGAAGATCGTCTCGGGGTTGCGCGTCGTGTCCAGCTCTACAGTTGCGAATCCGGATTCCCTGGAAGACTACTATAAATACCAGGAAATAGAGCGGTTCACGCGTCCTTCGGAACCCGCTAAGGATACGAAGCTGTAATAGGCTCATGGCTGTTGTTGGATGGGTTTAATAACCAGGACAGTGTAGACATAGCATGCAGTACGGCTGTGGGCCTGTGCGCATAGGTTCTTATTCTTGATAGCTCTCGAGAAAATTCCCCGAGCCTGGGTAAGGACGTGCCTACTTTCCTAAAAACTCGGAATGCCAAACCCGCCAGGCACGCATAATTTAAATGCAGGACCGGGTGCTGCGCTTGAGGTGCAGTGTGCAACTGGGACCACCACAGATGGGTTTGTGCAAGTGAAGGAACATGCAGTGGAGCCAGCCACTGTGGTGGAAGGGGACACGCTGCTGGGGGCAAGCACAGCAGAGTGCATGCACATGCTGCCTGGTGCCTGGCGGTGCCCAGGTTCTTTGTTATTAATAACTAGTCATATAACATGGAGAGGTATAATGATGCAAGGGTGTGTACAGTGTCAGACAGCATAACTTGACAAATTTTCTTGCAAAAAATTCAATGATGTATTTTAGTTAGAAAGGCCCAAAAAAACACTTTTTAAAAATTTCACTTGAAAAAGGTCATCCAAACTCAATTTTAGCACATGTGATTCAGAAACTTGCTCAATCAACTCCTTTTAATTGCCCAAGTCCCATCCCAGTCTCTGATTGGGCTGGAAATGTCTGCGAGGGAGTGTGGAAACCACGTGATGGTGGGTCAGGGACCCAGCATGTGATGGTCTGATGCCTGATATGGAATGATAAAGATGATTTATTGCATGTATCAAATTTACAGAAATGAAGCTAAATATGATTCCCCTGTGGGCCAGTATGGACAGGACCACACATGAAGTGTGCACTGTCATCAGACTGGGCCCTGCACAGATGCGATTGCTGTATGCATACAAGGGTGGAGGCAGTGCCATTGGACACCTGGTGCTGCCTACAAATCGGGGTGCTGAATGGTACATACTTAATCTGTTGAAAGGAAGAGAGGATGTCAGTGGGACGACATAAAAAGGAAAGTGCCAGCACAAACAAAAGTGTGTGTGCTGGCCCAAAGTCCAAGTCAGATACTATTGTCCCCATGTAGCCCCAATGTCAAGGTCGAGCCCACCGATGGAATCTGCATGCAGGCATAAAGCCATTGTGGTTGGATGACTTTGCGTCAGACAGGGAACTTGAGCTTGAAGACAAGCTCTTATTTGAAGGCACAATTGAGGAGGATGATCCCATGGTCAAAATGATGGCCAATCTGGGCGATGATGGTGAGTGGCTCCCTTGGAGGGAGCAGATGAAGAAGGATGCTAGAATAATAGGTAAGATCGTTCATTATCAAGCCAGGATATTGGGGTTACTCACAAACGTCAAGGGAAAAGGAAGTCCCATTACCATGGGCCCAACATCACTGCAAATTGGCATGAATGCAGTGATGCCCACAATATGTTCAGGCAAGGCAGAATCAATCGAAACTCACCACTTTTGGGTTCCAAGTCTTGTCTTGCCCATCCATATCACCCTCATCATCTGCACCTTTGTCACAGTCAGTGTCTGTGGATGTACCAAGGGTGCCATTCGCAGGACCATCTTGTGAGTTGTCAGCTGTGCCATCTCCAGCACCTTTACCCATACCATCCCCGGACCCATCCGTGGGCCCCTCTATCATGCCATCTCCTATGAATTCGAATGTTGAAGACAATGACAGAATGGAGGGTAGTGTTGCGGCAGCTTGAGCCGATCATTTTGAGAAAATCAGCGATAATAAATTGAATAAAATAGATAAAAATATGAAAATAAAGAGAAGAATAGAATAGGTCAGGAGCCGGGGGGTCACTTAAGACGACTTTGCGATTTGACCAGCCGTTTAGGCGTAATCTAACTGGCTACACTTTCAGTGTCACCGCCACAAAGTGAGGGCAACACTGATTCAGTGTTGGGTTAGGTAAGCTGTCCTAACTTGGCGGTATGTTGCGTGGATAGCTTGGTGCCAAGTTGTTGTCGATATAGAGGAAGTGGTTCCCACACTAGAGTAACGTCCTAGTGCCCACTTATAGTGAAATGTAAGAGAAGAGAAGGGGAGTTGAATTGACAGGAGATTCAACTTGCCGTCCTAGGGACAGCAGCGAGCCTCTTTTATACTAGATATACAAGGACGACTAATCACGATGTAGTAAGCCAGATACATACTATGACTAAGGTACTAGTAG
>Ga0307509_10004620_pt1 | contig 19720 bp, 14 predicted proteins | sample 10_EM_MG_FD_202245 | JGI IMG/M metagenome (GOLD analysis project Ga0307509, IMG submission 202245) | Populus trichocarpa ectomycorrhiza microbial communities from riparian zone in the Pacific Northwest, United States - 10_EM | ecosystem: Host-associated > Plants > Roots > Unclassified | place...
GGTGAGGAGCAGCACGATCTTGGAATGGTCTCGCCGCCAGCACGCGAGCGCGTCCGCCGCGGTGTCGGCCTCGAGCACGCGGTAGCCATAGCGCTCGAGCGTGCGCCGGGTGGTCCGGCGCAGCGGGGCGTCGTCCTCGACGAGCAAGATCGTCTCGCCGGTGCCGCGCGGCGGCTCGGTCGGCTTCGCCGCGACGGAGGCGACCGCCGCACCGATCGGCGTGTGCGCCGGAAAGTACAGGCGGAAGGTCGTGCCACGCCCGGGTTCGCTGTCGACGACGATCCAGCCGTCGTGCTGCTGGACGATCCCGAACACGGAGGCGAGGCCGAGCCCGGTGCCCTTGCCGGGCTCCTTCGTCGTGAAGAACGGCTCGAAGATCCGCGGGAGATCGGCGGCCGCGATCCCGGTCCCGGTGTCGCTCACCGCCAGGCAGACGTAGCAGCCGGGCTTCGCCGGCGGACGCGCGGTCGGGAGGTCGACCAGCTCGAGCGCGATCGCGAGCGTGCCACCCGACGGCATCGCGTCGCGGGCGTTGATCCCGAGGTTCATCACGACCTGTTCGATCATCGCGACATCGACCAACACCAGGGGCAACGGCGTCGCGAAGCGGGTCTCGAAGGCGATGTGCTCGCCCAGCACGCGCCGCAACAGCCCGAGGATCGTCGTGATCGCGGTGGCCAGGTCGGTCTCGACCCGGCGCGTGACCTGCCTGCGGCTGAACGTCAGCAGCTGGCGGGTCAGGTTCGCGGCGCGCTCGGCGGCCTCGGTGATCGCCTGGAATTGCTCGTGCGGATCGCAGTGCATCGCATCCGGCATCAGCCCGAGCCCCGCCTGCATCATGATGATCGCGAGCATGTTGTTGAAGTCGTGCGCGATGCCACCGGCGAGCTGGCCGACGGCCTCCATCTTCTGCGCCTGGCGGAGCTGCGCCTCGAGCTCGCGCCGCTCGGTGACATCGCGCGAGATCAGCAGCACGCTGGCGAGGGCGCCGGATTCCTCGAGCTCCGGAATCAACCGGACGTCGAACCAGTGCGTGCGTCCACCGACCGGAATCATCAGCTCGGCCTCGATCGCGCGCTTCTCCGCGCATGCGGTCGCGACGTAGCCGCTCAGCTCCTGATACGCGGGGAGCACCGTGCCGTCGCTAGCGTGGCCGATCACGTCGCCGACATGACGCCCGACGTACGCCGCGAGCGTCTGCCCGGTGATCAGCTCGGTCGTCCGGTTGATGTAGACATAGCGGCCCTGCGGATCGAAGCGCGCGATGATGTCGGGCGAATGGTCGCTGAGCGTGCGGACCTCGCGCTCGCTCTGCTTGCGCTCGGTGACGTCGCGCCCGATGCCGAGGACGGTCGCGACGGCGCCGTCGGCATCGCGCTCGGGAATCAACCGGTGCTCGATGATCCGCTTGCCGAAGATCCCGACCCACGCGAGGTCGGCGGTGATCATCTCGCCACTCTCGATCACCTGGCGCACCATCGCGGTGAGCTCCTCGAAGTACTCGGCATTGAGCGACGACACGTTCGGCTGGTACTGCGATCCGAGCCGGGTGCCGATCACCCGCTCGCGCGGCAGGCCGACCGCGTTCGCGTACGCCTGGTTGACGTACACCCGACGGAGCTCGCTGTCCCAGCGCAGGATCATGTCGGGCGTGTGATCGACGAGCGTGCGGTACTCGGCCTCGCGGCGGGCGAGGGCACGCTCCGCGCGCTTGAGCTCGGAGACGCCGTGAGCGTCGAGAGACGTGACATCGAGCTGGACACCGATCATCCGCTCCGCGCCCGAGGCATCGCGCACGACCTCGCCGCGGATCAGCATCGTGCGCCAGCTGCGATCGGCGTGAAGCATGCGCACGGTGGCACTCAGCGCGACCCCGGGAGTCGCGAAGCATGCGGCGACCAGCCGGCGCAGGCGCGGCAGATCGTCGGGGTGAACGTGCGCATCCTCGAGCCCCAGCGCGGCGCTCCACTCGGGCGACGCCGCGAACGTGTCGCCGTCCACGTCCCACTCCCACGCGCCGGTGCCGGTCGCGCGAACAGCCCGAACGAGATCGTCGCTAGTGCTGGTCATGGGCGCAGCTCGGCGCCGATCAATATAGGAGAGCGGGCTCTCCTACCGTTCGACGAGGCGAGGAATTTCGCCGCGTTCGCTCTACCTGGAATTGTGAAGTGCAGGTCAGAGCTTCAGCGCCGCAGCGACGCCGGCCGCGCCGAGCACGACGAGCAACGCGAGCCACAGCCACGCGCGCGACTTGCGGCGCTGCAGCATCGCTGCACCGAGCGTCGGCATCTGCGCGACACTCTCGCGCCGGCGCTCGAGCATCGCGCCTTCGAGCGCGGGGAGCTCGCCGAGGACCTCGATCTGGTTGCTATGCAAGATCTCGTGCAGCGCCGACACGCCGCTCGTCTCGGCGCGCAGCGGTTGCTTCTGCGAGAACGCCCACTCGATCCACGTCACGAACTGGTGCGGAGTGAGCCGGCCACTCGCGTGGTTCGCGACGGCGGCGCCGGCGGCGGCGAGCATGTCGGAGGCGCGCTGCCAGCGCTTCGCGGGATCGCGGGCGAGTGCGGTGAGCACGAGGTGATCGACCTCGGGCGGGACCTCGGGGTTGAAGCGCGACGGCGGTGGGATCGGCATCGACCGCACGCGATCGAGGACCTCGCCCTGCTCGGGTGCGTCGAACAGGCGCCTGCCGGTGAGCAGCTCGTGCATGACGACGCCGAGCGCCCACAGGTCGCACCGCGAATCGAGCTTGCCCGAGAGGTACTCGGGCGCGACGTAGCTGAGCTTGCCCTTGATCACGCCGGCCTGGCTCTGGACGGTGTTCTGCTTGGTCTTCGCGAGGCCGAAGTCGATCAGCTTGACCTGGCCGGCGTCGGAGAGGATCACGTTCGACGGCGACACGTCGCGGTGGACGATACCGAGCGGCAGGCCGAGCTCGTCGCGCTGGTTGTGCGCGTGATCGAGCGCGTCGCACAGCTGGTATGCGATCTCGAGGACGACCGCGATCGGCATCCGGCCGACGTACTCGATGCAGTGGGTGTAGAGCTGCTGCAGCGTCGGTCCGGGGACGAACTCGAACGCGATGAAGTAGATCCCGCGCAGCCGCCCGAACTCGTAGACCCGCGCGATGCCGGGATGGCGGAGGTAGCGGGCGAGGCGGGCCTCGTCGATGAACGAGCCGACGAGCTCGCGCACGGTGGCGACGTGCGGATACATGCGCTTGAGCGCGACGGGGTTCTTGATCGCACGCGACCGTGCGAGATGGACCGCTGCGAGCCCACCGGTGCCGAGCTCCTCGTAAATCTCGTACGAGCCGAAGCGTTCGCGCACCGGGCCTACTTCGCGTAGAACGAGCCGCCGAACGACACCGCCGTGCTCCCGCCGGTGGTCGGCGTGGGAGCGGCGTCGTAATAGTCGAGGTAGGGCGTCCAGGTGGTCGTCGCTGCGGCTTGAACCTCGATGATCGCCGTGATGGTGAAGGCGGTGCCGCCGACCTCGGCGCCGTACTGGCCATCGCGCGCGGGCACGTGGAGCGCCGCGACGCCGGCGAAGGGGATCGGGGCGCTGGTCGCGTCGACGATCGTCAGGGTCAACCGGCCGGTCAGCACCGGCATCGTCAGATCGGCGAGCGCGATGTGGGTCGTGTTCGTGAACACGAGCTTGCCGTTCGGCAGGTCCGAGTTGGTCGCGTCGCGCTGCCAGGTCTCGGTCGCGTCGACCGCGCCGTCGAGCGAGACGCCGCACGGCGTGGCCGGGTCGTCGCAGATGATCCAGTCGATGTGGAACAGGTCGCTGCGCTGGATCCCGACGTAGGTCCAGGTCATGCCGCCGGCGCGACCGAGATCTCCCGCCGGCGTCCAGGTCAGGCCGAACGGCGGGAACGGCACGAGCGCCGAGGTGAGCTGCGAGTCGGAGCAGCCGGCGTGGTTCACGACCTCGCCCATCGGCGTGTCGGCGCACTGATCGCTGCCATCGAACACGCCGTCGTTGTCGTGATCGCAGTGATCGCCGCACGAAGCGTCGGGAGCCGGGCCGGCGTCCGGATCTGCGGTGCCGGGCTTCGCGTTCGCGCAGCCGACCAGCGCCCCGAACATGAGGATCCGCGCGCGCATACCCGACTTCAACGTCGCACGAGGGACGCCGACTTGCCAAGTCCGGCGGTTTGAGACAAGCTGGTCGGAGTCGACGGTTCGACCGTCAGCACAGACCAGTCGGTCTCGTCGGAAGATTCATGCCTCGCCCCCGTTTTTTACGCGCGGATCCAGCGGTCCAACAAGCCATCCTCGATACGGCGGTCGACGAGTTCGGGACCGAGGGTTACGACGGCGCGTCGCTCAACCGGATCCTCCTCGCGGCCGGGCTCAGCAAGGGCGCTTTCTACTACTACTTCGACGACAAGGCCGACCTGGCCGCGGCGGTGCTGGAGCGCGAGCTCGCCCGCTACCAGTTTCAGGACGCCGAGCTCGGCAACACCCGGGACGAGTTCTGGAGCACGTTCGAGCTGTTCGCGCGTCGCGGGCTCGACCAGCTCCGCGCGGCACCCAAGAGCCGCGACGTGATCGTCCGTCTCGGCGCCGCCGCCAGTCGCGATCCCAACCTGCGCGAGCGCCTCGCGCCGCTCATGTCCGCGGGCCAGGTCCATCTCGCCGCCGTGTGGCAACGAGGTCAGGAGCTCGGTGCAGTGCGCAAGGATCTGCCGCAACCGACCCTGATCGCGCTCGCGCAGGGAGCGAAGAGCACGCTCGGCGCCGCGATGTTGCCGAGCGATCGGGCTGCAACGGATGCCGAGCTCGAGACCTTCACGCGCGTGTATATCGACCTGCTCCGCCGGATGACCCAGGAGAACCCGCCATGACCCTCCACCTGCTGATCGCGCTCGTGGCCGTCGCGCTCGGCGCGTTCGCGGTGCGCAACTCGCTCGCCGCGGTGCTGTCCAAGCCTCGCGATGCTCCGGACCCGCGCAAGAAGTAGTCAGATCCTCGACGCCGGGCGCGTGCTACCACCATCGAGGGGGTCACGCATGGCGCGCAAACTGTCACTCGTGTTCGTCGCCGCGGGCGCGGTCACCGCGAACGCACAACCCGGGATGATGGAACCGGTGGACGCTCCCGTCGAGCCCCCGGTGCTTCACTACCGGCCGATCCACGATCCGCTCGCGACGACCGAGCGCTGGGGCGGCGGGCTGCGCTTGACCGGTGCGTCGGGGATCGGCGCGCTGCCCGGGCGCAACCTCGGTGCCGAGGTCGCGGTCAACGTGCGCCACGACGAGCTGTTCGTCGAGCTCGCGATGTCGCACTGGCAAGCCGAGGGCGACTACCGCGTGATGTCGTCGGCCGGTTCTCCGTCGGTCCCGCTCGGTCTCGATCTGTGGTCGATGCGCGCCGGCTGGTCATCGATGCGCATGCCGCTGCGCGCGTACTTCCTCGCCGAGGTCGGCGAGGTCGCAGGCGCGGGCGACATGCCGAACGTGCTGCCGCGCATGGTGATGGGCGATACGCCCGACGGCCGGCGCTGGAGCGCACTCGGTGCGGGCCTCGGCGTCGCGTGGCCGCTGAGCGATCAGATCCGGCTCGTTGGCACGATGGAGCTCGCGGTGCCGATCAGCGAGGAGCACGTCATGCTCGATCGCGGCGTCGGCGAGTTCAAGCCGGACGCGCTCGCGGCGCGCTACGCGCTCGGGCTCGAGGTCGGCTGGCGCTAGCGAGGGCGCGCTTGCCACAACGGGTGCATTTCGGGCTCGCGCCACGGTAGGCTGAACAGGACGTGCTGGACGAGACGAGCACGCTCGGATCGATGGGACCCGCCCTGCGCGCGATCGCGGCGACACCGTCGGAGTTGCTCGTCCGCGGGACCGTGATCGACGAGCAGTACGAGATCGCTCGCGTGATCGGCCACGGGGCGATGGGGGTGGTGTACCTCGCGCGCGATCGCCGGCTCGAGCGCAACGTCGCGATCAAGCTGGTCAAGGAGGAGTCCCCGACCGCGCTCGCCCGCGCCTCGCGCGAGGCCGTCGCGCTCGCGCGGCTCTCGCATCCGAACGTCGTCGTCATCCATCAGGTCGGCGAGCTCGCCGGGCGGGTGTACGTCGCGATGGAGTACGTCGCCGGTCAGACCGGGCGCGAATGGGCCGCGACGACGACGCGCAGCGTCCGCGAGATCCTTTCGGTCTACCTCGCAGTCGGCGAGGGGCTCGCCGCCGCCCACGCCGCCGGGCTCGTCCACCGCGACTTCAAGCCCGACAACGTGCTCGTCGGCGACGATGGCCGCACGCGGGTCGCCGACTTCGGCCTCGCGCGCTCGCCCGCGACCGGCGAGGCCACGACAGGTGCCATCGAGCCGATCACGGCGCACGCGGGCACGCCGGCGTACATGGCTCCGGAGCAGGTTCGCGGCGAGGTGATCGACGCGCGCGCCGACCAGTTCGCGTACTGCACCGCACTGTGGGAGGCGCTGCACGGGACGAGGCCGTTCGCCGGCGAGACCGCCGAGCAGATGTGCGCCGCGATCGCCGGCGAGGAGCCGATGCGCGGCGAGCCCGAGCGCGCGCGCAGGATCCCGCGCCACGTCGACGCGGCGCTCCGCCGTGGGCTCGCGAGCGATCGCGAGGCGCGCTGGCCGACGCTCGCGGCCCTGCTCGGTGAGCTGCGCCGCGATCCCGCGCGTGCGCGCCGCAACTTCGCGTTCGGCGCCGCGGTGCCGGTCGTGGCGGTCGGGTTGTACGCGGCGACCCAACACGTGACAGCGCCGGATCCATGCGATCTCGGGGCCGACCGGATCGCGGTGCGATGGAATCCCGGCCAGGTCGACACGCTGCGCGCGCGGCTCGCCCCTCCTGGAACCGCGCCGTGGATCGAGCGCCAGGCCAGGGTCGCGATCGACGCGATGGACCACTGGACCGGGCGCTGGCGCGACAGCTATCGCGACGTGTGTCGGGCGGGCTGGTCGTCCTCGCTTCGCGATCGCGGCACGATCTGCCTCGGACGCGGCGAGCAGGCCCTCGCCGCCACCGTCGACGCGCTCTCGACGCCGAAACTCGACTTCGCCAGCATCGATGATCTCGTCAGCGCCCTGCCGCGACCGGAGGCGTGCACGGATCCGGTCTACCTGTCCGCCGACGTCCCACCGCCGAGCAATCCGGCGCTCGCGGCCGCGGTCGCGAGCGTCGAGGGCCAGCTCGAGCGGGTCGGCGCGCTGGTCACCGCCGGGCACCGCGAGGCAGCACGCGCGCTGCTCGCGAAGGTCGCGCACGAGCCGTCGCTCGGCTACGCACCGCTCGCCGCCGAGCTCCATCTCCAGCAGGGCATGTTCACGTGGCGCGACGGCGGCAAGGTCGCGCGCGAGCTGTTGCGCGACACCTACTTCGAGGCGCGGGCCGCCGGCGCGCGTGCCACCGCGGCGCGCGCCGCGATCTTCGCATCGACGGCGGCGCTCGACGCCTCGAAGGACGCCGACGCTGCGATGTGGTCGCGGCTCGCGAGCGTCGAGGCCGCGGCGCTGACCGACCCGCAGATCCGCGCGAGCGCGCTCGCGGCCGAGGCCATCGTCGCGACGGGCCAGACCCACGACGATCGCGCGATCGAGCTGGCGACCCAGGGCATCGAGCTCCTCGAGACGGCGAACCTCGGAGACTTCGCGGCGGACCTGCGCCAGGCCCGTGCGGAGGCCTACGATCACCTCGGCAACTATCCCGCCGCGCTCGTCGACGTCGACCACGCGCTGGCGACCCTGCACGCCCGGTTCGGCGACGCGCTGGTGACGCCGAGAGCGACCGCGCTCGAGAACGTGCGCTCGCTGCTGTTCGTCCACATGGGAAGGCCCGACGACGCGATCGCCGCGGCGCAGGAGTCGTTCCAGATCGCCGAACAGATCGACCCGGACCGCGGAGTGAAATACGTCGCGGCGATGACCACGCTCGGCGTCGCATACACCGCGGCGCGTCGCTACGACGAGGCACTCACCTTGATGGAGCGCGGGCTCGCGGCGGACATCGCGCACGAAGGGCCTCGCACGTACAACGTGGCGAGCGACTACAACAACCGGTGCGAGCTCCTCGGCCACATCCACCGCGCCGACGCCGCGATCGCCGACTGCAAGCTCGCGCTCGACATCTTCACCGAGGTCGTCGGCGCGACGGCGGTCGAGGTCGCGGACAGCGCGGGCAACCTGTCGGCGGCGACCGCCGCCGGCGCGCGCTGGCCCGAGACGATCGCGGCCGCCGATCGCGCGATCCAGATCTTCGCGGCCAATCCCGCCGACCCCTCGATCCTCCTCCCCCTGATCGAGCGCTCGATCGCGTACCGCGAGCTCGGCGACCTCGCGAAGGCGCGCGCGGATCTCGAGCGGGCGGCGAAGTTCGGCGCGACGGGCGCGTCGCCGGCGCTCCTCGCGCTGGCCCAGCTCGAGCTCGCTCGTCTCGAACGGCGCGCGGGTCACGCCGCCGCGGCGCGCGCTGCCGCGACCGCCGCACGCGATCGATTCGCGGCACAACACGACGCCGAGGCCCAGCAGGCGGCGGCCACCTTGCTCGCGGAGCTGAAGTGATCGAGGAGGAGCTGCGCGAGGCATGCACCGCCGGTCAGTGGGAGCGCGCCGCGACGTTCGCGATCCGCAGCTACGGCCCCGAGCTCCTCGGCTACGCCGGCGCGATCCTTCGCGATCCGGCCGCGGCCGACGACGTGTTCTCGGCGGTGTGCGAGCGCATGTGGGCCGCGCTCCCGAAGTTCGGCTGGCAGTCGACGTTCCGGACCTGGGCCTACGCGATCACGCGCAACGCGTGCATCTCGTACCTTCGCGGGGTCCGGCCGAGCACGGCGCTCACCACCGCCTCGGTCGCCGCCGTGGCGCAGGAGGTCCGGAGCCAGACCGCGACCTACCTCCGGACGGCGACCAAGGATCGGCTCGCGACGATCCGGAGCACGCTCGATCCCGACGATCAGACGCTGCTGATCCTGCGCGTCGATCGCGAGCTGCCGTGGCGCGATATCGCCCAGGTGTTCGAGGCCGAGGGCGCTGGAGACGACGTGCTCGCGCGGCGCGCCTCGGCGCTACGCAAGCGGTTCGAGCGGCTCAAGCTCCAGCTCCGCGAGCAGCTCGATCGCTAAGGCCAGTGCAGCTCGGCGAACGTCTTCGGACCGACGATGCCGTCCTGGACGAGGCCGCGCGCGGCCTGAAAGCTGGTGATCGCCTTCGAGGTGTACTCGTCGAGCTCGGAGGTCTCGGTGACGCCGAACCCGAAGTTCGCCTCGCGCAGCAGCTCCTTGACCTGCTCGACGCGGCGGCCGCGATCGCCGAGGGCGACCGGGTGAAAGCGATCGAGCTGCGCGGTGCCGCCGACGCCGGGGATGCCCTGCTTGCCGATCGCGTACTGGTGCATGGTCCACTCGCCGCTGCCCCAGCAGCGCGGGACCTCGGGTTGATCGAACCGCGTCGGATCGATCACCCACAGCGCGTGACGCTCGAAGCCATTCGGCTCGCAGCGGACGGGGCACGCGCGGGTGCTCGTGCGGATGATCGCGCGCGGCGCACAGCCGTGGCGCGCATCGAGCTCGGACTCGACGACCGACGCCCAGGTCTTCACCATCGCCACCACCTGCGCCGCCGAGGTCGTCGCCATCCGCTCGAGGTCGAGCATCGGAGGCAGGTCGCCGCGCTGGAGCTGGACCACCTTCAGGAACTGGACGGCCTGCTCGACCGGATCTTCATCGTGGCGGAGCACCTGCCAGGCGCCGCGGATGATGCCGGCGTCGCGCATCGCGCGCCAGCTCGTCGCGAAACCGGGATCGACGGTGCGGCCGTATGCCGACCGGAGGTACGCGAACGTGCGACCGCTCTCGCGGACCCGGGGCCAATCGATCGGCGCGGTCGAGACAACATCGATGCCGTACATACGGAAGCCGGGTACAGCACGCCGTATGCCAGCTCGGCGCCCCCGAAGTTACCGGCGGTTAGGGCGCCGGGAACGCGATCGTGATCGCGTTCGTCGACTCGAATCTCAGCGCCGCGATTCGAAGTAGCGCCTCAGCTGTTTGACGACGGTGCCGCGATCCGCCTTGACGGTGTCGGCGACCTTCGACGCCGCGACCGCGTCGGCATTCGCCGCGGATGCGACGCCGGCCATGTGCACGAGGGCATGCGGCTTCAAGTACTGCTCGATGAACGCGGTCATCTCGCTCCACGTCGTCGGGCCGGTGGTGTTGGTGTCGGCACAGAACGCCGCGGCGCTGTCGCGCAGCCACTCGGTCCAGTCGCCCGTCGACGGCGGTGCGCTGGGCGCGGCCGCAGGCGGTGCGAGGAGCGCACCGGCGCCGAGGAGCTGGCGGATCGTGTCGACATCGATCGAGCCGCGTGCAGCCTTTCGCGGCAGGCGCTGGACGAGGTTGACGAGCTCGCGAAAGTTGCCGGCCCACGCGTGCGCGCGGAGCAGCTCGAGCGCGGCGGGGGTGAGCGCCTCGCGCGCCGAGATGTCCCCGAGCGACGTGCTCGCGAGATACGCGATCGCATCCTTGAACCGCTCGCGCAGCGACGGCACCTCGATCACCTCGAGCGCGAGGCGGAAGAACAGGTCGAGGCGAAATGCGCCCTGGTGGACCATCGCACGCAGATCGCGGTTGGTCGCGGCGACGATGTGGACGTCGGCGCGGCGACTCACCCCGGTCGAGCCGAGTCGCTGGTACTCGCCGGTGTCGAGGAAACGAAGCAGCTGCGATTGGACCTCGAGCGGCATCTCGCCGATCTCGTCGAGGAACAGCGTGCCGCCGTCGGCGCGCTCGACCGCACCGATCACCGCGCGCTGGGCACCCGTGTACGCGCCGGCCTCGGCACCGAACAGATCCGCGACGAGGCGTTCGCGGGTGAGCGTCGCGCAGTTCACCGTGACGAGCGGACCGCCGCGGCCGAGGTGGCGGTGATAGGCCTGCGCGAGGCGCTCCTTGCCGGTGCCCGAAGGGCCGAGCAACACGAGCCGCGCGACGTTGCGCATCGCGGCGTCGACGACCCGGCGGTGGACCTGACGGATCGCAGGCGACGCGAGGATCATGCCGTCGCCGCGGGTGTCCTGTTCGGCGACGAAGATCGCGTTCTGCGCGGCGACGTAGCGCGCGATCGTGACGAGCAGGTCGGCGTATTGATCGTCGATCGTGCGGGTCGCCTGGATGTTGAGCGCCTCGCCGCTCGCGAGCGGGAGCTGGACCGCGCCGGTCGGCTGCGGGGCATCGTGCGCCGAGACCGCGACCTCGATCTGGAGGCCGCTCTCGGCGAACCAGCGCGAGATCTCCCGCGCCATCGCAGTACCGAGCTCGCCCGGCTCGTCGTAGCGCGGCGGTGCGATCGCGTGCTCGATCTTCGGGTTCGTCGGCTGGAAGCCGAGCCGGAGGTGGATGTCCTGCTCGGCCGGAAACGTCAGGGTGGTCTCGCTCGGGACCCGGATCCAGCTGCCGTTGCGGCTGCCCAGATCGCGGACGTGGACCCGGCCGTCGCGCGCGTAGAGGACCAGGTGATTGGCCGACACGCTCGGCAGGCCCATCCGGTGCTCGGTCGCCTGGGCGAGGTCGGCGTCGAGCCGCTTCGCGTCGGGGCTCCGGCCGAACAGGTACGCGCCGCCCTCGCCGAGATCGACGAGATCTTCGGATCCGGACCCTGCAGCTTCGACGTGCACGCGCGGCATCAGCCCATCCTGCCATGGCATGATGGGCGCGTGAATACGGTGGGCTCCCCGGAGTTTGGGGGTCGCTTCACATCGGTGCGCCGGATCGGTGAAGGCGGCTTCGGCGTCGTCTATGAGGCGATCGACACGAGGTTCGGTGGTCGCGTCGCGATCAAGGTCCTGCGCGCCGATCGCGGGGCCGCTGCGGCGCGGTTCAAGCGCGAGTTTCGTAGCCTCGTCGACGTCCAGCACGCGAACCTCGTCAAGCTGTTCGACCTCGCGGCGCACGGCGAGACGCTCTATTTCTCGATGGAGCTCGTCGACGGCGTCGACTTCCTCGCGCACGTCTCGAACCAGCGCGCGGTGGAAGCCCGCACCGAATCGTGGCCGCCGAAGCCGCGCGATCCGCGCGACCGCACGGTCTCGGCGGACCGCCTTCACGCCGCGTTGCCCCAGCTCGTGGCCGCGGTCCAGGCGCTCCACGACGCGCGCAAGCTGCACTGCGACGTCAAGCCGACGAACGTGCTCGTCGATGGCCAGGGCCGGCTCGTCCTCCTCGATTTCGGGCTGATCGCGAACCTCGACGAGGCGCCCCACAGCACGCTCGGCACGCCCGGCTACATGGCGCCCGAGCAGGTCGCGGGCGAGATGCTCACCGCGGCAACCGACTGGTACGGCGTCGGCGCGATCCTCCACGAGGCGATCACGGGCCGGCTGCCGCAGCCGGGCCTCGCGTGCGAGACCACCGTCGAGGAGCTCCGCCCGCTCGCCGCGCTGTGCGACGCGCTTCTCGATCCGGTGCCGGCGAACCGGCCGACCGGTCGCGACGTGCTCGCGCGTCTCGGGGCGACCAACACCCCGGTGCCGCGATCGAGCACGCGGCTGTTCGGGCGCGAGGTCGAGCTCGCCCGCCTGAGCTCGGCGTGGACCGCGGTGAAGCGAGAGGGTGGCACGCACGTGGTCCGGATCGTCGGCGCGTCCGGCCTCGGCAAGACCGCGCTCGTCGAGCAGGCGGTCCAGGCATGGCGCGACGACGGCGCCTGGATCCTCGCGGCGCGCTGCTACGAGCAGGAGTCGGTGCCGTACAAGGCGCTCGATGGCGCGATCGACGCGCTCGCCGAGCTGTTGCCGCACCAGACCGAGGTCGCCCAGGTGCTGGCCCGGGTGTTTCCAGTGCTCCGGCCGTTCGTCCACGAGCGCACGCGCGAGCCCGAGCCCGTGGAAGAGCTCCAGCCCGCGCGCCGGCGCGCGTTCCAGGCACTGCGCGAGTTGCTCGTCCGCGCGGACCGGCCGATCGTGCTCGTCGTCGACGACGCCCAGTGGGGCGACGTCGATAGTGCGCGCCTCCTCGCGGAGCTCGTCCGGCCGCCGGACTCTCCGCGCATGCTCGTGATCGCGACGTATCGCGCCGATACGGGGGACTTCCTCGCCGCGCTCGACGAACAGAGCCTCGGCGTCCCGGACGAGCGCATCGAGCTGGCGGAGCTGACCGCGGACGATGCGCGGCGGATGGCCGCCCACCTGATCGGCGGCGATGCGGAGGCCGTCGCGCGCGAGGCCGCCGGCAACCCGCTGTTCATCCAGCAGCTCGCCGCGGCGTCCCACGATCAGCGCGGCCGCGGGCTCGGCGAGGTGATCCTCGCGCGGGTCGACGCGCTCGATAGCGACGCGCGCCGGCTGGTCCAGACGATCGCGCTCGCGGCCGGACCGATCGACGAGGACGCCGCGGTCGAGGCGGCGGACATCCAGGGCGTCGCGGCGCGGGGGGCGATGCTCGCGGTACGCCAGGCCCGGCTCGTCACGGCACGCTCGTCCGCCGCGGTGGTCACCCTCGAGCCGGCGCACGATCGCGTCCGCGAGGCGGTCGCGGCGGCGCTCTCCCCCGAGACCGCGCGCGCCCAGCACCTCCGGATCGCGAACACGCTGCTCGCGCGGCCGTCGCCGGATCCGGACGCGCTCGTCCATCACCTCCGGCGCGGCGGGGACCTCGAGCGCACGCGGGTCCACGCGCGGGTTGCCGCGGAGCGCGCCGAGCACGCGCTCGCGTTCGATCGCGCCGCGGCGCACCTCGCGCTCGTGCTCGAGCTGGGCGCCGAGGATCGCGCACCGCTCCTCGAGCGCCACGGCGATGCGCTCGCGAACGCGGGGCGGGCGGGCGAGGCGGCCGAGTCGTTCGAGCGTGCAGCGGGCGAGGGCGAGTCCGATCGCGCGCACCTGTTGCGGCGCCGCGCCGGCGAGCTCACGCTGCGCAGCGGCCGGATCGAGCTCGGCATGGAGCGGATGAACCGCGTGTTGCGCGAGGTCGGCGTGACGCCACCGCGCTCGCGCACGACCGCCGGCCTCCTCGGCGTGACCCGCCGGCTGCGCCTGTTCGCGCGCGGCGTGACGCCGAAGGTCCGCACCGCGACGCCCGATCCGGCGAAGAAGGCGCGGCTCGAGGCGCTGTGGAGCGCATCGACGGGCCTGTCGATGGTGAACCACGTCGTCGCGGACGCGCTCGGCCTCCAGCACATGCACGAGGCGATCGCGCTCGGCGATCGCTCGCACTTGATCCGCGGACTCGGCTACGAGGCCGCGTTCGAGGCGGTGATCGGCGGCGGCTTCCTGCGCAATCGCTGCGCGAAGATCCTGACCTCGATGGACGCGCTCGCCACGGCCTCGGCGGATCCGTACGACCTCGCGTGGGCGCAGATGTCGAAGGGCGTGACGAGCTGGTTCCTCGGCGACTGGCGCGCATCGTGGGAGAACTGCGACCAGGCGGCGCGGACGTATCGCGAGCATTGCCGCGGCGTCGCGTGGGAGCTCGCGATCTGCGACGCGTATCGCCTGCCCGCGCTCGCGTACCTGGGCCGGTTGCGCGAGCTCGCGACCGTCGTGCCGCACGCGTATGCCGGTGCGCGCGAGCGCGGCGATCTCTTCGCCGTCAACCTCCTCCGGCTCGGCCAGCAGAGCACGACGCTGCTCGTCGAGGATCGCCCGGACGTCGCGATCGAAGAGGCGAGCGCGGCGGTCGGGCCGTTCCCCACCGCGTCGTATCTCTTGCCGCACTATCACCACCTGTTCGCCGTCGCCCAGGCCGAGCTCTATCGCGGTAACGCGGCGGCGGCGTGGGCGAAGATCGAGAGCGCGTGGAGCGGGCTCGATCAGGCGCGCCTCCTCGTGGTGCAGTGCCTGCGCTGCGAGATCCGTCACCTCCACGCGCGCGCCGCGATCGGCGTCGGTGCCACGGAGGTCGCACGCAAGGAGGCGCGGCGGATCGCGAAGGACGACGTCGCCACCGCCGCGCCGTTCGCGGCCGCGATCCGCGCCGCGCTCACCGAGGGTGATGCGCGCCGGCAAGAGCTCGAAACCGCGCTCGCGGGGTTCGAGGCGGCGGATATGGCGCTCTACGCGCACGCCGTACGCGATCGGCTCGGCGCGCTCGTCGGTGGCAGCGAGGGCGAGGCGCAGCGCGCGACCGCGGCGGCGTTCTTTGCGGCCGAGGGCATCGCGGCGCCCGCCCGGATGGTCGCGATGCTCGTGCCGGGCGTATGAGCTTCGACGCCGCGCAGCTCCCGACCCCGTTCGCCTTCAACGACTCCGAGTTCAGCTGGTACATCTTCGAGGTCGTGGGCAAGCGCCGGTTCGCCGGGCTGGTCTCGCTGCATCGCACCGGCCCGCGGGCGCTGTCGGTCACGCCGGGGCTGCAGCTGTTGTCCGGCCGCGATCTCCCGGCGCCGCTGCGCGCCCTCGTGCCGAGCTGGCTGCCGATCGTGTCGCCGGTCAAGGTGGCCACCGACGACCGGCCGATCTTCACCGCCGCGCTCTACGATCTCGACGCGCGCACGCAGCCGATCCTCGTCGAGGAGGTGCTCGAGCACGCGGCGTTCGATCCCGCGACGTTCACGAACCGCGGGGCGTCCGCGATCGGCGAAGGCACGTTGCGCGTCACCTCGCCGCGGTTCTCGCTCGAGCTTCGCGTGCGCGCGGACAAGCCCGCGGTCGTGTTCGGCGACGGCACGCCCGAGCTCCGCCACGGCCGGATCGTCACCAGCTACGTCCAGCGTCCGCGCCTCGCGATCACCGGCGTGATCACGCTCGACGGCGAGCGCTGCACGAAGCTCGCAGGCGAGGGCGTGCACGATCACCAGTGGCTGCGCGTCACCGCGCCGAACCTCAAGTGGATCTGGCCGCACCTCCGTCTCGCCGACGGCCGCGAGCTCACGGGGTACGTGATCCGCGAGAGCGGAACCCGCACCGCCGATGCCGGCAGCGGGCGCGAGCTCGGTCGCGGCGGCTGGATCGTCGAGCGCGACGGCCGCGTGCGCGCGATCGACTTCGACGTCGAGGCGCTCGTCCACATCGACACCGCGCGCGGTCGAGTCCCGACGAAGTTCCGGGTCACCGGCGACGGCCTCGACCTCGAGATCGATCACGTCGTCGCCGCGCCGTGGCTACACATGGCCGCGTTCGGCGAGGTCGTCGACGGCGGGATCTACGAGGGTCCGATCGAGGTCCGCGGTCATCCCACGATCCGCGGCTGGATCGAGGTGATGGACGCGGCGCACGTCCGGCTCAGCTCTTCGTGAACGTGTGCGGACTTACCGTGGCCTGATCGCCGGAGTTCTCTCCGCAGAACGCGACGACCTTGTCGAGCGTGAACCAGCCGACCACGTTCTGGACGCACTTGCATCCGGCCTTGCACGCCGCGATCGCCTCGTTGCGCAGGTACTTCGCCTGCATCTCGCGGTCGTCGCCCACCGCCTTCTTCGCCTCCGCCCAGTGCGCGTCGGTGACCACGACGCCCGTCGAGCAGACCGGCTTGCCGTCGTCCCCCGTACCTGTCTTGCATGCGGCCAGCGCATCGGTGCGCATCGTCATCGGATCGTTCCTTTCTTCTCGCGGATCATCCCCGCGAACCGAGACAGATGAGTCGTGTCGAGAAACTTCGGGAGCTCGGTCCAGCCGAGGATGTCGACGAAGTGCGGGAGGCCACGGCGATGGAGCTCCTCGTCGAGGTCCTTCAGCCACTGCAGGTCGTCGACCTCGTTGTCCTCGGGATCCCAGATCTCGCAGCGGTCGCCCGGCACCTCGAGCTTCTGGAGCAGCGCGTTCACCGCGTGGCGCGCGGACTCGTTCGCGCCTTCCATCGAGGTCAGGCGCGTGAACGTCTTCATGAACGTGCCGCACATGACGTAGTCGTCGGCGATCACGTCGTAGCGCGAGATCGCCTTCGACTGGCCCTCCTGGTCGTTGAGGATCCCGGGCCGGCCTTCGTACGCGCCGGTCTTGTTGACCAGGAAGGGGGACTTGTTCTCGACGATGCCCTCGTGGGCCTGACGACCATGCTTGCGGAACGTGAGCTGCGAGTCGATCGAGAACGCGATCGGCACCGGGATCTGCGCCTTCTCGCCGTACTGCTTCACGAACGCGGTCAGGTGATGTTCGACGATCTGCTCCCACGCGTACTGGGCGATCTCCTCCGGGCTGCACTCCCACGCCATCACGGCCTTGCCGCCGTCCTTCGGCTTGTACTTCCGATCGAACGCGCCGATATCGACCGACAGGATCGAGCGATAGCCATCCGACGCGTTGCGCACCTTCGACCAGAACTGGGGCTGACAGATCGACGTCAGGCCCCACTCGGAGTCGAGGTACTGGGTGTGGCCGCGCCAGAACCGGAGATCCTGATCGAAGTAGTACTGGATCCCGCTGAGGTGCTGCAGCGGTCCGCTCGGATGCGCGTCGCCGAGCGACTTCAGATCGCCCGCGAAGTCGATCACCGCCTCCATGTCGCGCAGCTTGTCGGTGATGCCGGCCTTCCTGGCGGCACCGAGGAAGAAGTGAGCGAGCGGCGCCATCGCAGGAAGCGACAGCGCGAGCACGTACTTCGCTCCCGTCACCGTCACGTGCGGCTCGACGACCGGCAGGATCCAGCGCCCCTTGTCGGTCGCGATCCCCCTGAAGCCGAGCAGCTTGCCGCGCACGAACTTCACGCCCTGCGCCTTCAGGAAGTCGTGCCAGTGATTCAGCCAGTACGAGCTCGTCGGGCCCGACAGCGTGTAGTCGGCGAGCGACTCCGGCTTCAGCTGATCCATCATCAGCTGGATCGTGATGTTCCCCTGGGTCCGGGTATCGCTCTCGGAGCCCTTGAGCGCGGCCGACATCTGCGGGCCGTCTTCGATGTGCTTGCGGCTGATCGGGCTGTACAGCTCGGCCTCGAGGAAGTCACCCCACGACAGGTCTTCGTATTGATCGGCCCGGCGCCGCGAGCTCGTCGTCATGTACTTGAAGATCTTCAGCGAGAACCGCGCGATGTCCTCGCCGGTGTAGCCGAGCTGCTCGAGCACCTTGCCGAGGATGACGCGGGTCTCCTCGAGCGACATCTTGTGCCGCGGCACCATGAACGAGATCTTGTGATCCGCGCGCGCGAAGCCGAGCCCGTCGGTCGCGACGAGGTTGTCGAACGTCGTGGCCTTGGTCCGCTGCGCATCCGTCGGCGACGAGATCGGCGTCCGCTTCATCGTGTCGAACAGGTGGCGATAGAACGACGGGAAGAACCGGAAGCCGTGCTCCGCCGGCACGGTCTCGCCGCCCGGAAAGAACGTGAGCCGGAGGCCGTCCTGCGCCTTGAGCGTCGTGACGGCCTCGGCGGTGAGCCCGGACGGCTCCTGGCGGGTGAGCGGGACGAACGAGACCTTCTCGATCCGCGCCTGCGGGAACTTGCGCTTCTTCAGCGCGCCGATCAGGTACACGACGCGCTTGTCCTTCGCGATCGGCGCGTGAGGTGGGAGGCCGGGCAACAGCACGGAGATCGTGTTCGCCGGCTCCTGGTGCGCGTCGAGAAGGTCGTACGCAGCGATCAGGCGATCGACCAGGATGTCGGCGCGGGGCTCGTCGATCGGGACGCCGTCCGGGGTGAACGGGATCGTGACGTCGTAAAGCAGCGATGGGCCGGCCCACAGCTTCGCGAGGTTTTGCTTGTTGATGCCGAGGCGTTCGCCGAGGTTGAGCGCCCACTGCGAGCGGGCCATGCCACCGAGGCCGCGATCGAGCGTGTACTCGTCGTATTCCTCGTTGTAGTCCGGGTCGATCACCTGGACGGCAAAGCCTCGCGTGACGAGCTCGTGCGCGGCCGTGAGCCCGGAGATGCCTGCGCCGAACACGGTGATCTTGGGTTTCTGAGGTCGGTTCTGTTCGATCATTCCCCTCGGTCCTTTCTCAGCGCGACCAGGCGGTCGAGCACCGCCACCATCGAGACGCAGCGCAGTGCGCCCTGCATGAAGTGCTTCATCGCCTCGGCGACCGCGATCAGGTCGTCGGGGCTCGCGTAGATCTCGACCCGGTCGGCGAGGATCGCGTCGAGCATGCCGAGCTCGCCGTCGATCACCGCCGCGAGCGTCGTGAGGTCGGTCGCGATCTCGATGACCGTGGCGTCGAGCGACGTGCCGACGTCGAGCATGAACGCCTCGTCGGAGATCTGGAGATCGAATCTGCGCGAACCGAGCGCCGCGGTCATCGCGGCGTACGCGGGCGGATGCTCGGTCGCGAGGCATGCGAGCGCGTCCTCGACCAGCGTCGCGATCTCGGTCATCCGACGCTCCGCAGGAACTCGAACATCGCCGGCGCGTCGAGCGCGAACGGCCGGTCGTGGAGGGTGCCGCGCAGGCGGAGCCGGCCGTCGACCTCGTGGATCACGGTGGTGGCGAGCGTGTCGTCGTGGGGCACCACGATCCGCGCCGCGCCGGCCGCCTCGAACGTGCCCGTGATCTCGTCGCCGTCCCCGGCGGCCGTGAGGTGCAGGCGTTGCGGGATCTCCGTCGCGAGCTGATCGACGAGCACGGCCGCGGCCCGCGGCACCGTGAACGGCCGCACGGGGCGCAGGAAGCCCTCGGGCTCGACGTGCAGATCGCCGCCGCGGAACACGCGGGCCTGGCGCGCATCGCTCCACACGAGCATCGCCTGCATGAACGTGGTGGCCTGGCCGGCGTCGAGGAGGCGCGCGAGGACGACGCTGTGCGGCCCGCCGCCGCCGTCGTGTCCCCACTGCCACGCGAAGTCGCGGTGCGAGAAGAACCCCCAGTTGTGATCGTGATA
>Ga0307509_10004622_pt1 | contig 19705 bp, 21 predicted proteins | sample 10_EM_MG_FD_202245 | JGI IMG/M metagenome (GOLD analysis project Ga0307509, IMG submission 202245) | Populus trichocarpa ectomycorrhiza microbial communities from riparian zone in the Pacific Northwest, United States - 10_EM | ecosystem: Host-associated > Plants > Roots > Unclassified | place...
CGGCCCGGGTGGCATGGGATGTGAGCCGGCGTTGCGAGGAAACTCAGGACGCATGGAATTTGAGCGGGCGTTGCCAGGCAACTCAGGACGCACAGGACGCAGGGGACGCAACTCAGGACGCACAGGGTGCAGGGGACGCAGAGGACGCAACTCAGGACGCACAGGACGCAGGGAACACAACTCAGGACGCACAGGGCGCAGGGGACGCAGAGGACGCAACTCAGGACGCACAGGACGCAGGGGACGCAGATTCAACCTCGCGTGCGTCAGGACGCAACGGCGCTGTATCTGACCCAGGGTAATTTTTTGCTGATGTGCTAGAGTTCAAACATGTTATCATTCCAATCAGTAAATTACTTCAAGGAACGTGAACTCTTCCGGTTCCCTGAGTAGCTACTACAGATGCCTCCGTGTTCGTCCTACTTCTAGCGAGCTTTTTACGATTCGGATATAGAGTCATCTTTGATGAAACTGTATATCTCGTACTAATATAGGTGAGCTCTTCTCGTGTGCGTAACATATAAGGGTCCAAACCACCACTGAACTCAGACATTCAATTTAGGTTTTCAGATAAGCGAAACCCACATCAAAAAAGAAAAAGAGGAAAGGAAAGGAAAAAAGAAAGTGTTACAAATTGTCTAAGGTGAAGCGAGTGAGATCTCTAGTCTATGAAATAGTCACTTGGATTCAAAGAAGTGGCTGTTAGGAAAGGAGAAACATGTTAAAATTCACCGGCAATCACCCTGCCTTGAAGAATTTTTTCCTTGTCTCTTATGTATCTAGTCACTCACTTACTACTAGTTTCCTTTGTCATGTATTACAAACTTCTAGGAGGAACGAGTATACCAGGTTAGCATACTGGGTGGTGAATGCGGAAGAATGTCCAGCATAGATTAGAAAGGAAAGCAAAGGAAGAATTGGGATGGCAGGCGGAAGAGGGATTGGAACTCGATTGTTCCGGTAGCATTCCCGGTTGGATTCCTGTGTCTAAGACAGTTCCAAAAGGTCTTTCTTTTTTCTATATAAACCCTCTGCACGGCCGTAGATTCCAAGGGACAAGCAAGAAAGATATTTTTTTTTTGTTTAAGTCATGTATTCGTTTGTTTAAAGGTACAAAGAACTCGCATGCAGCGGTAAGCTATGGCGTAAACAAAACCTATAATAAAACAACTAACAAAGGAAAATCCTAACCACCCAGTTCTCCAAAGTGTAGCCAAACCATGACGCAATAACCAACCAAGGGAAATCATCATAAACTCGTAAAGAAATATCCAAAACCAACAGATCTCTCGATCCCCGTCTTAAACAACAAAGTAAAGAAACCCCAAAACAAATCAAACATCCTCCACGGGAGAAAACCTGAAGCGGGGCGAGGGGGAGAAGGGAGGGGAGGGAACAGGGCTGTGGGCAGTACTGGAAGTAGGGCTCGGGGGGAACATGTCGGGCGGGAAACCGGTGGCCGTGAGTGCAATAAATCTAGCAAGGGTGGCGATATCGTGATCGGAGGACCATAGGGGCGAGGCGGCGTGAAGCGAGGTGAGGGTCGGGAGGAGACTCTCCTTCAGGCGGCGACGGGCCTTGCAGTGGAGGATGGCATGCTCAAAGGTTTCAGCCGAGGCGCGGCACCTGGGGCAGAGAGAGGGAGTGTCCCGATTAAACCAGGAAGGGTGGGCTGCGAGGTAGCTTTTGCCAGACCGCATCTGATGGAAGCGACCGGCTATGAACTTGGGGAGGCCCATGAAGGGGTGGGGCGTGAGCGAAGGCGAGTAAGGATAGCCTGGGGGAGGAGGAGCGAGCGAGCACCACTGCCTGTGGAGGATCGCCCGGGATTCTTTTCTGAGGGCGGTGTACGAGTCCGAAGGAGCGTCCACCGGGGGGATGGATAGGGTAGGGACCAGTTGACGGTTGTGCGAAGGAAAGAAAAGCCTGTTTTTAAGCAGGGGAAGCGTCCTGTGGGCGATCTCATCGATGGGAAGGTGTTTGCGGATCGTCACCTGGGGCGTCTTCCACATAAGGGGGCGGTAGGCGGGGTTCAACTTGACTAGCAGGGAACGATGACAGAGCGGGGAGCGGTAAGAAGACCGGTTTGGGACCGATTTGTGGAGCCTGGCCGACGCAGGATTGATTTCGGGCGGGGAGCAGACCATCCTCAGGGCCGCCATGCGTTGTCGGTGTTCTATCAGGAGGACGAGAGGGGGGAGGCAAGACTCGATGGCCAGTATGGGGACCGGGGTGGAGGAGAAGCAGTTGGTGACCCATCTCTGAACGCGATGCCAAAAGACGTCTAACTTATCCTGCATCCCCACAAGGGGAGTGTAGAGGTCTGAGCCATATAGGAGAACGGGGGCGAGAAGGGACGAGGCCAGCCTATGGCAGAGATACGGAGGGAGACCCTTTCCCGGAGGAGAGAGCCTTTTAATCGTGTCGAAAGCACCCAGGGCGAGGGACAGCCTCTTGCTGAAATGGGCACTCGAGGAGAGAGGGGGTGTGAACCAGTATCCTAGCCATCTTACTGTGTCCTTGGGGGAAAAGTACAAGTCGTCCAACCGGACTCCTGCCGTTGAGGGAGGTGAGCGTTCCTGAGGGGTGCGCCAGTGAATGAGCTCAGTCTTGGGGACGGAGAAGGTGAGGCCTCTGGGCGCCGCAATCCTGCAGAGGGAGCGGTAGTGGCCTTGAAGGAGTTGAACGTTGCGTCTGTGGGAGGCGGAGGAGACCGTGACCACGAAATCATCCACATAGGAGATTACAATGCCCTTAGGTATCACAGGGTGTAATGGAGAAACATATATAACAAAGAGGAGGGGGGAGATGGGGGAGCCTTGAGGGGTACCTACGGCAACCGGCGAAAATATTCTTGGGGAACCTTGAAAGAGAAGTCTGCACATGCGGTTGGTAAGGAAGCTGCCAACCCACGCAGTAAGATATTTGTGGGCCCCTTTAGCCCGCAACGCCGACGTGAGCTGGCCGGGGTCGACATTGTCAAAGCCGCCCTTGATGTCCAGGAAAAGAGAGGAGACCTTGGAACCAAGTCTCTGGAGGAGGCGAACCTCATGGGTGAGAGTAGAAGTGGCGTCGAAAGTGGAGAGACCCGGGAGGGATCCCGTCTGGTGCGGGTGAAGCAGGCCCACATGCCTGGCCAAGAGGGAGAGACGTGAAGCGATGACTAGTTCCAGTATCTTGGAGAGAGTTTCGAGTAGAACAATGACCCTGAAGGAGGCAGGGGTATCGTAGGATGCCTTGCCAGGCTTATCCAACACAATGCCGTTTGCTTTCTTCAGGGAGGCGGGGTGATGTCCATAGCGTAACAGAGGAGAGAGGAGATCGGTGAGGAGGGAAGGGCATGCCCGGTGAACCTGTTTCCATACAACGTAGGAGATCGAGTCAGGGCCAGGAGCGGAAGTGTTGGAGGACTTTGAGAGGGCGAGTGTGATCTCTTCCTGACTGAGAGGAAAATAGTCAGGATAGGGAGAGAGAGTGAGGGGAGTGTCGGCCGGAGGAGGGGTGGAGGGAAAAAAATGTGAAAGTAGGGCCCTGTTGATGCCCTCAGGAGTATCTTGGTCAGGAAAAGAGGGGAACCTCGAGGCTTGCCTTCCGGAGGCGAGCTTCTTGGCCTCCCAAACCGATGAGGGGGTGAGGGACGAAAGGTAGATAGACCACTGGGCGAACTTAGCCTTTTAAATGGCAGCAAAATAAGAGCGTCTTGTCGAGCGTAGGACCGACTGGTCGTAGGGGTCTCTAGAGGACCTGTATGTCCGAGAGGCCGAGTGGAAGGTAGATCTTAGATGGGAGAGAAGAGGGGACCACCATGGCTTGGATCTGGGGGACGGGCGTGACACAGGGGTGTTGGAGGAGATGAGGGTCTTGATCTTATTGGCGTGGGTGTCGAACCATTCTTCGAAGGTGGAGGGCGAGCAGACAGACGGAGGAGGGGGAGGTATCAAGGAGGGGAGGGTGGGTAGAATACTGGACCAATCCGTTTTTGACCAATTGGGGGAGGGGGGCGGAAGCCTGAACCTGGGAGACTCCAATGTGATGAGCACTGGAACATGGTCGGAGCCAGTCGAGGGGAGAGGTATGTCCCAATGAGAGAACGAAGGGAAAAGCGGGCCGTTAGCGAAGGCAAGGTCCAGGACCGAGGGCCTGGCGTTGTATGTGAAGGGGAAATATGTATATAACCCAGGTTGATTGAGGAGAGAGTAGCCATGTTCCGAAGCCTGGCTATAGTAGGGGTGCGATAGGTTGTACTCCTTAGAGTCGAATGTTCGTAGAGGGTCGGCGGACGGATGATGTAAGTTGAGGTCACCAACCACCATCGTCGGGAAATCGTTGTCTTGAAACAGTTCAGAGGGGGAGATAGAACGGAAAGGGGAAGACTTGAGAGGGAGATTGTAGGCGTTGACAATCCTGAATCTAGTGAACTGGAGCTCAAAGAAGCCCTCTGGGGCAAATATATCGATCGAAAACAAATCGGAACGGGTGGATGCGATGGGTAGGAGAGAAACTGAGTTTAGCAGGTTGGGGTGGACGTAGAAGGCCACCCTTGGTTTGGAGGAGGAGGGGTGAAAGCACCTGAATGTAGAAAAGAATGGGAGTTGCCCTCTCCTGACGGGGGGGTCCTGGAGGGCTATTATCATAGGAGGGGAGGTCAACTGACTAACGCTATTCATAAGGGATAAAAACACATCCCAGCTCCCAAGGCTGTTGTGTTGAACGATGGAAAAGGAACGAAGTGTCCCCCTGGCCGGCCGGGGAGACATGGTTGAGCTATTATTGTACTGCATTATCGGGCCCTGCCCGTATTATCGGAAGGAGCAGGGGAGGGGCTGGGGGCCACCTGGGGAAGTGGGCCACCCGCCCCTGGAGTAGGGCGCAAAACTGAGGGAGGAGCTGAGGGTCGAGTCGGACGTGGGGTGACCACCTCAAAGGCCGGGAGCAGTCTTCTGACAGTTGACGGAGCAGAGGGTCTGGGGGTCTCGGCAACGGCCTCACCCTCATCTTCAGTTGTATCCATATCCCCTTCAGCAGGGGCAGGGGCGACGTGGCCCTGTGCAAGAGGTACCTCGTCAGTGGGGGGGGGACGGCTTGGTCTAGCCGGGCAGGCAGGGTCAGTGGCAGGGTGATCATCCCCGCAGTTAGCACAGTGCGCAGGGGAAGCAGAGCAGCAGTTCGCCACGTGGCGTAGGTTGCCCTCCTTGAGACATGTGGGGTTAGGACAGCGGTGTTCTGTTTTGCGATGGTGTAGGGCGCAGATTGAGCAGACGGGGTGGTCGTATTTACAGACAGGGGCCGTGTGGCCGTACCTCTGACAGTTGCGGCAACGAGTGGTTTTGTTGGCAGAGTGAGCAGTTTTGATCTCCCTCTTGCGGGAGAGAAGGAAGATGTTGGAGCCCATCTTCTTACCTTCCTCAGGGGTAGTAGTGACAACAACCGAGGAGGCTAGTTTTAGTGAGCGGGCCTCAGGGTCCGGGTTAAGAAAGCGTGCCGAGGTAATCTCGGCGCCCTTGGCGTTGAGTATTGCAGTCCTGAGGTACACGAAGAGACCCTCATTGTCTTCAGGGAGGTAGCGGAGGGGGAGGCCATGAATGGCGAATTGATTTTCGTTGGGAGCGGGCCTGAACGGAAGCCATGGGGAGGAGCCAACTGGGAAGGACTTGTTTAAACGTGCCGCAAGAGCACCGAAGAAGGGAGCGTAGTCAGAGGCGGGCGTAGAGGGGGAGACCCCTAAGAGGGTGACCGTACCATTCGAGTTGACTTTGGCTGTGAACGAAAGGGGGAAGGCGCAGTTGGACGAGCGTAGAACTTCTGCGGCTATATCAGGGAAGGTGGCGGCAATGGTCTCCCTATCTGGGTGAGGGAGAGGATCCTGTCTGGGGGCATAGAACCTCCTAGCCGCAGCTGGGAGAGTGGAGGGCTTGGAGGAGGAGGAGGAGGAAACCGGAGAGGAGGAGGAGGAGGGAGGAGAAGTCAAGGAGGCAACCCCCTGGGGGGAGGACTTCTTTTTTCCTTTTGTCGGAGGGGCCGTGGCTTGTGGATAGGTCAGACGGGGGCAGGTAGGGTCCTGTACCCCGGGGAGGAAAGTGGAGACGGCGGGGTAACCCCCATTTGCAAAGTGAGAGGCTTCCCATGAGTTGGGGTAGGACTTGGCGAACGCTTCCGGGTTGCCATAATACCTATTGGTGGCGTGATCATGCCTGGAAAAGTCGGGATGTAGGCAGGGCGTGGGGGCAGAGGGTCTTTGGGCCGGGGGGGGTGGGGCAGGTGCTTGATTGGTCGGGGGGGGCGCAGGTCTGTGCGGCACAGGGGCTGTGCTGACCCTATGTGACAGGTCTCGAACCGAAGAGGTGATGGGGGCCAGGGAGGCGGTCAGCTCGTCTCTATTGGGGACCGAGTTTGCCACCTGACTGATGGAGTCATGGGTGTGTGTGATGCGGTCATTGAGGGTGTCAACCCTTTCGAGCAGAGAAGCCAACGCGTTGATCGTGGAGCAGAGAAGGGGAAGAATAATAGACTCGCCCGTAGAGAGGTCTCTACCGAGCTTAGAGCTTGTAGGGAGGGGGACCACTTCGTTGAAACCTAGCTTGTTGAGAGTTTCGCCGAGGAAGTTCCTCACATAGATAATTTGCTCAGAAGGAGGGGAGGTGGAGCTGGGCCTTGTGGAGGGCACCGAGGAGGGGGGGAGAGGGAAACCCTGGGGGGCACCATGGACGGACATTTTTGCAGCTCACGAAGAGCGCTAGACGTAGTGCAGCTCACTGAGAGTGCAAGAGGAGGCAGCTCACTGAGAGTGCAGAGTATCGTGAGATTTTGTACCAGAAGCAATGTGGTGTTGAGAAATGTAGGGGTAGGGAGATAGCGGAGGCGAAGCTTGACAAGCAAGAAAGATATGTATCCAATCAATATATACTTGTTTCCTTCCTCTCTTCATCGTCCTTCTTCATCTACCACACTCCTCTTTTCTCTATCCCTATCTCATAACAACAAAATCTGTAAAGTTATTGATAAGCCAAACCCCTACTAATCTCAGATATTCCATTGAGATATTAGGATAAGCAAAAGTGCAGCCAACGAAATTGGTATTGTATCCTTCAGTCTCAGTAGAGTATCATGCACCCTACTATTCATCTGTGACATCATAGAGGAGCAATCAAAAGGGGAAGAAGAAAAAACTGAAATGTAGGCAGGTAGGGAGGAAAAATACAATTGGCAAAATGAAAGATGCTGGCTTGAATTCATATTACGTGTTGGGAAGGAAAGGGTATCAGAGATATATGCAGTGGGAGCCATGATATCTAGTGTTCGTTAAAAGGCCTTTGGGGTCCCGCAAAAACAATGGACTATTGGGCCGCTCAGCTGCTTGAGGCAAGGTGTTTTTCTTTTTAGCTTTCCCTGCCGCAGCCCGTGTCAAAGCTGACAGGTGCGAAATGAGGCCTTGCCCAGGGGATAAGTAGGGAGAGGTTAACCAACAAAATACTACTCCTGGGTTCGTTTAATGCGGGAGCTGCAGTGGAAACCTGCCAGCACTACCCTGTGATGATGTTAGGCACACGAGAATAGCTCACCTATATTAGTACGAGATATACAACTTCATCAAAGATAACTGTATATCCGAACCCTAAAACGCTCACTAGAGGTAGGACGAACCCGGAGGCATCCGTGATAGCTACTCGGGCAACTGGAAGAGTTCACGTTCCTTGAAGTAATTCACTGATTGGAACAATAACATGTTTGAACTCTATCACATATCCAGTACAGCTGCATATATATGCATGCTCCTTTGAAAGATGGCCATCTGAACTGATCACTCGGTATTCCATGAGAACTATTGGTATATTTGCGTATGGGCTGCATATATTAAACCATAGTTTATTAGGATAAAGAGATCGAAGACTATCTATTGGTGGAGTAGAAATACCCACATATAAATTAGTAGTCAAGAGACTCTCTGAGTTCGAGCAGGGCAATTAATTTCATGGTCAAATAGTGTTTGCACTTTCCTGAACAAAGTTGAAGAACAGAAAGACACATAAGTCCTTAAGAAAGGAAAGTAGTCTAGATTTTAGTATAAATAGAAGGGCTCTCCCCTGGTGGTTGAGGAGGAATCAAGCAACAGAGAAGAGACCTTACCAATATAACAAGTTATTAAGAAATCTTCTTACCTGAAGAAAAACCTTTTCTTTCGAATTACTTTACCGAGCCTTCCTGACATATCTCCGTACTCTTGAACCATGGCCTAGTTAACTCCATACCTCTTCAAGTTAGCTATCCCATAACAGATGAACACTCAGGATATCATAGAGAAGTAACAAAATTCAAACCAAAGAAAAAGAATAGGTGACCGGACAGGACAGATAAAAAAGAAACACAAACCTCGAACCCACACATACAGTAAGTGGCGACAGTAATAATAGTCAATATAAAGTTGCTCTAGGAAGCTGTTATGCACACAAGAATAGCTCACTTATATTTGTACGAGATATGCAGCTTCATCAGAATGACTGTATATCCGAACCCTAAAAAGCTCACTAGAAGTAGGATGAATCCAGAGACGTCCGTGGTAGCTACTCAGGCCACTGGAAGAGTTCACGTTCCTTGAAGTAACTTACTGATTGGAACAATAAGATGTTTGAACTCTATCACATATCCAGTGCAGCTGCATAAATATGCATGCTGCTTTCAAAAGATAGCAATCTGAACTTATCAATCGGTATTCTATGAGAACATTTGGCATATTTGCTTATGAGCTGCATATATTAAACCATAGTTCATTAGGACGAAGAGATTGAAGACTATCTACTGGTGGAGTCGAAACACCCCCAGATGAATTAGCAATCAGGAGACTCTCTGAGTTCGAGCAGTGCAATTACTTTCAGGGTCAAACAGTATTCGCACTTGCCGGAACAAAAGTCGAAAGACTGAAAGATACATAAATCCTTGAGAAAGCAAAGTAGTCTAGATTTTAGTATAAATAAAAGGGCTCTCCCCAGTGGTTGAAGAATCATCAAGCAACGGAGAAGAGACCTTAACAATATAACAAGTTATTAAGAAATCTTCTAAGTTCGAGAACCTTTAAACCTTTCAATTACTTTACCGAGCCTTTCTAATATATCTCCAAACCCTCGAACTACAGCCTAGTAAGCTCAATATCTCTTCCAGTTAGCTACCCCACAACAGAAGCCCCAGTGTTCTCAATAGTCTGGTGCCCCTGTAGGGCCCAGCGGGAGAACTGCCAAGTGTCCTGGATAGGACGGGACAGTAAAAGGCAGTCCCTTCTTGTCCGGGAAACCTTGGGACGGCCGTAATTGTTAAGGACGGCGGGCCTGACAATGTAAGACAAATTGGCGTAGGGGAACGTGCGGGACAGCTGGGGACTGCCGGTGACTGCTGGGCAGAGTTTTTGCCCATTTAATTGTTTCACTTGGTAGACCGAAGCATGAATATGTGCAAAATATAATAAAAAAAGTATTATCCTATTCTAACAAATGGAGGGGTGGACTCTTAGTATCTCCCCAATATCACATGATCGCTATAAGTGAAACATACTCGATATATATGGTAGACCATGAAAATAACAATGAAGAACAAAATTCAAATCCCCGATTCCTGATATCTTGTGTGCAAGACCTTGCGATAGGGAAAGTTTTTAGCGAAATCAACCACAGCAAAGCTAAAACCTTGGCATCTATGATAGCGACTATGTTCCATTTCTACCTCGGGTTCTATCTGTCCAGACTGAGTTATAGTAGAGGACAGAAAGTAACAAGGCAGAATACCAAAACACGGCAGGAAGCACAATACCAATACATAAACAGAGAAATATAAATAATGACAGGGAAGAAATGAGTAAGCCATGGTGATTGGAACACCAGGGACAATGTAACAATCCTACCCTAGTGTGATTATTTTATGCAACAGGTAACGAATTACTTATATGAGGATCTTGAACTATCTTTATAGTTCTCGTTTGTTTTGAGTACTAGAGAGTGTCCTTCTTTCCGAGATTAACTTTATAATCCCTTTCTTCGTTCTTGGACTATCTTATAGTCTTCGTATCTTACATCAATGTCTTATTGGGGAGAGATTGTGAGGGAACTTCTTTGTATCTCACACCAATATCTTATTGGGGAGAGATGGTGAGGGACCTTGTCCTACAAGGTTCGTGGTTGCTCTGACGCTAAGAGCTCAAGTTGCTTGCATACAAGCGAGAGGTAAAGGTAAAAGGTATATTGTAGAAAAGTACTTAGATGGTTGCGTGAAGAACTCTAACTACTGTGACGGAGTCTCTTCCTTATATAGACTCTTCACGCCAACAACCCTAACCCTGGTGACTCATAACTGGAGTCACACGGTGCTATGACTCATAACGAGTCATACCCGAAATCCATCAGACGACTCCTATAAGTCACTGCGCAACATACCGTAAACCAATCATAAAACATAAAACATATCAGGTGTGCAAAGCGCGTCACCTGTGTGAAACTCGTGACTCATAATGTAAGTCACGTGCAAAAGTCATTTTATCATTATGACTCACAATCGTGAGTCATGAAAACATCAACCAATTATAACATAACGATGACACGCAAGTGCAAGTCATTTGAAAACTATGAGTCAACTGACTGCGTAGCGTGAAACGTAAACATAGCTTATGGCTAATAACTATTAGTCATGTGAAATCTGCCTTGCTTAGTCACGATTTGTGACAGACAATAGGGGGACGGCGGGGGACTGCAGGGGGACTACCGAGAACGGCGGGGGACGGCAACGATTGCAAGTATGTGACATTTCCCATGGGGGATGGCGGGGCCCCTAGTCCTTGGCGGTGGGTGGTAGGGCGAGTTTGGAAAAAGACCGGACGGGACAACATGACATCATCCACCACAGTTCTCCTTCAGGACAGACGGACTGCCCCGTTGAGAGTACTGGGAAGCCCAATATCTTAGATCTTTGGGTTCCCGATATTTTATACCTGTTGTTTTTAGTATCGTGCCTTTCTTAGTTTTTCAGAAATTCTTGGTACTTATGTGCTTTCCTATAATCCTTCCATTTTTCCCCGTTTCTCCTTTCTTAATAACAGCCACTTCTCCTTTGAAGCTAAGTGACCATTTCATAGACCAGTGATCTCACTCGCTTCACCTTAGACAATTCGTAACACTTTATTTTTTCCTCTATTTTTTTTTGGTGTGGGTTTCCCTTATCCGAAAACCTAAAATCGATGTCTGAGTTCGGTGGCGGTTTGGGTTCTTATAGACCGCCGTATAGACAGGTTTTAAAACTGCATTGATATTTTCGAATCCCAATTTGTTTAATATGATGGAGATTTTTTATGCGCGAAAGAAGGATCTTCTCGAACCACTTGTTCTTGTATTGTAAGCTACGGTAGAGCAACATTTTTTGTGTGCTGTACCGGTACCGTATTATCTCGTCAAATTCGCTATCTCCGTACAGGGTTCTAATCTCCATACCGAGAGGATACTCCCCTAATAAAGCCTAGTTCTCGACGTAAAAGGAATACAGTGCCGGGCGTCTGAAATCGACCCTCGTGTTCACTTTTGAGCGGAATTGAACAGGGGTATTTTTGCAATAAAAACAGATAGGACTTGGCATTCCTTGGCATTCCCTGGCATGCTTGGAATTGTGGACAAGACAACTTTACACCCTCCAAGACAGGGCATTATGCCCTGTAGTTTCCTGCAGTTCGTACCTAGCAGTGAATTATTTCATTCAAACCTTATGCTAGTAGTCATAGGGTATTAGTTTTAGGGTCTCTTTCATACCATATACAGTCTGAGGTAAGGGAGTTTGTACATTGTTAAGGCGGAGGTTCTATGGATACCAGAGAATCATGGGTTATCAGAATGGTTCTAGATTGCTGGAGAATAGGTTTTGTCAGCTAGATAGGTTTCTTTAAAGTTCATTAGGGTTCAGGAGTGCTTGATTGTTGTTAGTTAGACCGTGAGAGAGATCTTCCGGGCTGTCCTTAGCTAGAATAACGTAGGAGAGCGAATCAGAAAGCGTCTATTCTCTCTCATTCACTGTTCCTCTTAGAGCCTATCGTGAACACATTTCCCTTGTATTTTTCCTCTTAGCTATTGAGAGAGTAGTAAACTTTACAATTTCTTCTTCCCTATTTGCAGTCCAGGGTTGGCTCTATATCCACATATCTGCTAATCTGCATTTCCGCAAAATAATCAAACTACATGACCATATAACTACAAATAGTATGAATAATCCAATAATGTATACAGCTTGCAATATAAATAAACAAATATGATAAAGAAAAACAAAAAGAGTTACATATCTTCTGCCGTAAAATAGATGCGCCGATGTGACTTGTATTCCTTAATGTATTTCTAATAATCCTCCGTACCATAAGTAATTCCAACACGATATGCTTGAATCCGGCGAAGGCATTGGTGGTAAAATCCATGAATGGTACTTGACTTTACTGAGGCAAGGCTATCTGGAATTCATGCCCATAGTCCATTCAATGTATAATCGCAGTGTTTCCAGGCAAACCTCTTCGATTGGCCCCAAAAATGTTCAATCCAGTTGATTTCCCAGTGAAACTTCGGAAAGAACATAACTAAATGTCCAGCAAGCTCTACTTGCTCTACAAGCATAGATTTATGGCACTGAAAATCAGGCTGTAATGCTATCAGGGACCGGGCACAGTAATCTAAAATAATACACTCATATTATAATTAATCTTTCTTACATATCAGATGTAGAATTTATAGGAAAACCAAAAGGCTAAGAAGAAATACTTACCACTTCCTTCACATCGAACCCCCAGATCTTGACAGTCTAGGCACCCTCTGCTACTATAGTAACGACACCGCAGACAGTAAATCTTTTTTGTACACTGAGTACAAGTTCTCCTCCGCTCACATTCATCGCACTTTCTTCTTCTTGTGGAGTAGCTACTGCACACCTTCTCCTTCTGACATTCCATACATCGTGAACCAGCAATGCATTCCTTGAAGTTTCTAACTATCAAACAGCTAGCGCACAGCTTTTTGGGACATTCCAAAAGTAGCCTATCCCCACTATCAGGCCATAACCCTCTTTCCTCTGATACTCGCTTTATGCCCTTTTGCCGAGTGTCCTCCCTCCCCTCATGATTTATGTAGAACTCCCACATACTTTATGCAAACTGCCCATGCTCCCCAAAATACCCATCCCGTAGCCAGTTTTGCTTTCCCCCAGGTCCTAAACTCATATTCTGAGCCAATAGTGTGTCCTCTGCAAAGGCTCCATGGTTTGAGAAGTTATCAAACAAGAACAGAAACTGGTATCCTGGATACGCTGCGTGCGCAATTGGGATAGCCAGTTCTGTCATCTGCTTAACTAAATAGCCTCTCTCCCAGTATCCATTCTCTTGCCCGTACTCGAACATAGTTGTAGCATGTAGTGGTAGACCTAAATGCTTTCGCTCTTCCACCGATAGGCTTTCTAGTGACAAATGGTGCCAGAGCAGTCAAAACTCCGAAACCATTATACCTTGCCCACACCCTGTAGGTCGGATTATGTGTGACCCCTGTTTTACCCATGCTTGCCGTCATGTGTGATTTGCCAAAAATGTTAATTCATCATGCGTAATTATGATGATTGGTTTTCTTTCTCCGCCCACCGGACACCCAGGTGGATATTCTTTCTCCCTCATTCTTCCATCATCCTCAAACTCTAGTACAAATGACTAAAGCTTCTCTAAAGCATTTACAAACTCTTCCCGATAAGCCACCACATCCTTTCTTTTGTGCTCATCAATGTAAACACCTTTTCTAACATCGGTGTAGTTATATCCATTTCTTCTTAACCATCTCCGAATACTCCCGGTGGTAGTTCCCTTCCGCCTTCTTACTGCCCTTTGCTGGCTCTCGATGTTTGTTGCCCCTTCCATTTCCTGCGGAGACATACTAAAATTATCGATAGTCTCTTCAATACTCACTGAACTAAGTACATAGGTCAGATCTTGGATATCGAGATCGAGGTATCTCTTAGGGTAGGTCTTCTGTATGTAGTGATTGACAACTTGAGCAATTTTATATGCTGTGATTGCTAAGATTTTCAAACATTTACTATTAGCCTTACATACTTTATAAACAATTAAGAAAATAAAAGCTAAGTTACCTTCACCTCCTCGCTTCAGATAATTTCGTAATGCTAACTGTACTCCTTTATCTTCAAATAGGGACTCAACTTTATTGGTATTACTACCCGCATTACTCGCAGTAATGTACCCTTTTTACTAAATACTCCAACTCCCATTTCACAATTCTGCGTGCCGTATACATACCCCTCCCTACCGCTTCCGCAATTTGCAACACTAACTTTCGCTGAGGTATTTTGGCATGCTTCTGCTGCACTTGTAGAAACATCTGAACCAGAGTGTACCATTTCAGTAAGTGACCCCTTATCCCCTCTTCCCCATGCAGTGCTACTTGGTCCTTCTTTCTCTGAAGTAAAAGACTAATCGTATCTAATCCTCTCTTACGAATTCAGATTCTTTCTTCTTTTTTCGTCTCTCTTGGTACCGTTGGTATGCCACCTGGTAGGTCCGAGAGCAGTAATTGTCGTCAATGAGGCTGCTGACTTCCCAGTGTCTCTAGTTCCTCTTCTTCCGCTTGGTTCAATTTCTGCTTTGTAAGTTCTTCCTCCTCAGAATCCCTGTCTTTTTTATACTAATTCCTAACTCTCTTTGTCTTTTCCACATATCAGTAATCCGATATGACTTTTCACCTTCAACTGCCAACTGCTGTCTCTTTTTCTCCCTCTTCTACTCCGCTGTTCGCCCTACAAGCCCTCCATGCACTCCTGCATGCAGTGATGCTCCTGCTCCTTCTGACCAATGTAAGTTAAGTTCCTTCTTTTCCTCTAAATCCTCTTCTTCCATTACATTACTCTTATTAATAAAATCCTCATAGCCTTTCAAACCACTATCCCAGTCGTCCTGCCACCCATCCTGTAGTTCTTTCTCCTCTGAATCGCTTTCAGATTCAGATTCTGAGTCTGAGTGCTCTTTTCGTCCATAATCCTTCTGTATCGCATAGGGTAGTGTATATGGTACATGGCTGGTAAGTTCCTCTCTTCTCCGTTTGGCTCGCTCAGAGTTGAGTACTCGTAGGTGTAAAAGATGAGTATGCTTCTTCAATAGTGGCATTTTGTTGTCTAAGTTGATTTCTTACTTCTCGCTTAATCCACAATCCCTCTTTTCCTCCCCTCTTTTTCACTCTTCTTTTCTTTTTCCTTCTATATACTAAATCTCTTGGCATTCTTCATCATATATCACTCAAATTGCCTCTTTTGGTACGTTCTTGGCTGTTCACTTTTTCTTGCCTCTCATACAAAATCCTTACTACTTTACAGCTACTCCCCTCCCTTTCCTGGCCCTTAATTGAAATTATAAACTCATATTTCTCTTCTGATTCACTTCCTCTTCACTTCTATACTCTTATTTTTTTCATATCAGTGATCTGTTGTTGTTGTTGTTCGTGTCTTTATCTTGTGTTTTGTTGTTTCCATCGGGTCGGTTTCAGACGCCCGGCACTATACGAGAATTGCGCCAACCCCCGCCTACCGGTTCAATAGTGACTAACAAAGCCTTCCTATTCCTTTTTTGTTGATAACTAGGCTTTATTAGGGGCAGATGCTCTTGGTGTGGAGATTAGAACCCTGTACGGATATACACGTGTAGCGAATTTGACGAGATAATACGGTAGGACCCCTGTATAGGACTAACCACAAGCAGCAGGCACAGTACGAAGTCGTAGAATCAAGTACTGCGTGGTGCATGTTGGATCCTTGAGAAGCTGATTGGGCTGGGTGTTAGCCCACAAAGCGGCAAGGGAAGGGAAGGGCGACCCCACTTTTCTTCAGCCGCAAGAACGCTATCCATCAATCGACCCTACCTTACTCAACAACTCGTCCTTTGAATCCGGTACATTGAATTTTCAACCTTCCAAACTCCAAGAAAAAACCAGAAATGTCGCAATCTCGTCTCGGGGAAAGCAGCAACTCTTCCAATATTGACAACTCCTTTAATACTAATATCAACTTGGGCTCAATCAATACTAACTCATACAATAACATCAACTCGGGCAACAATGTGATTAACATGAACCTTGGGAGAGCTGATGATAGAGCGGAGATCCTCGCATGGCTGTCTCCACTGGAACCCGGGATACGGCACCAGGCAATTAGAGAGCAGCGAGTCGAACATGTGGGGGACTGGCTCTTAGAAACGGAGGAATATCGGAATTGGTTTGACGGCATTCATGGTGGCGAACCCAATAATTCGGTCTTGTTTTGCCACGGAGATCCGGGGGTCGGGAAGACCTACATTAGGTAAGAAATCATATTCTCTATAATGCAAATGTGGCGCTAAGAAGCTCTGATGCCAGCTCATTGGTAATAGATACACTCGGCGATTTGGCGAGGGAGCGAAATGCGGCAGTCGTGTGCTTCTACTTCGACTTCGCGGCCCAGAAGGGGCAGTCTCCAGTGTCTGTCCTAGGTTCCCTCCTAAAACAGGTTGTTTTTGGACTAGAAGAGATTCCACCAAAGATAGCCAAGGCCTTTCGAGACGGGAAAAATACGACCGGGGGCCGGAGGCTGGGATTGGGGGAAATTGTGGAGATGTTGCAGGATATCTCGTCCCCACGTCCCACTTTCATATGTATTGATGCCGTGGATGAATGTATGTCTGAGTATCGGGTGGAGTTGCTCGATTCACTCAAACAACTTTTGCGCAAGTCTCCGAGTATCCGCATATTTCTTGCTGGAAGATCGCAAATCCTAGATGAGGTGGAGAAATATCTTTCTGGGAGGGTAATGGTTGTATCTATTGTACCCACCAAGGACGATATCGTTCGATTCCTGCAGGGGAAACTGGGAAAAGATTCAACACCGGACGCGATGGACAAGAACTTGGAGGCGGACATTATAAAGAACATTCCCGAGTCGGTTTCAGCAATGTAAGTAGGAAGCAAAGGCACTCAATGGGATGTGTGAAAGCGTGAGCTGACAGATCTGTTGCTAGATTCCTACTAGTATCACTAAACATCAAGGCTCTCTTACAGGAAACAACACTCCATCGGAGGCGGGAGAAGCTTGGTGGAATGACAGATGGTTTAGGCTTGAGAGGCGCATATGATGCAACCATAGAGCGGATCAAGGCACAGGAAGGGGATGGAGCAAGACTCGGGATGGAGGCTCTAATGTGGATTTCACATTCGGAGCGGCCGTTAAGTGTCGATGAGATATGTCACGCTCTAGCCGTCGAGATAGGATCAGCCGACATTAACCCCAACAATGTACCTTCCATCCGGACAGTCCTAAGTTGTTGCCAAGGGCTTGTGGCCGTCGAAGAAGGGTCCTCGACTATTAGGTTGATCCATTTCACACTCAAGGAGTATCTTTCCGGTCATGTCAACTTGTTTGACAGACCTCACTCCAAAATAGCGGAAACATGTTTGACATATCTCAATTTCCACGCCATTAAGGATCTTTCCGCCAGCGACTTTCGCGACCGAGACACGCCCTTCCTTGGATATTCTTCTTTATACTGGGGAATCCACATGCGAATTGACATCTCGGATCGCTCAAGATGTCTTGCGCTCGCCCTTCTTGACCAACACGATAGTCATATATCAGCTGTGTTACTTTGGGAGTCAGTCAAGAAGCAGATTTTCGAATACAGCACAGTTTGTACCATTCCATTTTCTGCACTACACTGTATTTCATATTTCGGCATTGTCGAAGTTGCAATTGATTTGATAAAGACGAAGAAATGGGATGTGAACCACACAGATACTGCTGGTCTGACGCCGCTTATGTGGGCTGCGAGGTGTGGGCATGAAGAGGTTGTAAAATTGCTTATAGGCCACAAGCATACTCGACCTGACATTCCGGACACGGAATCTGGGCGAACGGCACTCTCCTGGGCTGCTGGGAGTGGACATGAAGGGGTGGTCAGGCTACTTCTCGGACCGCTATTTATCAATCCTGGGAGCATAGGCCGTAAGCATGGAGTGCCGGAAGTAATGAGTATAATATTTGGAAGGAAATACGTCAATCCCGATAGGCCGGATAATGGTGGCCAAACACCGCTCTGGTGGGCAGTCTGTAATGGGCATTATGGAGTAGTGAAGCTACTGTTGAAACGGGAAGACGTTAACCCTGATAGACCTCACATCAATGGCGAATCACCGCTCCTACGGGCCGCCATTAATGGGCATGATGGAATGGTGAGGCTACTGCTGGAACGGAAAGACCTTAACCCAGATAGGACTAATAACCATGGCCAAACGCCGCTCTCGTTGGCCGCCGAGTATGGACATGATGGAGTAGTGAAACTACTGTTGGAACGGAAAGACGTTAGCCCCGATAGGCCTGACAATGGTGGCCGAACACCGCTCTCGTGTGCCGCTGGGGAGGGGCATGATGGAGTACTCAAGCTACTGTTGGAACAGAAAGACGTTAGCCCCGATAGGCCTGACATTGGTGGCCAAACACCGCTCTCGTGGGCCGCTGAGAAGGGGCATTATAAAGCTGTGAATCTACTCTTGGAACGAGAAGACGTTAGCCCCGATAGGCCTGATGATCATGGCCGGACACCGCTCTTGTTTGCCGCCGCTAAGGGGCGTGACGAAGTAGTGGAGCTACTGTTGGAACGGAAAGACGTTAGCCCCGATAGGCCTGACAACGATGGCCGGACACCGCTCTTGTGTGCCGCTTGGTGTGGGAATCATGGAGTTGTGAAGCTACTGTTGGAACGGAAAGACGTTAGCCCCGATAGGCCTGACAATAATGGCCGGACACCGCTCTCGTGTGCCGCCCGGTGTGGGGATCATGGAGTTGTGAAGCTACTGTTGGAAAGGGAAGACGTTAACCCCCATAGGCCTGACATTTATGGCGAAACACCGCTGTCGCGAGCCACTCAGAATCGAAATTATAGAGTCGTGAAGCTACTCGAGGCCCGAAAGCCTGCACCTCCTAGCGCAATATAAGATATCGCCTCTTTCGCCATCTTAACTTAGCCCCTACCCATTTTACAACATTTTCAGACGCTTTACCACTATTTCTATCCTCTCCCATTACCCCACTTATTCCCGTTCGGCCTCCTTAGGCTATTGGACTGACTCGTGCACGTCATTTGTTAGTACTGGAAACGTCAACTTAGTAGGGGTGTCCATGCCACCAAGTCTGAGATGATGGACATTTTCATTTTCATTTTCATTATTATTTTGGGGGGGTTCTATGGATTAATTTGGAAGTTTTTTTTACTTTTTTTTACTTTTCTTTTTTTGAAGGGGGTAGGGGGAACGTGCCGCCTTCCATGATACTACAGCATCCATATATTTCTCAATTCCTTTACTCAATAATGGAACGGACTTTGATTGGAGGGTAAGTTGGTATGTGAAATAAATCACAGCAGAATTTCTTTTGGGAGATCTTTCAACCTTGTCTCCTATATACTATACCCTACAATGAAAAGACAAATATAGTAATCCCTGAGGTCTAACCACGCGCAGTGTTCCCAAGCGTCCAGTCCGTCCGTCTTTTGCCTAGGACGGGACAGACGCCAATTGTGAGGCCTTTGGACGGGACGGACGCCAAATTGTAGTCCGTCCTAACCCATGCCCGGGACGGACGGCCGGGCCCTGCAGTCTTTTCGAGTGATAAGATGTGATTGCGGCTGTGAAAT
>Ga0307509_10004623_pt1 | contig 19705 bp, 8 predicted proteins | sample 10_EM_MG_FD_202245 | JGI IMG/M metagenome (GOLD analysis project Ga0307509, IMG submission 202245) | Populus trichocarpa ectomycorrhiza microbial communities from riparian zone in the Pacific Northwest, United States - 10_EM | ecosystem: Host-associated > Plants > Roots > Unclassified | place...
AAAGGACTGAGAATCCCCGGCCAAGAATATCAAGAAAACGAAGTGCATGTTAACATCCGTTCCATGCAATTATAATATGTTTAACATTGTAATAGTGGTGGTAATTTAAAGTATTTGTCGCTTAGAAATATATTAAAATAATTTTTTTTATTTTTTAAAAATTATTTTTGATATCAGTACATCGAACAATTTAAAAATATATATAAAAATTTATTTTAAATTAAAAAAATTCAAACTTTAAAAAAACACGGTTTGCACTGCGCTCCCAAACACACTATACCTAGAAAATTAAGGGTTCCAGCTGAAACTTTTATATGAACACATGAATCTGGTTCTGACTTAGACACCCTTCTTCCTTTCAGATGTTATAATGGCCGAAGCTGATGCATATATAGTACTGTCCACTTGAAAGCACGAGACAATTTTCCAATAATAACATCTAGAATATATATATATATATATTGGTCATATTCAAGAATATAAAAGGAATCTGAACCCTCGAACTTTAATTTATATACAAAATTAATTTTATGACAAGATTTGTTCAGATATCTCGAATCATTTGTTTTTATGCAAAATTAATTGTAGAAAAAAGGTAGTGTGGTGTATCTATTTTTACCTACGCACTAAGCTTTTTAAAATCTATTATTGTATCTCTTTTCTTTTAATTAAAACTCAAATCTACTTTTTTTTTTAAAAAAAAAAACCTGTAAGATATTCAACCATTTAAATATCAAGTTTGCTCACGAGAGTGTGCTGATATATAAAAATCTATTAGTGACCAGCTGCACCTAACAATAATTTTTTTTATGATTATTTGATATATTTTCCCATCAGACATCGCCTCGCCGATAGAAGCTTCTTATTCGCCACTATATATAATACAATCAATCAATCAAATAACCTTGGAAAGGAACCCCGATTTTACGTGAAGAATTTATACTTGAAATTTTTCACATGATCAGGAGTAGTATATATCTTCCATGCCATGATTTAACCTTTTTTTTTCTTTTGAATCGGATGCCATTGCTTTTGACCTAAAAATTCTCTTTTTTTGTTCAAGCTAGCTTAAGCACAAGGAAAATACTCAGACTACCTACAAAAACCATGCCTCTCATGAATCCATTCTTTCAATCAAATTAGCTCATAAGCACTAAAATCCCTCTTCAAGAAAAGAGATATTTAAACCAAATCATTTGCTAATTACTCTAATAATCATCAGGATTTTACTATCTATATTTGGTCTTTGTTCTCAGGCTCCTAGCAGCTATGCAGATCACCGTGGACATCATACTTGGAGGCAAACGAATCACTCTGGACGTGGCGAGCACAGATAACATCTCGAGCGTCAAGGCCAAAATCAAAGAAACAGAAGGGATTCCTATTGAGCAGCAATATTTATATTATGATAGCCGGTTGCTGCTCGACACGGATATCCTTGAACATTGCGGGGTCAAGAACGATGATACACTTCGTCTAGTCAACCTTGAGGGGCTCGAACAGGTGAATCACTTAGGCCTCATCCCAACAACAATCTATAACTTACTGACTACTTATACCGTGCTGTTTTGCAGGATGACGACGACGAGGACTCCGACGACGATGATGACAACGACCATGGGAGACAAGATCCTTTTACAGTTAAGTCATTGCATGGATCAGAGTTATAATCCTGCCCATGAACAATATAGACCTGTTTTTTAGCTTCTATGGATGTAAGCATTGAGCTAGCAATTCGATAAACCATGACTTCTTTTACAGGGTGTGTTGCTAATGAGTGCTAGTGTCCCTCGTCGTCGTCGTCGTCGTTCTCGTCGTTCTCGTCCTCGTCGTCAAGATGATGTTATAATTGTTTATCCGCCAATGCCACGGCCACCACCGTGAGTTTTATGAATTTCCCTAGACTACAATTATTAGTATTACACTAGGTGTTTGACCCCAGCTAAATAGGTTATTTATTATTATTTTTTTATATTTTTATATTATTTTGATTAGTTGATATCAAAAATAAAAATTTAAAATAAAACAATATATAATTTCAATGTATTTTTAAATAAATAAAAAAATTTAAAAAGCAATTGATACCAAACAGGCACGAAATAAATGGTTCCGAAAAGAACAAATCCCAAAGAAATTGAAATTTTTGCATTTTCTTAATAAAACAAAATTCCCAAGGACGTATCTTTTTGTATTTTATAATTAGTAAAATAGGGATGATTGTCATGGAATAGAAATTGAGAAAAAAAGCATATTAATTATTATTTATTGAGTAATTAACTAGCTTTCTATGCTCAATTCAATTTTTTTTTATCCCTTGTAGATCACCAGAATGCAAATGTCAATAAAGAAGAGACTAGCATGCCGAAGCTTGGACAGCAATATCCTCAAGTACTGGAATGCTACAGGAATTGCCATCTGAAGCTAGTCCAGATGGTGTGTGTGTGTGTGGATTAATTAAGAGATAATGATAGATTGTGTGTTTTGTTATTCCTAATCTATGAAACAAAAAGAATCCAATAAATAAATAAATATATTATATGTATGCCATTCTAATTTGCCCAAGTTCCGGTTCTTAAATTAATTTGGTAAAATGAATGATGAGAGTTTTTTCCTTGTTTTTACCCGAGGAAGATGGAAACCGAGTTTATTAGGTTTAATTAGTTGTAAAAGCCGATCCGAGGACTAACCCAGAAAAAAAAAATGGTTTTCTAGTTAGATTTATTGGGCTGATGAAGTTTAATAACTATGATATGGAAAATTACCTCTTCCGCGATCAATTAAGTTCCTTTATATTTTAACTAATCTCTATATTGAATTTGAAATTTCATGATTCAAGAAATAATTGATTGAATCAAAAAACAAAAAAAAAACAAAAACCAAGGATATTTTTCATATGTATCCCAGGCGCTTGTTAAATTTTTTTAAAGAAAATGATGAGAATTGATTGGCTAATGGCTGGTGATTATGGAGTTGGGATTAGGGGTAAGGAACCCTGCGTTGCGAATTAAGGGGAGGGGACCCAAATAGTACGTCCGTGTTCATTGGAATTAAAGAATTGACAGTGGCAATTCTAGCAAGCATCAAGCAAGATTCAGGGTGGATCTTGCAGGCTTGGGGACGACTGTACTTTTCTTTCCAAATCAGATGCTATAAACCATGCGTTTTCTCAAAGCAGACCTGAGCCAGCCCCATGATCATCAGACGCCTTTCCTATGGAAGAACATGCTCCTCCTTTCTGAAAATCCAAGCATACAGAACTAATTTCCAAACCATTACTATCCCTTGTAAACGAGCTTTTGGTTGACTTTTGATCACCTTTTGCTCCATTATCTCTCTCTCTAAGCTATCATTTATAATTAAGACTTTGACCACCCACCAGCTTGCCACTCAACTTCGTTAGGCCTTGCCTCGTTAGCGCAGTCGTTTTTCCTCTCGCGCCTTTCACCACTTACATCCCTTGATCTTTTTAGATTGACGGACGCCATTATTTTTCTTTGGAAGATAAGAGAGGTTTATTAGCCAGCTGCTAACATGCATGCATATCGATATAGCACTAAGAAGTATCAAAGGACTGAGAATCCCCGACCAAGACTATCAATAAAATGAAATGCCTGTTACCATCCGTTCCATGCACTTAGAAATGGGGTTCCATCTGAAACTTTTATATAAACAGATGAATCCGGCTCTGATGCTCGACACACTTCTTCCTTTCAGATGTTATGGCCAAAGCTGATACACATATATAGTACCGTCCACTTGAAACAATATTCTGATTTAGACACCCTTCTCACACCCTTCTCTCTTTCAGATGTTATGGACGAAATGGGGTTCTGATACACACACACACACACACACACACACACAAGAAGTTCGGAACTCGGGAAGATAAAGAGATAGGGAGGGTAATTTGTATGCCAGGACAGCTAAACTGGTTACAGATGAATCAATTGTTAAATCTTCGGGATGATGAAATGAAGTTGCTTTGAACTGGAAGTTACTGAGACTGTAAAAGTAATTCTTGCATCATTTAGTTCTTGAAATGCTTAATGTATAATGCTTAATGTATAAGAGTGATTCTTGTATCATTTAGTTCTTGAAAAAACTATATTAACTCGTTTTGTGGTGTCATTTGATTGAATTACAATAACACTTGTGTCTTGAAACATGTTAATAATTATGTCACATTCCTATCAGATCTTTTTTGGCATTTTAAAATCAAATTTTAATCTTGATTGTAAGTTGCGTTACCACGTTATCACGAGGTGTATTTAAAAAACCATGAGGATTACCCCCTAAAAGAAATCATGATCATAGAATTGTATTTAAGGTTCTGAACAGAGTCTAGAAGAGTGAATCATATTACTATAACGGACCAGTTCCCAGTTACAGTAATTGATCGGATTCACTGTGTTTTTTTTCCTAAAAAAAATGCACATTCACTATGCATATGAAGCGATTTCATAACACTGCTAAAAAGTGGTTTGGGCCATCAAACCTTTCCATAGGGGCACAACTAAATGCAAGGCTCTTTTGAAAATTACATCTGAGATGTAATTTTCTTCTCAATTTGCTCCTTCCATAATTTCTTAACAGATCAAAGACGCTTGATTTGATCGAATAGCCTCCTCTTGTATGCATATACTATGAAACAACTGCATGATGTTGTTCGTTGTTGATTAACAGGCATCCTGCTAAAACTTGAAATACAGTATTTTCTATCTGATGAAGTTGGCAAATCATATGGATCATTTTATTGTTGGACATGCAATGTAATATTTGTAAACTAAAGCCCTTTCTCCCTTAATTTGCAGTTTACAATTATGGGCTTAAAAGATCCTCAGTGATATTTGATTGCCATTTTTTTGTTTCAATGCCTAAAATGGGCAGGGGATATTGCTCAATTTTAGAGTTCGAAAGAATCAAAATCACATGATAGGTAACAAAAATGGTCTCATTTAAGTACAAAGCTATGATAGCAATGCAAAATTATTCTGTATGTCTAATATTAATATGGGCTCCGATAAGAGTATTGATATTTCCATCCAAAATAGAGTTTAGGTCAGGCAGTTCAATGCCCGTTCTTACATCTTGTACTAGCTTGTACGGTTGAGACACATACCTCCTGGTCTCTTTTTGCCACTCATCCACAATGTCAGCTCTCCTGATGCTACTCACATCGCAGACCTTTTGCTCCTCTGCAATCACAAGAAGCTTGGCTTTCAATCTGTTGTGAGCCTTCACCTTATTTGCAAAATGGCTCCTCTCACCTGCAAATAAAAATAGCCATTTTTAATCCCTTCTTATAAGCTAATTGAAATAATTATAGAGCACACTGAAACAAATAAAGACAATTACAAATATATAGTATTGCATTGAGAAAGGTTGAACTGGCTGGTTGGCATTTGCATGTGAAAATGAACATGACAATATCACTTCACGAATTGAACCGTGCCCATCAGAGAAAGTCTGGAAGAGAAGACAGAGGTTAAGGCGGTTTAGAAGTGATTAATTCTTCAATCATGAGCTCTTACACTTTCAAAAGTGAGCTCAAGACAAAGCTTGAACAAGTTTTATCTGTGCCTCCAATACACGCGCCTCTTTTTTTCTTTCTTTCATTAATTAGCATGTCATGTGCAAATGAGCAAAATATCATAATTTCCTGTGCCTACAACCTGGTAATTAAAATCATTGTTACCACTTGTATGTGATTCATTTGCACACAGGTAACTAGGAATAAAGACCAAGATCTGAAAAATCACATAACTGGACAACGGATTTTAAAACCTTTCTTTTCATTTTTTTCCATGAAAATTTAAAGCGAGGGAAATTAAAATAACTAGAATGCATTCCTTTCAACATTTGAATTTTTCATCTCAGCTTTTACCCTAACACAGGCGGTGCCTGTTTCACTAAAAAAAACTTCGACTGCAAAGCTGCTAAAAGTTTCCACTTTGAAAGTTTTCCATATCAAACAGAGTAATTTCAAGCCCTAGACTAAAATGCAGAAGATTCTGGTACAAAATTGAGTACCTGAAGACTGAACACTTATGCCAGTAGGAATATGCTGCAGGCAAACTGTCAGTTCAGTTCGGCTCTTCCTGTCTCTTAGCAATGAGGGAGAACACGAGACAATCAATTCCTCATCATCTATTTGAAAGTCAAAACCTGTTCCAAGAAATAGAGGTACAACGTCTACACATGCTGTGGTAACCTGCATAGTTTCCAATTTTCAAACAAATAGTTACAGCATACCAGAGAAACAACAATTTGTAAAACATGGTGGTGATTAATATGCTTTAGTGGAAATAACAGTATAACATGGTACGTTATAATATGGCCATGTCCAAAAGGAAAACCAGGAGAAGCAGAATTGTATTTGTAACCTTGCACAAACTAACAAGCAAATATACTAGTAGACATGCACAGCTGAAACAATCCAACAATCAAAGAAACTAAATAGAGTTTTCAGGCCATGGGCTTAAAACAGAGAGTATAAATTTTACAAAAAACAACATTTTCAGGTGTCAGAAAAAATGGTTAATTCTTATCAGGAATTGAAAAATCAGAAGAATTATTTTCAAGGAAATACAAGTGGTCCTTTTCTTAAATTTAGGCAGATGAGAGCAGTTTGGATGGCTTACCTCATGGTGAACAGATCCATTTTGAGAATTTATCTTATGGTGAATGCCTCTCTCCCCGGAAAGATAACCATAAGCACACTCAAATTCGAATTCAATAGTCGCTGACTCGATACCTCCATGCATGGAAGTATGCTTCTCAACCAGCCTGCCTTTATAACCTAGCTTTTCAGCCCATTTGACATACATATTCAGAAGTTCTTCTTTCCATATCTGAGTGAGGAAATTTGTAATACTTTTGTTAGACAGAGAGCGCTACGATGTTCAAACCACAGACAGAACAGTAATAGCACAACCAAACCTCATGGTTAAGTCCTTTAGATCCAGCTCTAATAACTACACAAGCTCCCTGCTTGTCATATGGTCCCTTGAGGAGCCGTGACATCTCATACTGATCTAAGAGCTTCCTCACATCTAAAGATGCAGTATAAGCCTGCTTAAAAAGCTGGTAATTGATAGCTTCCATCTCCACCAACTGCGAGATCAGCTTTGCCTCTTCAGCCTAAGAAATATACACAATTACAAATATCTTGGCTGTAAAAAGTCTGAGTATTTAGTACAGAGAAAAATATAATGCTTCATGATGGCCCTATGCAGGCTTTACACTAAGCTTTTAGTCCCATGGCTAACCAAAACCTAGTCTTGTTGTATGCTTCCTGTAAACATAAATGTCAATTCTATAGATAAAACTCATAGAAAATGATCTCCACGTGTATCACCTTGTATTTCAAGTCTTTGAGAGCATCAATTGCTTTGGCACTACCAGCCAATTTGATGAGGATTTCATTGGATTTAGCAGGGTCTTCCCATAAGTTGCACTCATGTATCATTTCTTCCTGCTTGATTCGTCTTGCTTCCTCATGTTCCAGTGCTGTTGGTGCTAACATCTCAGCACGGAGAACCGTATCTTCAATATTCTTTTTCAAAGAAAACAAACCTAAAAAAACTTACCACTTAGAAGTGAAAACTACAGCTATGAGAAAGCACCAGATGAAACAGCATACACCAAGACATACATGCATTTGGAAAATAGCAACCACCATCTGATAAGGCTGATTCAAGATCATATTTCAATTTCTTCTACATTTATATAACTCTATCCTCTGGTAATTAGTACAGCTGAAAGCAGGCACAAACATTCCAAGATGTGAAAATACACCATGACATCAATGAGCTGTGCTCCAGTAATATATAATATGACAGAACAAATTAACCTGAATTTCAATTCTATGTCTTAAAATCTTCATCCTTGAATATATTACAGCTTTAGCCTACTGCATTATTCTCCTAAAATTCATTTAGACCATTCTTCAGATTGTCAAGAAAAACAAATAATTAAAGTCATTAGACAGCCTCAACAAGCATCACGAGCACCACATTTTTACTATGAAGGTCGATCATGACAGAATAAAAAACCTCAACACATGTTAATGTGAACAACAACGAAACTTGTGAACAGAGATGAAACTAAGATTCAGCTTGACACCTGATGAATTATGTTAAACACAAACAAAAAGGATAAATACAAGAACATGGCCGTCAAAATTACTGGATAATCAGCTCGCTAACCTGAGATTTTAACAAATATTGTGATGCTTGAAGTTGAGTTTTTGAATTTCCAATGAGCTATTTATTAGCATTTTCAAACTACTTTTCTTGCCAAGAGATAACAACAAGTAAAGAAATCAACTTTATCCAGGAAAACTAAAACAAAGCAGTTCCAGAATGCTAAAAGCACTTACCTTCATGGCCTTGTTTTCAAAATTTCATTACAAAAGCTGAAAAAAACTGAGCTTTTTTGGAAAACCAACCACAAAATACATAAAATAAACTGAAAAATCAATCCCAAACAGTTAAATTAGACATTTTAACAAAAACCCTTTCGATTTCTCCTACATTTGACCACAGAAAATTCCAAATTTAAGCTCTAACCAATTCATTTTCATTAATGGGTTAAGACCCTCTGACAACTACGAACACCAAGAGATGTAAATATATAAACAGAGAGAGAGAACTAAAGAACAGAGAGAAACAAACTAACCCAGTTGTTTGTAGACATTGTTTTTGTCATCCATGGAATGTTTTTGTGAAGCTCTGACTCTCGAGTATAAAAGAAGCTTGGCTTGTGACTTGTCATTGATGTTTCTTGTAAAAGACTGAAACTTTGAGGGAATAGCAGTAGCTCCACTTACAAATACAGGTTCTGCTGCCATTTTCTTGGCTCGAGAAACTGGAATGAAGTGCCCAGGTATGTATCTATAGTCAATTGGGAAGGGAGATGAGATTCTGACTATGCGGGTATCCTCGTTTGTGGACTATTATACGTGTGTCCCCTCTCTCCGGGATTCACTGTCCACTGCCTTATCTCCAAATACTCTTTTCTTATCCTTTGTGTTTTGTTGTTTTAAAAATTAAATATTTGCCTCCAAATATTCATTAATCTTTCATTTCAACCATTATAGCTTAAAATATTTCAACCTCATCCCCATGGTTCAGCTAATAAAGTTTAACAGTAACCCACCTATGAATTTGTTTTTCCCCATTTTTGAGTTTCTCTTAGATTTTTATTTATGAGATTTGAGTAGAAAGATAAAATAAAATGAAAAATAGAATTTCTTGTTAGTTTTATGGGTGGGTGGTGTTATTGAAACTTTTCAGGGACTTTAGTGTTAAAATCAAGAGAAATATAGCTTTAAGTATAAAAATGGAAAATTAGTGAGGGTATGAAATGAAGTTTATAATTTCGGATACTTGGATTTGTTCACAGCAAAGACAGAATGTCGTTTTTGTGCACGAGTGACGTTTAAATTGTTAGATGGAGTAAATTAGAGTAAACCCTAGATTTAAATCCGTCTATGACTTAATTCTGTGTTTGAAAACCATTGAATCAATCTCCTGACCATTGCTGGCCACTGTCTTTTGAAAACATTATTCTCTGAGCTTTTACCATGTTGGTTTGTCTCTAAGAATTGTCAAATGTTAGGTTTGCAACTAAGAAAAAACCAGTAGATGTTCTAATAAAATAACAGTCAGCAAGAGTTGAGGGATTAAGTTGTAGGTTTTCAAAAATTGAAGGGCTAAAAACCCAAAGACAAGAATTATTTGCTCTGGCAGGTTCCTAATTTTAACTGTCAAAACTCAAAGAACAATAGTTCAGGTACTAAGGTTTGCAGGTCAGCAGTTGACCTCCCCTGCTAGCTAAAGTTTCATAACAACAGTTCAATATACAGGATTCAAGTAATCACCTGAAAGATTCAAAAAGAACTCCGTGGATAAATACTTGCACTTGCTTTTCTGAGACCGTAATTTCCTCCTACTTACAAATGCAAGAACTAAAAAGGGGCGTCCAAACTTAATACGTGAGTATAAATTAGTCTCCTCACAAGGACTCTGCAAATTGTTGTGCCTCCAGGTCCAGTTCTTGCCTCATGATGCAGTTCATCAGCCAGTCACTGCTGAAAGTCCGCATTCCTTTCTTTGCAGCTGATAATGCTTCTTCAATGTCTTCTTCACAGGCAACAAAGATTGTTTTTGATGCTTCATTTTCTTTATCTAGTCCAGAAATTACCTGTATTTGTTTCACCATGGTTAGCAGATATCAAAGGGTTCTAATCAAGAAGCAGAACCAGTCCCTATATCCGCATTATACAAAATCCACTAGAACAAAAGGTGATTCTCTGTGTTTCAGTTTTCACATTGTAACCCATCTCACCTGTACATTGATATAGATGATAAAAATTGGCCATGAAAAACAAAATTATCATTCACAAATGTGCACCACATATAGTCAAACTAGATGAGATTCTAAACTTACATTTCCACCAGCAGACTCAACAATGGCAGATAGAGTTTGAAAAGGAGGCTGGACATGCTTTGCTATGCATACGTTATACCCTTTGAGAAGAGCTTGGGGTCTTGCTCTCGCTCTGAGAACAGCATCTTTTAACTCAGCTTTGTGCTTCAGCACATATTCTTCATCGTACAGTATATAAGGCAATTCGTCTGTACATCAGACTGGTTAAAAGGAGATACGAGAATTGTCTAGACGGGTGTTAAAACACTCAAGCTTTAATCTGTTTTCAACTCACCCACAAATCTGCCTTTGCGAAAGCTTTCCTTTAACCATTTTGATGAGACTATCCAAGCTCTGCTTAAGGGAAGGGGCGATACGTCCAGGTTAGCATAAAATAATTTAAGCAATAATAATGTATGCGTGTTCAAAAATGTATGTATGTCAACAATGGGGAAAGTTTTTAAACTAGAGCATTGAGCTATTTTGACATCGCAATTGCATATACAGATTGCAGACTATCCAATTTTTAAAAAGAAAATGGTAGATCAAGAAAAGACTAACCCTGAAGACAAAGCAGTGCAGAAATTCAAAGTTGTTCTCACTTTCCCTGTGACAACATGAGTGCTTACACTTCCATCAGGAGTAACGGCACCACCAAGAGTTTCAATTACCTATACAAAAGGTACTAATTCTCAACAAACACACATAATATAACCACATTCCATACAATACAATTAACTCACGAGGAATGGGCATTTTAGCAGGGGAATGAACAATCAAATCAAGTATTCAAGCTAGAAAGAATAATTCTTGTGGCTCAAAACCTTATCTTCAGCCTCAGTGACGTATTATTCTAAATGAATAACTAGTTATGTCTGGGAGAAAAATCAGTGACCAACACAATTGATTTGTGCATGCTCAACCTTATCTGCTTTTCATAACAAAAGAGGGACAAATCCTTTAGAAGTCATTTGGCAAAGCGCCAATACAAATGATTTGTATAGGAGTTAACTGAGTGCACCACAGAAGCACTTCAAATTCCATATTCAGCAACAACTAATTATGTAGCTATTAATCAAGATAGCTACATGCATGGCACCTGTACACAATTTCTGGGAGGAATAAAACATGGAAAGCATTTCGCTGCAAAATCATAAAGTAAATGGGAAAGGATGAAAATGTCCTGATTTAGTAATATGTCAAAGCATTCACATGGATTCTAAACCTGAACCCCAGAATATCTCAATCTTCAATCACAGCACTAAAAGTGCCAAAAGAAATTCATGGTGATGTTTATATATGATATGTGGAACAGGAATCAGCATTGGATATACCTTTGTTAGATGCGTCTTCTTATCATCATCAGCAATATTCATCAACATGATTCTAAAGCATTCTCCTTTAGACTGAAATTCTTTGCTGACAAGAACCTCTGATGTTCTATTACTTGATTTGTCCTCTTTCACATTATTTTCCATGCAGTTACGAGTCAAAGGATCCATAGAAGTAGCTTTTCCGAAAGAGTTATTTTTTGAAATTCCCAAGGAGCACCCCCTAAAACATGGATCAGTTGTGAATCTTTCTGAATCTGACCCGCGGCCAGAATCTGATTCATAGTCAGTTTGATGGCTTCCCTTCACCTTTTTAGTCTTCAATGATGACAATGAAGCTTCCCAAGCCCTCCTCTTAGTACCTTGTATATAGCTATAATTGCATTTGACATCAGCATCAGCTCTAGTCTTGGCTAATTCTGCAGCAGTTGTCATCTTGCTGCATTCCCCTCTCTCAGAAGGAGCTAGGTCACCACAATCCGGGCTCTGAGGAAGGCCTGTTGAGAAAAAAAAAATTAAAAAGAAGGTAGAAGCCTATCCTAGTAACCTATGGAAATTTGCTAGAAAGGGTAGGAGTGGAAAGTTGGGATCTGAAGATGCAGAAATAGAAGAGATGTTTCACTTTAAATATTTCTAAAGCATTTATGCAGGGCTTAAGCCGAATAATGAAATATGAAAAACATCACTATGCATTAAAAGCAGCATATGTTAGAAAATAAATAAATAGAATTCGTCTTACTACTTGGATTGGCATCTGCTCCAGAAAATTCATCCTTCGCAAATCTTTCATGATGAGAATTTTCTATCCTGGAAGTTATTTGGTTTTGTGACTTCAAAGTAGTGTAATCCTCTGCAATAAAGCCAGACTCAGCAGATCTATAAACAGCTGATGAGGAATTATTACAAGGCTTTAGTGGAAAACAAAACTGCAGAGAGGCCTCAGGGGTAGCTGAATTCCCCTCGTTTAGATGAGAAACCATAAGAGTCGAACTGCCAGGAAAGCATAATGCTCTACGGATGTTGGGCTTAATAGGCAGCCTGCGAGGTCTGCCTTTTTTATCCACTTCTGCTATTGATGCAAAACCCTGCATTCGTTTTCATTATATTACAAAAGTTCAAACTTAAATCACATAGTGACTTCTGCAAGACATGGACAAAAACGCTGTTGTTTTGGATTAACTAGCTATTGGAAAACTCCATCTTGCATAATTCTGCTGTTGGAGGAAAAACAGAAGGCCTGTTCTCACTATATAAATTTTATACATTGCGGAAAGACATCTGGAATAGTAACTCAAATCAATAAGAACATATCATGCTCCAATCCGAAGACATTCTCAATTGAGCATTACCTGTTTAACCCAGAAACCTTCAGATCCCTTATCACCCCAGCAGTATATTGTATGAACACCAACATTCTGAAGTCTCTTCCTCAATTCCATGTACAAGAAGTGACCAAAACCCTGAGTAATTGAAGTAGCAGTAAAGTTCAGAGCAAAATTTCCTGAACAGACTCATATCATCAATCATTGGTTCAGAAGAGTAGCAATGTGTTTCAGCAGTAAATAAGCAGACAATAAACCTTGCGTTGGTAGACTGCACTAACAGCAGCAAGAGGAACCTCAGCGTACTGCATGTCAGCAGGGATAATTTGATACGTAATTGCAGCTATAACCTGCATTAGTAACATAAAAAAGTTGAGTTACAAGGCCATTGTTAAAAAATGCTAGCTAAATTTCTTCGTTGATGCAATCAATTCATTGTTCACAATATGCAAATGCAAATTCTTGCACTTTCATGAACTGCTTGGAAGTTAAAGAAATCACACAATCGAGACAAAAGTCAAAATAGGCAGGAAAGCAGGAAAACTAAGTTAGGACCACCTATATTCTCTAATAACAATGCACCCTAGTTGATGGATCAAGATTTTATCCCTTTTTTCTTTAACACAAAACCCATAAAAGTCATGGGACCATTTTTTTTCAGTCCATTTCCAAGACACCTTTAAGGGGCTCAGGTAGAGTACCCGAGCCCAAATAATGGGATGGACATGCCTGAGCCCAGGTGTTGGACATCCACCCAACCCCCTCTTTATGGACTCAAGCGCACCACCTGAGCCCAGCCCTAAAAGGTAGATATTGACCTCCTTTTAAGCCCAAAGACATGCCCTGGGTCCTTTTTTCTTCTTTCCTCTTTCGTGTTTGTGTAAGGAATATTTATCCCTTATTAACGCTTGTATAAGAGATATTCATTTCCATTAATGCTCATTAATACTTATGTAATGAATAATTATCCATCATTGATGCTCATTAATGCTTGTGTATTATGGTGAAATCACTCTTCAATCCCTCCACCGAGGAAAAAGACAAGGATCAACGGCTATAAATACCCCCTGAACTACCAGATAAGAGATTCAAGTTTTTCTACAATAAAAGCATATAATTTCAACACAAAAACAAACTAAATTTCATAATTTAAAGTTCTTTAAGCACATTTATCACCCTTTTTATCTATAATTTTACTGACTTTACCATCGGAGAGTCCTTAAACACCCTAAAAGAGGATATTTTGCAGGCACTCAGAAACATTCATCAAGAAAGTTTTCCTTGACATTAGAGGAGAGAGCTACTTAAAGAGACACTTAACCAATCCATATTCCAACCACGAAAAAACCTTGTTCCATAAATATATCTGATGTTTATACTTCATCACTAGTCAAGATAACAAAATTGTTTTTTTAAGCTAACATGTAGATTAGAGTTTACCACCTATAGCACGTGTATAAGATGCAACACCTCAACATAGAAACCATTTGCAATGCATGAGAAGATTTCAGGGAATACTGTTTTTTTGTTTTCCTTCTGAAGTACACAACCAAATAAACACTTAGAGGGACAAAGCAGGATTACCTCACCAGGACCTTCTGTTGACTTGGATTTCAAAAGCAGTGTACAGTATTTCCTGCAAGATTAGTGTTAGTACATAAAGCATTTCAAAACAACGAAGGGCGTACAACTAAAATAGACAAGAGAAAAAGTAATCAATACCCCTTGGAGATACATTTTTCAAGAAACATTGATTGTTTTCCAGTATTAGCAGCATAATTCATTGCAGGTAGTTCTCTTGTATAAATCTTTAAAACTTCCTAAAAAATCAATTAATAAACAAAAACCCATCATATAAATATATTCACCAAACAGCCAAACACACACACACACGAATGCATCAAAAATAAATCATACCCAGTATGCAATAACATACCTCAAGATAACATTTGCTATTACTATCTTTATCCTTTGAATTCACGACGAAAAAAGCATAATCATCCTCGAATTTCACTAATGCACAAAAAAAATCATCAACAACCCAAAGAAAGCCACAAATTTGTAGTCCTAATTAATCTCTCATCTAAAATGAACAAAAGATTTACCTCTTTTTTCGATATTTGATAGCAAAAAATCATTATTAAGCTCATCCTTCACTGTTTCAAAGTTATTATTGACTCAATTTAAACACATAATAATAAACCTTATAATAATAATTAGACTAAGAAATTCAAATAAAAAAATACCTGAAATTTTAACGTTTGCATTTCGATTGATTGAGATGTGCAGACTTTTTGGTTCTGAATCGTTAATAACGAATTTGTTTGCTTCCACAGCAACTTCACAATTACCTGTAGAACACAAAAACAAAAGAATGTTGGAAAAATTAAGGCTAGAAATCGTTAATTTGAAGATTTGATTGATGGAAAATTAAGGTTTTGTGAATTGTTTCATCTTTTACCGATTTGGATTGTAGAAGATCTTTTTGGCGCCATGATTTATTTTGGAAGTGAAAAGAGGGAAGGGAGGGTATTTAAAGAGGCGGGAAGAGGGTGCTTTCGTAATTTTGTTTAAAAGCGAATGGCCTTTTTTAGTTCTTTTGGTGTGTTTTATTTTCTTGGTTAATTTAGTTTTGACATTACATTGCATATGCTTTTTAGAAATGTCTTTGGCTTAAAAATAATTTTTATATTTTTGTTTTATTTTTAACATAATATATTAAAATCATTAAAAAATATTAAAAAAAAATTAATGTGATATTTTTTCAAATAAAATACATTTTTAAAACGCACTTAAACACAAATTCAAATACAAAAATAAATATTGTCTTAGACTTTATTTTTACCCAAGCTACTATTATCATCATCATTGAAGATTTTTACTCCTATTGTTATTAAAAAAAACTAAAAGATAGATGTTTTCTACAAGAATCCATAATGTTTTTTTTATCATTGAACATTTTTCTCTTTTAAATGATTTTTTTGTTTTTGGATCTTTTTCGGGTTATTTGAAGGTTAAATGAGTTTTTTTAGATATTTTAAGAACTAGAATGATTGAAAAATAGATTTTTAAGTGTAAAACACTTGTGCTTCGACTTTCCAATGACCTTTTATTGCTAGAACCTAGGCATAACATATAACATGTTATCCGCCTCAGTAAGTGGTGCATTGTCTATTATTTTTTTTCATTCAAGAAAGGTTGGGGTGACACCCCTTAAAATATAAAAAAATAATAATGAATGCCTGAGTGCATGGGCCTAGGCTAGCAGATCCACGGACCTTTGCTTTTTTTTATTAAAGAATAGGCGTACTAGGCCACACGGGCTCACTCGCTTAGGTTTTTTTTATGGTTTTTTTTTAATTTTATCTTTCAAAATCTGATTTATTTTTAATTGATTTTCAAGATTTTTTTTTTTTTGGTTTTCCATATAGTTATTGCAATCTCAATTAAATATCCTGTTATTTTATTAATGGTTGATTTTGCGAATATTTATTTTTATTGTTGTTTTTTAATTATTTAAATTGTCTTTGGACTTATCAAATTGATTGAGTCACATCATATTATTTTTCAAATAAATCGATAGCTTATGATGCATTTGTTGTTCAGTGAACGAAATAATTATATGTTAGAGATATAAAGGCACTTATATACAAATTATTGAGGTTTTTTGTCGATCTGCGATTGAAGAGTACTATAAGAGTTTAAAATACCCTAATATTTTGGAGTTATATATATATATATATATATATATATATATATAACCTCACAAATACTTTGTAGTTTGCGGTTTGTGTCATATATTCAAGGGAACTAAAATACCTAGCGATTCCTCTTCGTAGTGGAACTAGAATTCTACTTGTAAACGGATTTGCTGCAAGCTTTCCCTGTATATATACATGGCTAATTGAACAAAACTTAAAGAAAATTAACCAGCATATCTCCACCCCTATCAATGGCTGACCCAAGAAATACTTTCATGCAAGAAGATGGCAAGACTCAAGATCAGTTATGTCGTTCGATGCCTAATAGCAGCAGTAATCCCTGTAGCCCTAACTCGGTCTACTTTTCTTACCTTCCAAATTATCACAGAAAGTTCTCGTCTAATTGTCTCTCTGATCAATCACCCCATGACCTCCCCAGCAAATACACCGATTCTGACCTTTACAAACTCATAACCGAAAAGATCGAAAACGATAGGCTCTACGTTCAATCTCAAATCACATACCTTGAAACCTTGCTCTCTAACGAAAACAAAAGCAAAAACCTTGATGGTACGGAAACTCTCATGGAGCGGATTGATGTCGTCGAAAACGATATAGGATACTTGGAAGCTGAGTACAGAAGTGCGCATAAGGAATTCAAGCCCAACCTCAAGAGATTGAAGCTGCTCAAGAATGTTAAGGATTTCATCGAATATCTTAGAGAGTCCAAGAGGGTATTTCACTCCAAGAAAAAAGTCCTCAAATCTCAGCTTTTGGGATTGAAAAGGCCCAGTGCTGAAGACAAGTCTCGCGTGGGGAATTCTTTATCAGGAGTTTGGAGGTTCATTGCTTGTAATCATTAATTAACCCTAATGATATCGTTATTGTGGAAAGACTAGGCTGTGCGCTAATTATATGCAAACTCGATCGCATGTATTAATGGATCATGTCTTGCACTAGTAGATAAGTTTTGAAAAAGGTAGAAGATAGTAATTTTTTTTCATTCTTAAATTAATTCTCCTTTTCTTTCTACTCTATTTCTTCTTCTCTCTTCTCGTCTCTAATTTGCCTAGGTTAATTTCCTACATCCAAGTTGACAAAGCTTGAAGCAAACCTTATTCGATTGGGATTTTTAATGATAGATAAATGAGCAGTGCTGTGGTTAAAGAAGAAGGATAAACACCTACAAAACAATTTTCCTTTTTTGTTTAGAGGACCCTTCAATGGATGCACTGTACGTGATTTAAGTTTATGAAGAAGATGAAGATGTCAATGTCAGAATGTTCTGAAGATACTAGTTTTTAGAGGACCCATCACATATTTAAGTGTTGTCTGTATTTGAAGCTAGTTTATTGTTGCAGTTTCAATTAAAAAAAATTAAATATTTAATATTATTATTAAACTCGGAAATTAATTTTAAAACCTATGACCCATCTCCTTTCTAAAATAGGTTTAAAAAACCTATTGCCCACCTCCTGTTTCTAAAACAGGTTTAAGTTGAAAATGAACTGAAACAAGGACTTGAACTTATACATGCTCATAAGAGAATTACAGGCTTCCACAACTGTATCAGACTTAAACAGCCGAATTCATACCTGCTGCAAATGAAGAACATCAGCTAATTAAGGGCATCCTCTTCGAGCGAGGAACAGTCAGAAGTTGTCTGTCCAAAGTAAGCAATTTGGTCTTGTGTGGCATGTTTTGTACCTTTTGTAAATAAACCAAAAAAAAAAAACATAACAACAAGAAATAAGAAACAAAACCATGATTTAACAAGCAACAGAGGATAGTAGAGTTCCTCCTTTGTAGTGCATTTGACTATTTATACATGGACAAATACACATTACTAATAGTAATTTGGTTGTTTTTTTTCTATTATATTTTTTTTTATCTTATTTATAACACAGCCATTTTATTTTTCTATAAATAACCATCCAACTTTTAAAAATCATCTTCTAAATAATTACTTTTTAATTAATACACTCGATTATTATAGAAAAATAATAAAAATAGAGCTCCCATGCTGGATTTGCCAATATAAACCGCCCCTTCATAGGTGATGTAAAAGAAAACATTGTTTGCTGTACTTATATCTTCTTTACCACGTTGCTTACAGCTTCATGATCCAATTCATTAAACAGTTCAAATGAAAATCCCAGAGTTAAATTGCATATAAATTAATTCTTTTTCCTGAGGAAGATAATAAGATTGCAAATAACGAAACATGAGGACATTACTGGTGAAATCGAACAAGTTTGCTCAAATCTTACCCGAATACAGGATAAATACTCCATTCATGCAAATGTGCAGATACATACTAACTTTCAAAAGCCATGCATCCGATGCCTTATGAATAAAATCAGTAGCATTTTCAGCCCCGGTAAGAAATTTGACAGAATCTGAAAAAAAGCATTTAATCAAAGTAAAAATCTCAACTCTGTAACTTTGAATTTCATTTACTTCACTAAAACATGTCAGTTAACATACCGAGCTTAATCTCCACTCAACTGTGTCGTGCCAAAGTCGATTGAATTTTCATTGGTTAATATCTGAGGGAGATAAACAGCTCAGGAACCTAAGGCAAACATGAACCCACCACCCTCAGAAGGAAAAAAAAAGAGGGTTACAATTAATAGCCAGTATATGCAGACAGATAAGGGCAACAACTTAATATCGTAGAGAAGAAAATTGTAAAAAGCCCATACAAGAACAACACGGAGAACAAGTGATCATTATTGACACGAGACAACGGATCAAAGCATACATTAAGATAACGTGGTGCCTGCTATGCTAACATGTCATTTCGGCGCATGCATATTATTCAAGTTATTTAAAAGTTAATGTATCATTAATTAGTTACAAGGAAAAAGAAATTAAATTATTTAAGTTTATCAAACTAAATTATGTCAATAAATTTAAA
>Ga0307509_10004624_pt1 | contig 19688 bp, 19 predicted proteins | sample 10_EM_MG_FD_202245 | JGI IMG/M metagenome (GOLD analysis project Ga0307509, IMG submission 202245) | Populus trichocarpa ectomycorrhiza microbial communities from riparian zone in the Pacific Northwest, United States - 10_EM | ecosystem: Host-associated > Plants > Roots > Unclassified | place...
AGATGTGAGATGTGAAAAAAAAAGTGCTGCTGCCCCAGACGCCAGCAGACCGACGTCTGAGGAAGCAGCGAATTAATTCAGGTTGAGAGTACTCGAGCGGGGATGAGGGGCGGGATACGTCAGGACAAAGAGAAGAAGCGACGCGGAGCGAGCACGATCAGGAGGAAGAGGCGACGAGAGGGAGAATCTGGGGTAGTCTGGACGTCGGGAGAATGCGACGTTGCGTCAGAACGTAAGAAACATTGCGATGTTGCGTCTGGACGCAAGGAACGTTGCGACGCAAGTCAGGACACACAGGACGGATGGGACCCAGAATATCCGGCGCTTGCGTCTGGACGCAATGCCGGTGGATCAGACCCAAGATCCGTTTTTGCTGATGTAGGGTCGGCCTCGTATACGACAAGTAGCAGTGGGACAGGTGTGGTTTCCTGTGGGATGTGGGGAGGCACACCATCGGCATGAAACTGGGTTGGTGCATCAGTTACTGTGGTGTCCATAGCCCTGGCATTTGGAACACTGGGTGTGGGAGTTGAAGCACAAGCGGCGCTCGGTTCTATTGGTTGATCAGAAAGCGGCAAGGCATTTTCCAACCTAGTCAGATGCTCTGGGGCCCGTTATGCTAATCCCGACTGTAGAGGCGGTTTTACCAGCCCTAGCGTCGTCGGTGGTAAGCCATCTGGGTTGGCTAGTAAGGGACAATCCAGTATTGAAGGTGGTGGGCTCACTGGCTATCTCAGCCAGAGATTTCGAGGTTGGGATTCTATGTACCAAAACATGTGATACGGGGGTGTCCCGATAAATACTAACAGTTCCTGATATTAGGTGTAGGAATGTTCCCACCTTGCTGTTAAGCGAGGTGGCTTTAATTGATTCCATGGTGGTAAGGGTGACAGTATTCCCCTGGAGGGAGACAGTCTGTACGTAGGTCACAGCTAGTGCCAAGTTGATATTATCTCTTACGTCTAGGGCGGTTGTAGTGAGTGGCCCGCCCTTGCGTTTAACGACAAGGCGGCGGTCTCTGGCACTGAGACCCGTCTTCGGTTGGGGCCTATTGTTGGTAGTTGATCTTGCTGGGGTATTAGTAGCCCTAGGGGCCATGGTAGTCTTTTCCTTTCTGCCCTGCCTGGCCACCGTGGCCCACGATTTGTGTGGCGCGGCTGTGGGGAGACCGACTGGGCAGGAGTCGGGGGCAGCAGCCCCCGCAGGGGCTGTCACCGGAAGTGGGAAGGGCATCGGGGTGGGAGTGTCAGGCCGGGGTGTAGCCTTCTTGCGGGTGCTAACTTCCTCGGTAAGGGCTTCGATTTGTTGGCTAAGCACATCGATGGCCGTCCTGTAGTCCTTGTGAATCTGATAGATCATCTCGATCATGACCACATTCTCTTTGCTGGCGGTGGTAGCCCCAATTTCCTGGTCATGGTTTATCTTGTGGAAGAGGTTCAGGCAGTAGGCGCTTGGAGGGGCGTTTCTCAAGTAGCGTTCATTACCGGGCCCCGTTTCTGACAAACAGAGCGCCAAGGGCAGGTTGTTAACTGCACATTACAAAAAAGAATCATCCAAATCAGACCAAAACTGAGAGAGATAGGATTCTTTGAAGTTGTCTAACTTCAAAGAGCTCTATCTCTGTCAGTTCTGGTCCAATTTGGATGACTTTTTTCAGCCAGTTAATCAGAATAACCTAGGTTATTTTGTCCGCGCTCCTCGGAAACGGGGCCCGTAACAAAGGCTATTCTCAAGTATCTCTCATCGATATGTGGGAGGCTTGTTATCGTGTTGCTTCTGGGTCGCTTAAGCGCGGGAGGGCCTTGGGGCATGAAGATTGGGGACAGGGTGGGGGCGCCCTCTTGGGTGGAGGAGCTCCTAGCACCCGTGGGTGGTGAGGGGGGGTCGGCCGCTTTGCCTTTTCCTTTGCCACGACCACGCGAGCCCAAGGGAGGGCCAGTGGGATCCATGTGGTATTCATGTAACCCGACACGTCATGTTATGTGGAAATCTCGAGATAGTCTATGTGGTGTTTCTGAAAGTGCAAATTGCACTTGGAGGGAAAATAGGGGAGAGGAAGCATGGTTGTTGTTCAATGAAACACGTTAGGTCTTATACGCTATGTCTTGTAGGAGGAGGAATCACGTACTATCGCTGAGTATTGAAAGAATCAATTTAACTGCAAAATCGGGTTTGCTACTTGTTCAACATGAAGTTCAAACTCTGCACAAACTCAGGTATGATGTTCGTCTGGATTCGGGTATGAAAAGGTTCGACCAAATACAAGTTGCCCCTAATGTAAGAGGCGTCATCAATGGCACTGGAGCCTATGCCATATCTAGCCACAAGGAGTATCAATTAGCGACACTAATTGTCGCAGGCCACCCGTCACGCTCTAAGCAGATTAGATATATTGAGCCTCATCTCCACATGTCGAATCATTTAGTGAATCAACACCACTAAATCTTTAGGTATTAGTTTTCACGTCATGCATCCCCTGGTGTGGATGGCTAACACCAGCCTGGTTATGGACTGAGAATGCAAGGCATGCCCAATCCGGAAAAAGGTATCAGATGTTAGCATAAGAGGATGTAAGGATAAGAGAAGCTGAAACAAGAGCACGCTATTACGCGGTAGCTAACACGGTAGGATTCCGAGCTAACTAGGCTAAGGATATTCAAGACCACAGATTAATAGTCAGGACGGCTTATAGGTAATTGTTTGGTAAAGGTAAAGTAATAATGTATAGTGAAATATCAAAGAGTAAAATTACAACTCGCTAACTGGTTATATTGTTAAGGCCTCTTCTCCGTTGCTTTATGATTCTTCAACCACCGGGGAAGAGGCCTTCTATTTATACTAATGTTCATGCTACTTCGACTTCTTTAGTTAAGAACTATCTTCTTAATAATTCAGTTTGTCAGAACAAAGGGCGAACACCGTTTGACACTGAAAACTTGCCCAGCTCAACTCAGCGAATCTCCTGAACTCCTATTTCATCTGAGAGTATCCCTACTCCACCAGTAGACAGTCTTCGATCTCTTTGTCCTGATAGACTATATATGAATATGTGGTCCAAATGCCTACATACCAATAGTAATATGGGATATGAAGTGATCAGTTCTGATATCCAGCTATCAACGCATTATGCAGCTATGCATGTGCAACTAGAAAATGAGAGGCGCAGTGATTTCTATACATCATTCCAATCAGCTAAACATATCTAGAAAGGTGCTCTCATTTGCTATTCCGAGTCGTCTTCCAAATGCCTCTCAAAAGCTCATAACTTCAGGAGCATGGGTTCGGATATATGGTCATCCTATGAAGCCATATATCTCACTCTTGAATATTAGGTAAGCTATTCCCACTAGGGTCATAGTGTGCTGAGGGGTCGTCTGCCAGCAAAGCTAGTTGCACTCTTAAAAGTCAGGAACCACAGATCCGACGATACTGTGCGTTGGGTTGACCTGTGTTCACATGTTGACCCCAGTCAACTTGAACTCAGGGCAACTATCAGATCCAGATGGCCTTGTTACAGTGCAGATGACTTGGAGGGAGGACGCATGAGGGTTTACAATAGTAGATATAGGGATAATCCTCGGTCTGGTCCATCTAATCCAGGAGGAGGGCAAGTGATAGCTTATAAATAGCTGGATTTATTTGAGAACATTTAATAAGGTTTATTAAAGAATCTGGATGAGAGAATCAGGACTCCGCTATGCGTGAGAATCATCCATGATCTTGATACTGTATATAGAAGATATAGAAGCCACTTTAAATCCACATCATGAGTTCGCCAAACCAGTGTGGTGTGAAACGTGATATGTGAGATTTGAGATATGAGACGTAAAAAAAAAATGTGCTGCTGCCCCGGATGCCAGCAGACATCTGAGGAAGCAGCAAATTAATTCTGGTTGAGAGTACTCGAGCAGGAATAAGGAGCGGATACGTCAGGACGCAGTGAACAAGTGACGAGGAGTGAGCACAATTAGGAGAAAGAGGCAGTGAGAGGCAGAGTCGGGGGTAGTCTGGAGGTCCGGAGAACAGGACGTTGTGTCAGAACGTAAAGAAGGTTGCGACACAAGTCAGGATGCACAGGACGCATGAGACGCAGAAAATTCAGCCCTTGCCTCAGGACGCATCGCGGGCGGATCAGACGCAGGATCCGCTTTTGCTGATGCATGTGGGAGAGTCAAAATTCTCCTCTCCTCTAGAAAGGTAGCCATTGTGCTTCCATTTCACACTTAGTTCACAACAGACCACTCGGTGCACTGCAAATGCTAACCTTTTGCCCAGTACTTTCTGCCTTGAAATCCCAATTACGAGAAAGTTAAAACCCCCCACTGTCTATGTAGGGGAGTGTATGAAGCATTTCCCGCCCCTGATGTGTAGTGCCACATTGGTGTATCCAACCGAGAAGGCCACAAGATGTTGCCAGCCCGGAAAAATCTGGCCCCGCCTTGCACGGGTTTAGATGGGACTACCCGATCTGCCATCGTGAGTATTGGTTGGTGAATTAGTAAGATCCTACCCACAATCCATGGTGCTTCAAATGTTAGAGGAGTGCAGGGGGGGATAGGAATGCTATAAACATATTTAGGGTTCAAAGGTTTTGTGTACGCGAATAATCTGCAGTCTATGTCAATAAGACCCCCCAGTATTCAGAGCGGGTGAAAAGACTCGGAATAACGATCCATAATCAGGCTTAAGCTCGAGAAACCTAGTGTTGCTGGCTGACGACCTTGAAAGCTTTCCAAAGGGGCGTTCTAAAAAAAACAATCCGACATGAGGCAATCGATGAAGATCCTAGCCAAAGACAGCGGCGGAGATATATACCGCAAATTTTGGATGAAATCCTCTCCCCCCCAGATCCGGCCCCTTTGCCTGACCCATCTGGAAACTTTACTCTATCATGAAGATATAATATTCGAAGCAATTCCAGAGATGAAAACAGAGTTTCTTTATCTCTCTTCACTCTTCGCCCCTTCTTATAAATGATCCCTTTTTTTCAATATCACCAACATCCTTTTCGCCAATGCCACAGTCCTCATCACCGTTAGGCCGCAGCCTCTCTCCTGAATGTGCGCCCTCCTCCCCTGAAAACATCTCACCGGCCCTTCCCGAGGCGCTCTTCCAAATTCTACAGTATCTCCATAACGGCAAAACATCTGCTTAGCTAAAGAGAAACTCTGCTAAAACATATCTCAATCAGAGCTCTCTCGAACGCTGTGGAATGATCGATTATGACCTAAAGCCAACCCCAGCAAATGAACAAATGATCCAGGACCATCATCCCATGCCCTGTTTCATAGAGTCCAACAAAACCTCAACTGAACAAAAAGCCGCAAGTACGATACCGTGCGCCCGATGGCATAAGGTGTGACAAGACCAAATAGCCTATACCCGCTGGTATAGGGTGCGAAAGTACAAAGCAGTTAAAAGAGAATAAGCGATGCCTAGCGGCATCGGGCGCAAAGCAAAACACCATAACCACATGCCCCATAGGTAGTCCAGCATGCTCTACCCTCCGAGGTCCATCTCACTAAGTGGCTTTCATGGGCCATTCCGAACCCGGACTAGTAAGAGCTGTGGAGCCCTCGACGACACACTTGAAAACCTAGCTCTTGATCAATGCACCTGTCTGACTAACCGCTTCTTCCGGCTACTCCGATTCTCCACCCTGTCTAATTTTCGATACACATGGAATGAAGCACACTTTACCGACAAGCATCTCCGGGGTACGATATACTGTTTCTGCGTAACCACATTCACTTGCAGAAAATCAAAATTGAATGTACCGATGTACGTTCTACGATCTATGAAGACACCGTATCAGAATCTCCCGGTGGAGCTGGAAGAGATGTTGGTGGACAGGATGGAGCAATTGCATACTTGCCGCTAAACTTCCCTAACACTAGGATCGGCACTGCTCTCAGACTTATTGAACGCTATAGCAAGACCTTAGAAGCCTCACCTTCTATTCATCCGACCTAGCCATGGGAAACCCCTACTCGAAAGCTGGGCCAGTCTGTGTTGGCAAATTTGCCCCCTAGCGGAACATCTGGCATCCCAGGTACCGGGATTAATATCACTCCATATTTTCTAGGCGAAAAGGGCTCTGCTCCCATAGCTCGCTAGGGGACAGCTTACCGGAGTACGCTTGCAAGAGTTTGGCATATTTACCGTGATTTCTCCCGTAAGCGGGCGTTGGAGCTAGTTGAAAATCTCCCGGAGCCGGGATATGCGGCAGATTAGAGCAGGCTTGCCTGGTTCAGCGTGAGAGATGGACATGGCAAGGGGAAGGTAAATGACTTGGTGCCTGTGGACAACGGTGCGTGAAGGCTAGAAATGGTCAAGATGGAGGAAAGGGCTCTCGACAGGAACTCTGCATGGAATTGTCATTCCACCCCAGGGAAAACCTAGACCGCTGAGACCAATTGGGTAAAAACCCGTGGATCAACGCACATCTAGGGCGCAACTTCTCTTATTAAATCCCCCATGCATATCCCATTCAGTATATGCGATAAAACTCCCGTTATCAACTTTTTTTTTTCACCCAAAGTGAATACTTATCAACCTCTGGCATATAAGAGGCGCGAGAAATTCCCCTTTACAATGCCTTAATGAGTGAGGGTGGAGCACCCCAGTGAAGAGAGCCTATATGTGGAACGGTACTTTGTGGTCCTGGACTAGGGATACTGCACATGCTTGGTGGTGTGATTATTTCCCAACACAGGAAGGGACGTACTTGATTCCAGGAGGTTCTACTCGTATCCTTTAGGGTATGCAGGTTTAGTTGAGGGGTCGTGCTGGCAAATAGATAAGATCGAGTATCAGGACTATCTATTGGCTGATCATCTCCAACACCCCCAGCATCGCGATCCAGGGAGAGCCTTCGTTTAATTTTTAGTCTATGAGTTGGCGAGAATTGAATAACCTGGGAGACAGACCTCAACTCCACTTCCCTGTCTAACTTGATGTCGGCTGAATCCTGGTATTGGTACATAGCCATTCCTTCATACACGGGCCTCTGAGACAGCAGAACCACGATACCCGGGTGGAGTAACCCCGAGGCATGAACACGGCGCGCCTCGTGCCCTAATGCACATCGGTGCTATGAAATTCAAGTAGCATATGGCAGTGAGGCACACAGCAGGCCTACTTGAGTGTGTTTCGGCTTACACCTCATTTGCTATAATAGGTATAGGGGGAAATTTTTCGTTCAAGACAAGGATGATTTCTCGGGTTAACCTAAATTAACTTTGCGAAACATCCCCCGTAGCGCTTGCACCAGGGCAGGCACACATTAACCGGAAGAGCAAGGATATTTTTGGCTGGTTAACCTTGATTAACTGTTCCATAACTCCTTTCACCACCTTTATATATCACCCTCAGCCATCTTTTCCATCAAGAATCCTGTTGAGGCCACACAACGGTTAATTGGATCACTGCGAGCTTAGCTTCTAAGACTTTGGGCCTGAATTTCCTTAGTGGAGAATCCTCCGCTAATTTGGTCGAGACGTATGCCAAATATCAGAGCAATACCACCACAGCACGTTTGCGAAGTGATGGAGGGGGGACAACAATAGTCCAATAGTTCTTCCCGGAACTGGTTCCAGTTCGATACCGATAGAGTCATGTCCCAATTCCTGCATTACCGTCTACCGAACAAAGCCGCCTCTTCAAATCTCAGCTCCGAAAAGGGTGCGTTTTTATCCTCCTAAGGACTGGGTAACAACACATCACACTTTTCCTTCTCAATTTCCGGGGTTTCTTTTTCTTTATTTCTGCCTATCATGATCCCTTTCCTACATCTCTTTTTTCTTTCTTTCTTTCTATCGAACACTTCACGACATTGCAGGCGTCTATCAGCAACTTGACGGTCAGACCCTGAGTTCGGGTTGACTAGAGTACGAGTACCTATCTGAAGTGCGCTGTACATACCGTAGCAGTAGATTTACAATCAAGTTGACCACACCTGACAGCACTCTCCCCAACCGGGGATCTCCGCTCAACCACAACGTTGCAACGCTCCAATGATGAATAGTGAATTTCTAACCTAGCCATGAGCAACGACTAAATATCCGGATCGAGTAGAGATATCCTCGTTCGAAGGGGTGGAAAAATAAATATGGAAAAAAAGGGGGAAACCGAAATCTAGACGACCTGAAAGAATAGTTTTGTTTATGCTCAGGTACCCACGCGGTTCTAGCGGTTGTGCTGAAGGGAAGGGGTGCGGATGTTGGCTTGCAGGCAATTCGGTAGGCTAATGGAAATGAGTAAATCTAGCCTTGGCGCGTGGTAGGTGCTGCGCTCGAGTATGCAACATTGTTTCTGCAATGTTAATCAAGCACTCCAATGGTAGAGTGTGCGTTCCCCGCTAAGTGTGAACTCTCCCCCCCCCCCGAAAAATACCTTAGGGCCCTTCCCCAAGTTCTATTCTTTCTTTTTCCTTTTTACCTTTTTTTTTTTCTTTCCTAGCCATCGAAGGCATTTCTTTTTTTTTCTTCTTCTTCTTTTTGGCTCACTTTCTTTTTTGTCCTCTACTCGATTGGTTGCTTGTAAGAGGTTTCCTTGTATCTTTTCCATTAAAACCGCCAAGAGAACTCTTGGTGCATTTCGCCTATGCACGTTTAGAACGGAAGCTGCACGAGGCAGGTGCCTCGCCCAATTTGAGAGTAACGAATTGGGCAATTCTCCACACCTCCCTTCTCCTGGTATCTTCGCTGTGCTGTGCTGTGCTGTGCTGTGCCAGTACCACACCACATGTATAATAACGAGTGCTATGGCTATTAAGGGTTAATTCTGACACAAGATAACCTAAATTGCTCTGAGAATTCAAAACGAGATTTTCACTACCTGTGCATTCGGGGACCCCGAGGCTTGTGCTGGAGATTAAAATGTAGGACGTATTGTAATTAGCGCTCGTTGATATGGTTCCCCGGCTTTAATCTTGAGAACAGGCCTAAGAAACGGTATGGTGCTATATACGCTCCTGTCTTATAAGTTCCCCAATTGTTAGTTGTAATAGTAGTAGATTACAGCTCAGGATACCCTAATTGTCCAAGGATAGAAATTTTGTATATATAATTAGTTTATGACATATTATGATAAAATCTGAACAGATATGATACAAAGAAACAAATAAATAAGCAAATACCATTACTAAAGTAAGATATATATAGAAGAAAAGTAGTATAAAAACTAAATATTATAACTATAGCTTCAAAACAAAAAATATTCAATTCTTTAATAGAAAAAGTATTTGCAATATCCTAGTAGAAGGCTTAATAATTATATTTCTTTTATTCCTCTCACTTTCAAGATACTATATTAATATAGTGCATGCTAGCAGTTAATTGTTCCCTATTTCTGCTAATAATAACTTTATATATTCTGTTTGTCTATGCTTTTCTGGCCTAGCTATCTGGGTAGTAGATATCATTATCTGCCAACTGGAATTTTGGGTTTAGTAGCTAACATATTGAGTGTAATAGTTTCCACAAACAGTATTCCAGATATGATACCTCACATAAGTATTATCTATTTAATACCTTACCAGACATAATCTTAACCAAAGAGAATAATCATATATTGAAACATTTTACTAGTTTTATATTGTATCAGTATAGCTATTGCTTCATTAAAGTATTATCATAACAATTTCCCCCTTCTTTGTTTGCAAATCTAGAGAATAATATGAAGTTTAAAATCAAATATAAGATATATGCAGTTTTGTTGTAGTTGCTATGAATTTTAAAAGAACCTACCAGAAAAGACTCTACCGCTACTATGGCATATACCGCGACCAAATTTCAAGAGGAGCTAATACGGTAAGTTATTTGGATGGATAGATATGGAAGATTGACTCCACAAAGTTAAATCCTATGGGTCACAAACTCAGCATATAATCTGAGCATGCAGCAGGGATTGACTCACTGGCTATCGCAACGGCCCACCACGCGCAGACAGCATGGCAGCAGCCACAGGAGCCGACACATTGACCGATGGGCATTCCAGTTTTATTTTTATTCTATTGTTATTATCGTTTTCAACAGTATGCAACGGTTCGCATAGTGCTTCTAACCCTTGATACCCTTGATTTCTCTCTTCATTTTGTTTTCTCGTAAGAACTTTCTGTCAGGGGTACGGCCAACAGCCAATCGGAATCCCCGTGTGCTCGGTGTTGGGGAATCATTAGGAAGGAGAAGGGTTTTTAGAGGAAAAGCGGGGGAAAGAAAGAAAATCCCGGGTTCGGTACATAAGCGATAGTATGAGAAGTGAGCATGAATGGAAGGCACGGTAGGTAGGCAAGGGAGTAATCGCATGTATTGTCATTAGTGTTTCCAATCATCTCTTTTCTTTCCAACACCTACTGGCGTATGCGCGGCGAGGGGCACATTTTTTTTCCTCTAAAATCCGCGGACCAGAAGCCTAACTTACCCCCGCAAATTCTTCCGGATATCGTTAGCCTTTAGTAGATAGAGGGTCGTGGGTTCGTGTGCATAACCGCTGGGAGGGAGAAGGGAGGGAGGAAGGCCCGGCGGGAGGAAGGGAAGTGGGGTGGCGACATTGACATAGAGTCCTGGAGGTCGAGCTAGGAGCTAGCACAACACATATTCGTGATTGAGTGGCGTTTGTGAACACAACTGCTATTGCATTCTGCCAAAATTCAGCTTTTTTGCCCGGACCTTGGTATCCTGCAACAGTGGTCGTGTTCACGAACCTCGTTCAATCACGAGTATGTTGATTGCTACTGGCTAAACCAGTATCAGGCACAACCCATTGACTATGGTATGATACCTTTACAATATCACAAAGATGTATGCTGGATCACTCTTTCCCCTGCGCCGAGAATTGACAACATTTCTGTAATGGCTGATTTTGGTATTGCATAGTATGCGAATTCTGGGAACGGCAGACGGGTGCCAATTCTTGGGCCGCAGGCACGAGTTTCTTCCACCTCACCAAATTCCCCCGATCAGTCCCTGCAGGCGGCGAAATGTGTGTCGGTGGGAAGGCTGTAGCTGAGGGTATTATACTTGAACCGTCTCTCAAGGTCGATTGTTGGGCTTCCGATGTTTGAGAGAGGCATATTGTTCTGGATTCTGGGGTGGATGTAGTGTAATGCTGCGAGCATTTCCATTCCTTCCCGCATGAGGTCTGTCTCATCTTAACTTTTTTCCCCTTCCCTTCCGGGTTCTTTTTCTTTTTCCTTATTTTTATTTATTTATTCTCTTCCGACAAACTCTAGTTGTCTTAGGTAGTTTGCACTTGTAGTAGGTTAGCGTGGTCAAGAAAGATGGATGCGGCTTGGTTGGTCTCACTTCATTGTGACCAACGCTTATGGCGGCATACTGAATATTCAGTTCTCTGTGTGTGGCAGGGTCCTGGGCCACCAAGCTGTATGGAGATTTTCCTTGAGATGTTGAATTCCTTGGAATTCAGTGCCCACTAGCGGAGTCGCCCAGCACCCCTCCGACTGCTGAGGTGAAAAGTGAAGGATTGGGGAAGGGAGTGCACGGAGAAGGAGAAGTCGATGTCCAATATTAGAGCAAACTACTCATGCTCAGCTCGATATGAACTCTGATGACCTACTTTTCTGCCTTTCCGACATCGCCTGCTATTCAATACTCAAACATCGCATCCCCTCGTGCTCCCGAGTTGACCCTGGGCACCCACGGTGGCCATTCCCATACGAAGCGTCCAACTCCGGTTCAGCCGCCCTAGTGTTCCAAATTCTTTTGCGCTGTTTCACATCTCTCTCTTGGCCCTGATCGGATACCGGAATGATACGAGGATTCGGATCAACGGCAGACCAGTAAATGACCTGCAGGTTTGTCCTCATTGGCCATTACAACGACATAGCGGGTCCAGCTGCTACACTTAGTGGGAGAGCTTAGTCAAATAACCCTCACCTGACAGGCAGTTCCTTGCGGATGATGATGGGCATCCCTTTCCCTGCCTCTCACGATGCTATTCAGCGGTTGCAATCCGACAGAACAGCCGCAAGAGAGGACGGTTTATTTGAAAGGTTTCTAATAAAAAAAACCCGGTGTCAATAGTGGTAGCTCACAATTTCCTACTACAGTTTGCGATTTCGTATCACCCTCAGGGTTTGCGAAAATAGACAAAGGAGGAGAACAACCGTTGCCAGGGGCTTGTGCGCCACTCCCTCACTGCTGCTCTACATGACACATACCGTACCACATCTTGGACCAGTGGTGAAAGGAGCATCGTATTTATGCCCTCGGATTTTGGGATCACGGTGGATATACCAAATAAACACGCTGAATGAATTGGTGGAGAGATTGGTGAAGCCTAGCTGAGGGTTTGCTGGGGCTCCCTTTTCTTCACCCGTTTTTTTGCGGCTCTGCCCCTCCCTTCATCACTTCTGATTCGTATGCGCACAGAAATAACAGACTAGTATCTAAAGTGGTAGGTGCTCAACTACTACTTTATCTTGATAGGCGGTGTAAAACTGTGGAGGGGCTATCAAGCCATGCACAATACTAGCAAATATCCAAAGAGCTATCTCTATGCACCGTGCAGTGAGCTGCAGGCACAGCAACCACAGGAGAATTTATCATCCCGCTGCTCCCTGGGGTTCTACGCTATCTTGACCATAGTACTGATCGCTGCAGCGACGCAAAATATATGAACCCGGCACATCCTGCATACACATAACACGCATGTATAAGGTACAGTGCTTATGCAGTATAATCTCAAAGACAAGTCAGCTTTTAATTGATGGGGATGCACCGGTATATCTCAGGTCGGCTCTACTAGACCTAACCCCCGTAGCAACATGCGTCCTGGCACTTCCGCTTAGTACTAAAGTCACGATATGAGCGGGTTTCTTTCTATCGGCCCGCAATGTTGCCAAGATATCATTATTTGGGCCACACTCTCCCGCCTAGGTTGTGTCCGCTTCTAGCTGTGGTAATGCTTTTGCAGTACTGAGCATATACGGGTGCTCCAAATTATATCTGCCAGCCCCCGGGTGACGAGCTAGTTAATATGTTAGTGTTAGTGGAAGATCGCTAGGCTGATCTGCATTAGTTTTTCGTACACCCCAACTCATAAGCACAGACACCGTGAGAAAACAAATTCTACCTACCAAGCCCAAAATGCGCCTTTAACCAAAGTACAAATAGCATCGACGAAATTGGGGAGATAGTTTAAATAGAGTCCATTTCCCCATCCATGGCGAGCCTGAAATACAAGAAGTCTCAGCGGTACGTTCAAACCTATCGGTCATACTTTCGTCTCTTAAGATTCAATATCTCCAATTCGTGCTTCATTTAGATAAAAAGCCCGGGCATTCTCTTGATCTGAGTGGCACTCTACCATTGCGCCGTATCCCCTAAAGACTCGACAAACACTACGGGAGTAGTAGAGAAATTACAGATTCCGCGCTGTCCTCCTCCACATTCGTTTCCTCAGAGGATATATTTTCGGGGGGGTGATTTCAGCTCTACGGGACACTAATACAAACGAATAAACATAATGGAGAAAGGGCCGGAGCGAACTGTGGAAGCCAATGCCGCGCAATCACCTCCACCATTAGCTAATAGACCGCCAACCGTGCTGCCTCCATCCCCACCGCAGTCGAGCCATGGCTCGTTCGAGGGTTCTTTTGCGGACACCGAGAGCGGATTCGGATTGACAGCAGAAAAAATTGAACGACTTGGACGTGTGAAACCAGAGTGCTTCAAGTCATTATGGTCAGAAGTTGGATTCGTCTTGTCAGTATGCATGGCACAATTGTTGACGGTATGTGGTATTTTACCTCTACTAAGTACTGGACTTTGCGCATGTTTCATCACAGAAAAATGTCTTGGGTGGTTTATGTAGCGCAGAATCCATCGCACACCTTTTTCCCCACCCCATTCCCTCTTGGGAAACAACCCTCCACCACTAGAAGTGTTGACATCTACCCCACATTTCCTCTCCATCCCCATTAACCGCCAGCAGGTAGTACATATCAGTCAGAACGCCATCAATAAATAGTAAACGTTCGGCGGAGCAATTTAATTGGTTGATGCTAACTTCAGAGTTAGGAATATTTTGTCTCTGGGTTCAACGTCCTCGTGCCTTCCGTCCTCTCTAGTCTATCCATCCCTGCGCCCTCGTCGACATGGCCCGCATCAGCCTTCTCTTTGGTAGTTTCCTGTTTCCTCCTACCCTTCGGGAGACTAGCGGACATGTATGGTGGGAAGATTATGTTTGTGTTGGGTGCCGGCTGGCTAGTTGTTTGGAGCGTTGTAGCGGGCGTTGCAAAGAACGAGATTACGCTTGACCTCGCAAGGGCTTTTGCCGGCCTCGGACCTGCGGCTTTCCTGCCCAGCAGTATCATGTTATTGGGAAGCGTTTATCGACCAGGGCCGAGGAAGAATCTGGTAGGTCTTTTATCATATGCTATGCACTATTATATAGCGATCACACATCAATTGCAAATTGCGCTTTTCTTGCTGAGATGCAGCTCTTTTTTATTTTTATTTTTTATTTTTTTTCACCACAGCGGTCGTGATTATTTGCGTGCGTTCTTGCGGGCGTTGATCTGGGCGGTTAAACGTTACAATGCGCCCACATATCGGAAGGGAACATTTCGCTAACTTGGTCTGTGCGTAGGTGTTCTCGATGTATGGGGCTTGTGCACCCATAGGCTTCTTCCTAGGGATATTCTTTGCGGGTATCTCAGCGCAATACTTGTCGTGGAGATGGTACTTCTTCATTGGCGCCATATTCGCTGCCGTTAGTTTCGCGCTTGCGTGGCTTTGCGTCCCGTCCGACAAGGAGGAACGTGCAGTATATAATATCAAAATGGACTGGCCGGGAGCGATACTCATTGTATCCGGCTTGATTCTGGTCGTTTTCTCGATAACGAATTGCTCCAATACGGAGAAGGGGTGGAGAACGCCGTACATTCTTGTTACCCTTTTTTCCGGCGTTGGGCTGTTACTGGTAGCGGTATGGGTGGAGGGTTGGAAGGCTGCTCAACCGCTGCTGCCATTCGAGATTTGGAAAGTTCCCAAGTTTGGGTCGGTTGTTGCGGCCATGTTCATGCAGTATGGGGGGCTGGGCATCTTTCTGCTCTACTCTACTTTCTAGTACTATCTCTAATCACCCATGGTGACAAGCGGACAGCTAACTATTGTTAGCATGGATGGGGTGATGGGAGCAAGTCCATTGCAGATAGTAGCTTGGTTCACGCCGCTATTCGCCGGTGGCATCATTATCGCGGCTCTTGGCGGTTTCGTGCTCCACGTTGTCCCAGGAACGATATTCATGCGTGTGGCGGGGGTCGCCTGGGTTATTGCTCCGTTGCTATTCGCCGTGATGCCGAACGGCGTTACATATTGGTCCTTCGTATTTCCTTCCATGATAATGGCTACCATCGGGATAGATATCAGTTTTAATATCTCAAACATATTCATCACCACGGGTTTGACAAAGAAGCAACAAGGTCTCGCTGGGGCGATGTAAGATATCACCAAACTCCCATCACATTAGCCCTGACATTAAAACTAACTTGTCCTCTTTTGCAGAATAAACTCCAACATGCACCTTAGTATTGCATTCTTCCTTGGTTTCGCGGACATAATAGCCTGGGAAACACATGGTAAGGGCATCCGCTTCAGCTACCAGTGCGTCTTCTGGTTCGAAGTCGCATTGGCTACCGTCGCGCTGATCATTATGTTCATCTTTGTCCGCGTGGAGAAAGCAAAGAGCGATCTGACGGCGGATGAGAAAGAGAATATGCTTGATCAGGAGAGGGCGATAACTACCGGTAGCCCAGTAAGAGGACACCAACAGAAATAAGAGATATCGGGAGGAAAAGGGAAAAAAAATGAGATGGCTGCTACTAATCATAATTTTAATCGGGACATCGAATTCTGTATATATCATTGGGCTTAAATTTAGCGAACAGGATGGAGGGGTGGTAATGGGAAGGGAAGGGAAAGTCAATTGGCGGTTGAGGAAGCTGGCGTTCTATCAAATCGCTTGTATTCACATTTCCTTGTTAAAACCGCCGTGTATATACATACGGCAAATGTCACCCTTACAGCAAGCACAACACTGTCTATCTCATATTCTCATGTAACAAGACGGGATATTTAAGATCATTGGCCTTTTTTGGTCCCCTTCGCTAGAACTGCCCGCTTGATGCAGGCATCCGGCCGAAAGCCCCGGGGAACAGGAGCGAGCAAAAAAACCATTAACATGTGAGAACCCTCAGCAACAAAAAGCAATCCTCCCCCTCGAAAAGAACTATAATACAAACTCTAAGCTTGTGCACCGTGATAAATCCTCCTAACCTATATTATCATATCTAACACGTCGGATCCTTATCGAGAAGCCGAACCAATTATCAGCCGAATTTCGGAAGTACATGGTCCTGACCTCTTGATTGGCCCGGAGGCCCGATTATAACTTACTTTTGCTTTTTACTGGTGATTCCCCGACGTTTGTAAAACGGACCGCTATTGCATAATACTAAATTTCCGAGGTTCTGGCCTGTTTTTTCTTTTTTTCTTTTCTCTACGCCTATGCAATGGCGGTCTGCTTCGCAAACGTCCGGTTAACCTAATTCCGAGTACCGTAGTAACTTAGGCATACCGGTACTGTACTTGTACACAAAGTAATGTCTAGTCTGGGGGGACTTAGCGACTATATACCAAATGGTCCTAGGACCGGAAGTATGTGCTCTAAAGGGTAAGCTCCCGGCGTATTTCTAACTCATCATCAGAAGCAGCAGCGATTCTAGCCTTCAGTTGGGATGAACCGGTCATTTATTATCAATTCTCCCCGGTCTGGGGAGGTGTCCATTCATAGTGAGTGGAAGGTATCATAAAAAAGAAAATAAAGAAAAAGAAAACACAAGAGGGCACAAAAAGACCAAGACATCACAATTAGTACCGGTATGATAGGACATGTATTATATGATTCTCCCCATCACAAATGGATGAGTACCCGTACCGCCTTTTGCATCCGAGCATTGTCAATCATCCACCCCAATAACCTGTCCCGCACCGTTACATACTCCGCGCAGCAGCAACGTTCCATTGAATCAAGCCCTGGGAAGAAATAAATAAAAAAGAAATATATATAAAAAAGTGGCCAGTCAGTTGTGCGGTAACCACTCCCATGTGTGGCTCGAGGAAGGAAAGAACAAGCAGTTAGAAAAAAGAAAAAAAAACTAACTCAGATTCGTTGGAATCTGCGAATGAGATTGGGAGCCCCGCCGAGTTTTGTTATACGTATTGTAGCACAGGAACATCGGCTTCCATGTGGCGATCCTGCGGGGTTGCGGCTCAGCCGAGATTCTCGTTTTTTTTTTGACTCAAGATACGCGTCCGAGGTAAGGAAGGAGTATTTACTCTACTTATATCCCGGCAGTGTAAGACCGGGGGAAAGGGTAGATGTGCCCGGGGAGCCGATGGTATCCGGGGTGGAAAAGGCTTGTAAAAAGGAAAGAAAAAAAGAAGGAAAAAAAGTGCCTTGACATTTACTCGAGTACGCTACCGGTACGGGTAGGGGGAAAGCGGGTATATGGCAGGGGGTAAGGCGTTAGAGGGAGGCCTGTGTACCCGTACATAGCTGAATACTGGTACCAGTACAGAACGCAGATATTGGCGGGGAGTCTCGCCTCGAGGTCTTCAACTTTTCCTTCAACAACGGGGGGATTATCCGCCGCTCGGTGGATGCGGTAAAATCATGAAGAAACTCTAGTGTACGAGTAGATAGGCGAGAGTGGTAATAGTGTGAAAATAGGGCCTGAGATATGAGTATGGTACTAGAGGACACACGGTAGTTCACAATGGAGAAAGGAAAGAGGATGGGAAGGACTAAATGTGACACGGGCCTTGGTGACTTAGCAGAGCTTATTCTAGACCTATCAAGTATAAAAGCACTATATTGTAGTGACAACCCCACTAGTAGATTAGCAGGAAAAAAATCAAAAATAACAAGGGTCCAAAATTCCTCGGTCTAAGTGTCCTAGTAGTAACCCAAAGTCAGGATATATGCTGCTGTGGGTATTTGATAAGTTGCCTTAAGGCCATATAGATACTTTGAAGAACTGAAGACTCTATGAGACAGAGACAGGCCTGGGAGAGCTGGTATTACCGGAGGATATTATATATTATGGAAATATATATCTAATGCAACAGGCGGAGTTTTTTCTTCTTGAGCTGATATTGTCCTGTCCCCACCCCCCGAAAAAAGAAAGAAAAAGATGAGAAAAAAAGAAAAACAAATTTTACTGCGGTTCATAAAATATGGTAAAACATTGATATCCAAGGTCTTCAACCTCTTGTTGCTACCATACCCGCTAGAGTCCAGGCAGTGCTTGCTTGCTGCACAGGGTAAGGCATTCAAGGTTTTACTTCTTGTAACTTAGTATCATAGTAAGAGCAAACTAGTAATCCTGTGGATCCCTAGGCCTACTGACAGAAGAGCAACACCACTAGAAGGAAGTGACCGAGTACGCCCGGTTTTTGTCCTTCACCCATTGCCGTCATGGTAAATCACTCAGGTTTCTTCATTTGTGCAGATTTTCCCGCGGGCGTCCTAGCTGTTTTTGAAAGTGCGCTCGACTTACGGTTTCGATACCCCCGAGTGAAAGGGTAGGGACTTATTAACCGGACCATACAAGGGATACATTCGGTGGTTGGCCTTGGGTAACTCTGACTATTCCATAATTTCTCGCCTAACCAATACAGTAGACACTGGGCCGCCCCACCCAATGCGCCCCCCGAGTGCTCGAGTGGAGGGGTTGATCTCTGAATACCCTTGTATTGGCTAAATTAAACAACCATCGATACCCCTTCTAGCAATAGAAATAAAATCGTACAATAATGCACTCACGAAAATCCTAATAATAGATAATAGCAAGTATCGATTTCACAATCTACGAAAAAATTGCTTTTACCCACTGCCCTCAGCAGAGCAGCCATAATCCTCGCCGCAGCAGCAACATTTCCGCTCCTCCGCTCTTTCACACCTTAATGGCTAGCCAGCGATTTTGATCTTCCTTAATAGTCTGCCTGAAAACCCCTCAGTTTTCAGGATGGGGGTTGATTTTTATGCCGTGGTTATGGTGCCATCCCCATGCATTCACCTAAGCACCTTTGCAACCGCTTGTTCCTCAAAAGCTTGCCTGTTCTTCTCTAGTTCCTCGGGCCAGATACCAAATTCGAGGGCAAACACACTGGTCCCCTCGCCTCTGTGGCACCTCGCCGCCCGGGTCTTGTGCTCCGGTTGTGATTGGCAAGTTGTGATTGGCAAGAGGGCCTTCTCCACACGTGTAGCTCCTCCCATGCTGGGAAGAAGGCGGTAAGAGCCGGGGCCCTCTCTTAGCCCCCTCGTGGTTGTCACAAGTGTTCCCAACAGTCCGGGGGCCTTGCTTAGTCCTGCAGGGGGGTTGCCAAAAGCATCGGACTGGACTGGACCAGGGTTCCGAATAGTCCGACCGGTCAAGTCTTGGAGGCAGGACCAGACTGGCCCGTCCCGGTTGATGTCGATGACTGGACCCGACTAACGTGGGTGGTCCGGTCTGGTTTGGACTGGTCCCAGACCAGTCTTTATAGAAGATCACATGAGAGTCGGAGTGGCACCCGGGCCAGCGCTCGCTGGGAATAGATAGATAGCTATAGTAGGATTTTAAAGCCGCTTGCCACTGTATAAATCAACAGGCCCTCAAT
>Ga0307509_10004625_pt1 | contig 19680 bp, 13 predicted proteins | sample 10_EM_MG_FD_202245 | JGI IMG/M metagenome (GOLD analysis project Ga0307509, IMG submission 202245) | Populus trichocarpa ectomycorrhiza microbial communities from riparian zone in the Pacific Northwest, United States - 10_EM | ecosystem: Host-associated > Plants > Roots > Unclassified | place...
CCCCCCTACCTCCAAACCGGGAAATGCTGATTCGTTCGGGATGGACGAAGCATATTGGGACGATGTTGGACGGGACAGTGGTGATTGTACGACAAATTGCTCTCGAGCATAGCCATGTTCTCATTCACTGTTCTGATGGGTGGGACAGAACCAGTCAGCTTAGCTCTCTGGCACAAATCTGTCTAGATCCATATTTCAGGACTATAGACGGGTTTATGGCGCTAGTGGAAAAGGATTGGGTAAGTTTTGGTCATAGGTTCCGTGACCGCTGTGGCTTTCTCGGGAGTGATAAGTGGTTCATAGAGAAGAGTGGAAACGGAGCATCTGCAGAGGAAACCTACCTCGGCTTTGAAGATGATTCACTCGCTCCTCGAAACGGTGGTCCCGGGGCATTCGCAACCGTAGCAAACGCTGGTGGGGGCCTCGGTGAGGCTTTGGAAAAGGGCTTTGGGCAAGCAAAACTCTTTTTCAACACAGTGGGCGTTGTGCCAGGACGCGCCTCTTCATCAGCGAACAACAGCACGGAACTTCTAGATGGCGCAGAGGACTATTCAGCCTCCTCATCTCTTGACCGTAAAGCGAAAATAGCTAACACAGCGACAACCCCAGTAACAATAACGAAGCCAAAAGAAGTCTCCCCAGTATTTCACCAATTCCTCGACGCAACCTACCAAATACTGCACCAGAACCCCACACGTTTTGAGTACAATGAGCGTTTCTTAAGAAGACTCCTATATCACCTATACTCTTGCCAGTACGGCACCTTCCTCCATAACAATGACAAGGAACGTCACGGTGCGCGGATCCAGGAGCACAGCCGCAGCGTCTGGGACTACTTTCTTGCCCGGAGAGAGATGTGGATCAACGAAAAGTATGATCCCGCTGCTGACGGCGCTGATAGGGAGAGGGAAATTGGTGGAGGGAGGGTGTTGTTCCCGAGGACTGGCGGGGCGATCAGATGGTGGGAGGAGTGCTGGGGGAGGGAAGTGGGGGAGATGAACGGGAGCGCCATTAGTTTGCCTGCTACGAGTTTACCTGAGGAAGGGGGCGCGAGTGGAACTGGAGGAGGAGGAGGAGGAGGAGGAGGAGGAGGAGGAGGAGGAGGAGGAGGAAGGGGGGCCAGTCCGGTGCCCGGGTGGCAGAGTGGGACTGTGGCGGGGAGCGATAAGGGGATAGAGGTTGAGATGATGTAGACTCGTATTGTCTTGTTTCTGTTCCTCTCTACCGTATGTCTTTTTTTTCGTTCCCTTTTCTTCTCTTCTTTCCTCCGCTCCCTACCTCCCTCCCCTCTCCCCCAATAGGGTTGGTTGGTTAGGTCGCTAGTTTCCACATGTATTTCGGCACTCAATCGCGGTGGTTATCCCCGTTAGTCAGCCTACTTCACCATCAACACATTCTATTATACACGCTTGCACTTGTGATGCCGTGACGTTTGTAAAACGGATCGCGATCGCATACAGTCAAAAATTGGCCAGGGCCTCAGAATTTTGGTGGTATGCGATGGTGGTCTGTTTTACAAACCTCCCGACATCACCACGAGTACCAATATGAGCCGCTAAATAAAGGAGGCAGAGGCCAAAACGCATCAAAATTAGAGCTTTTCGATCCAGTAAAATTCAACGAGTTTTGTGTAATCATCCCAAGGCTTCCCAAGGTATATAACTTTTCGGGGTTTTCTGCCTAGCAGGACGGAGAAGTGATCAATCCTTTCATTGCAGCCTGATACCGGTACTGTAGTTCTCCAGCCCAGACGATACAAGAGAGCAGGCCAACCAGTCCGCGTCCACGGTACGGTATTCTGCGGCAGCCCCCATTTCCATCCCCAATGTTACCCTTATGATTACCCCCTGCTGCGGCAAGAGATACCGACTGGCACTGCGCAGTGCTTGAGTACTAGTACGGTACCGTAGACACTTCACATGCCAACCCGCGCATGTGAGTGAACAAATTCCAGTTCCAGTTCAGATCAATCTCAATGTGCAACCGTGGGGGCCTACACACACACACACACCACACTCGCCCGCACGCGCCGCCACCACCACCACCAACATGCCCTCTCACTCGCGATCGATCGGAGTGCCAGTAAGGTAGACTGCCTTATCGTGGGATATCGCATTCGCATCCCTTTCCATCCACCCATCCATGGAGTGGGGGGGGGGGAATGAGTGAGTGAGTGAGTCCCCCCCCCACAGTACCTATGTATCAGGAGACCGAATTACAGAGGAAGGAGGAGGAGCATGAGGGCGCAGGGCAAACTAGTACGGTAACGGTATTTCATGATAAGTATGATTACCGGCTGAGCTAAAACACTTTTGCTTCGCGAGCTACCGGGACATAACCAGTTTCACATCCATTTCCACGAGACAAAAAAAAAAAAAAAAGCTACGGGAGGAAAGGAAGGAAGGAGGGAAGGAGGGAAGGAAGGAGGGCATCTTTGTATCATACTGGTACGGTACGATAGTCCGAGACAGCTATTTTGCCAAGGAGGGGTATATTCCTTCCGTCCATCCCATCCCATCCCCTCCTTTCTCGAAGGATTTTTGGTCCACCGCTCTGTCAAGTTAGTAAGGAAGATATCATAGATATTGGGGGATTTTCAACTCAAAAGCTGATGAGATTCTGGGAGAATATCCGGGATATGTTTAGATTAACTGCTTTTCTTTTCCTTTGGGTTCCCATTCGGAAGTTATCATAGTTTATATTAGCCGAGGGATTAAATTAACCTAACCTAACCTAACCTAACCAGCGTTATGATAATTCTTGGCAGATCAACATACAATCGCTAACTGTTAGCCAGTTGGAAGCCCAGGTGTTCCTCTTCCCGCCCCCCAAGAGCTTCTTCTTCCCTCGCTCATCACAATGGAAAAAAAAAGAAGGGCTGGAAGAAAGAAAGAAGGAGGTCAAGAAGGCCAAGAAGAAGTACTCGAGTACCGGTACCGTACTCGTACAGCACCGGTAAGCTACAACGCACGTACATACCTTTTAATTCCACAAACTTGGCGATTTCAGAAAGTGTTCGGATGGATTTGGGGGGACCAAGAATTTCAGGGCTTAGGTTGTGCAAGTTTGGGGCTTGGCGCTAATAATAATTCATGGGAATATAATACTTTTGTGAATTGCTTAACCCCCTTATCATACTGGTAGGTACTCTAGAGGTTGTGCCGTGATATCATGGAATACTGGTGTATCATCACCACTGCACGGTATCATATGATCCTCCTGCCCGGCCACTACCGATAGTCTATTCACCAGCAAGCGAGCAAAGTGTGGTACCGTGCGGTCTTGACTTTTACCTTTTGATGCTTGGGTACCTTACCTTATTGCTTTTCCTTCCTCCTTTCCCTTCCCCCTTCCTTCGAGTGTGTGATCATAACGGGGGTTTATTTTCTTTTTATTTATTTATTTCCTTTTTTTATATCTTTCTTCTTCCCAGGAGGGAGGGTGCGTGCGTGGGGGATGCTTTTTTTTGAGGCTTCTGTTGACGATGGTAATGATTGTAGTGGTGGTGGTGGATGGGGGCATAAAGCATTTGTGGTAATTAGTGCCCTGCGGCAGTCTACACTTTAGTACAAGTATCTCTTGGTACAATGCAGTGCAGCACTCGAGCACCGGTGTCTACACGTACGCTAGTACTCCACCATACCGTAATACAGCACCTCCCCGCCGCTGGACAGGCGGGACGGGCGGACAGACGGGCGGGCGGGAGCGAGCGAGCGAGTTGACCGAGGGGGTGGGGCAGGCGAACCTATGTGCGGCAGGCATGTATCGGTATCCATAGCTCTCTCCTCCTCCTCCTCATCCGCCATCAGAATAAGCCACGGTACCAGTCTCCCGACAAATCCACAAAGCATGTTATGATGTTGGCGAACCTCGGTGCCGACAATTTAGCCCCACACACCCACTGAGCCAAAACGACAAAAAAAAACAAAAAAAAACAGGATTCTCTTGCACCCTGCGAAAGAAGCAGCATGACAACTTGCTTTTTCTTCTTCTTCTTTTCTTTTCTTTTCTTTCCAAGCTTCTGTCCAGGTTATGATGCCGATATGCGATGGGTATGTGTGGGGTGCGGTGGTTCGGGTATTCTGGCTCTTGAGCTTTCTCTGGAGGAGGGGGTTCATTCAGGGGAGAGATGTGATGGATGGATAGATGGCAGATGAACGAACGAACGAACGAATGAATAATATTATGGTACGATTTCCTTGAAGGGTAGTGGTATCGTAAGCTTCGTACTCGAGTGAGCTTTTTTGCGGACTGTGCGAGGAAGGGAGGGTATCATACGCTACGGTACCCGGGGGAATATTTTCTTTTATTATTTTTCTTTTCTTTTCTTTCAAGGGGGATGATGAAAGGTTGACCTGAGTTGGTGGTGCATTAAGGTCTGCGGTGGAGGACAGGACTGCCATACCGGTATCGTATCATACTGGCTTGCCGGTTGCCAGCATTGTTGTGCCACTTCTCGGTCTGGTGAACCCGTTTTCTTTGTTCCGCTTACGACTCCCATACACTCGCTCCAGTGGGATGCCGGGTAGGCACAGTTTGGATGGAAATTTGATGTTGAATCAACTTGTAAGGCACAGTCTGCTAAAACAATACCGGTCAAATACCCCCCATCACAACCACGGTAGAAAATGGGGTGGGGTATTATTACCGTATTATTGCTGTGCTTTGTCGTACTGCTGCCGTGGGGGAAACCTTGAGTGAAGCACCCACGACATTCTTTTTTTGCTCGGTGATACAAATTAACTCTGGTACCTGACTGGGTAACAGTCTCTCAACTCTTCTTTCCCGGCAAATTGACGGCTGCGATTAACTGCTAATAACCCGACCTCAACATACGGGGGAGGAACCTATTCACCGGAACACGCAGGGATATATTTGGCGGGCTAACCGCAAATAATCCTTCCATGGCTTCCCACTAGACCCTGCACTGCGCGCCTGGGCCCCCCACACTCAATCTTCAAACCTACTCGAGTATGTGGCCCGCCCAAAAGTTGGTATTATTGAGACCCCTTCCTACCCCCCGGATCTCTAACTTACCGTAGCTTGTTATCCATAGAATAAGGTTGTTGTTGGGGAGCCTTGGCAGTGCCCCATTTTCTTGGGTTAGAAGTGCTAAAGTAAACCCCCACCACACTTCCTTGCCCCGCCCCCCCCAATTGACCCCCGTGCCGGTATGATAATACAATTCTCGCAAAACACACTGTAGCTTTCTCATGCTCCTCTCTACCTACCCTTTTCACACCTTTTCACACCTTATCTACACCACTCCCAGCGGACCAATCTTGCATCGGCAGTTTATCCGAGGAAAGGGAAGGAGGGAGGGAGGGAGGGAAGGCGTGAAATTGGACTCAAGTGCGCCGGATGGCTTGTGTATGGTATGCTGGAGGCGAGTTTGGTGAAATCTGAGATCCTCCCGCATCGGCCACCTCGATGGGATTGGATATGGTATGATAAAAGTGATTGATTGGCAGATCCAATAATCTTCTATCGATGAGCTCTATGTATGAGGGAATGCACTTACGGAAACTATCATATCTTGCAACGAAAAGTAAGTGCAGTTAAAGTGCCCCCATGTGAGATACGGCGGCCCTGTTCATGATACTTGTATCATATGGTAGCCCTGGAATTCTTTGACTGCCAATCATCTGCTCTTTTCCTTTCTTTTTTTCTCTTGTTCTTTTAATTCACCCCTCGCACGCGTTTTAACTTGGTCTAGTTCTGGCCAGTTGGTTCACTGCGGCTCGTCCCGTTTGGCTTTCCGTCAGAAAGCATGGGGGCTCCCTTTCCCCCAGTCCGCCAGTGCTCCCCCCCCGAGACGTGATGAAGTATGAGAGATCGATGCCATGGCGCCGGATGATAACACCTTGTCATTTTTTTCTCTTGACTCACACCCTCACACGCAAGGAACATCAAGCATCGCGCCTGCATTTCTATGATACTGCTCTCCCACGGGTGGGGTGGTGGAATAAAGTAGATATATACCCCATACACAGCACCTGCAGTGGGACCCTTTTTTTTTTTCCCCCCCGTGAGCCCCTCGGGACTATTCTGCCCCCACACAACGGTGATTGGCATACCGGTACTCTGTTTGTTATCGTTGCGGTTGTTGCTCTCTTCCCCCTCCCTCTTCGTTTTCGCCTTCAAGTGGTCTTTTTTTGTTTTTTATCTTTACTTTTTTTATTCATTCGATCATCATAAATACCCTGTGGCCCCATCCCCCTGGATCAAAAAAAAGAGTCGGTCCTTTTCGCTATCTCCCTCTTCCGGAACCGAAAACTTATCCGCTATTCCTTATCGCGTCTCGCAAAGAGATACGAGAGGGGCAACAGATGCTTCGTGGCTATAACCAAACAGTCGTCGTGCCTCCCCGAAAGCTCCCGATGGGTGATTGCGGTTTTGTCGCGTACACAGATCCACTGGTGCCCACATACTCAACTTCGCGGGACTCGCGATGCAATTGTAGGAATTACTGGCCGAGCCCTCATTCGGCGGAGATGTGTGCCTGCGGGCATCATGCTTGTTACCATTCAGCCGGGGCCACGATGGCCCCAGCAACAGCGGCAGTCGTGCCCTCCACCCCGAGCACGTTTTTAACGATTGGTGCATATGCGGGTATGATGGCTCGGATATCTCGCTTGGAAGAACGGCTCGAGGCACACGAGCTCGAGAGGAGGAACCAGATCGCTGCCGACAGGGTGAATATGGAAAGATTGATGGGCGGGCTACGCGAGCTAGATGAGAGGATGATCGATCTGGCTGAGAGAATGGAGGAAACTGAGGAAAGGCTATTTGGTGACGAGGGACACGGCGTCGCGTTAGAGGCACGCCTGCACGATCTGGAGGGGAGGACTGAGGAACTGGAAGAGGACCTCGAATTGATTAAGACTGCCGTATTTGAGGACGAAAGGGAGCGCGAATTTGGAACCCGGGAGAGCGGTGTCAAGCAGGATGCGAAGGATACCAAGCAGGAGATGTCCCGCTCTACACCATCCATCCCACCACCCATGAAACAAGAAAAAGGGTACTATGAAGAGTACAAGCCTAGAATCCCCCCGGTAATGATGAACGCAGAAGAAGGCGGTGCTCTAGAGCCAGACACCGACCCGTCGGATCCGCAGATCGACTTTAAAGCTATTTTTCCGCAACACGCACCCGATAAAGTCCGCGTAGTCAAGGCCACACGCCGGCGTCTCTCCCACGAGAGCATTAGACCCTCCGAACAGCTGGACCCATCTCCGCCTGTGAAAAGATCCCGCATGGCTTGCACCGACTGACTTGGCTCATCTTGTTATCACCGTCATGAGGTTAATGTTCGGAGGAGGCGTATCGGTTTGCTTTTTGAATCTGAATTCGGCGCTCGATATTTCTTGTATTTTAGAGTGGGTCTTATCTTTTTGGTGGGGGTGGGGGCGGTGGTTGAGGTTTGGCGCAACATCTTAGACGTGTTGGGGTCGTTTCTTCCTCTATGATTTTTTTGGCCTACTTTTCTCTTATTTTCTTTCGTCGTGGGGTGACTTAGAAGGCTACTAATAAGCCATTTGCTTTCGAAGGAAGGTTGCCGACGCCGGCAGATTTTTTTCCTTTCCGTTGGACAATCTTTCCTTACCAATTGTCTAAGTTAATTAAATTGAGAGTTGCATGGATGAAACATCCTAAGTGGGCAGGCCAGTTCCCCGCTCCCCCCGTAAAACCTTAGCTCGCAGTGGCCACCCTTGCACCGCTCACGGGCCATTGTTTCGTTTCCACGAATCGGGCGACTGGTGACAGCAAACGAGTGACAGGGGATGATCACCACCAACCAATGAAGTTTGCAGCACCCCCTCCGTTGTGGCCGGAAGCTGACGGATCCCCCTCCCAGCCAGAAACGTATATTAGAATGACCTCATCGGTTCCGTGAAAAGTATACGAGACAACCACGAACCGATTTAGTGGGACATTTATCAACCCGGCGTTCCAGGAACCTGGCTGCCTGGCGTAGGTGCCCAGACCCTGCGAGGAGAAGGGGGGGGGGAATAGGGAGAGAGGAGTCTGACCATGAGACGTGACACAAGTGGTCAGGGAGGGAGGGGGAAAAGGCAACATTGAGCGAGAGGTCCCATGGCATCGCAGCTCAAGCTTTCCTGGGAAGATGAAGGAGGAGGAGGAGGAGGAGGAAGACGTAAGCGGGTACTAAAGGCCCTTCGCAGTTATGTGCTTGCCCGCTTCATAAAGACTGACGTGGTATAGAAATAACCCGGCCGGAATTCTTTGGTATGATAGCATGACAACTTACTCGGAATCGTGCTCCTCTCCTCTCCTCTCCTCTCCTCCCCTTGGCATAATAAGCACGAAACGGGGGAAAAGTGGCACGCGTGCTGCTGGCCTTTATCGGAGTTCCCGCACGATATTTTTACTGTGGGGTTTTTCTTTTCTTCTCCCTGTTTCCTTTTTGCTGTTTGTCGAGGGTGCCATACTCTTCCCCTCCCTCCCTCCCTCCTTCCTTCCTCTGCAGCGGTGGTAGGCTGACTGGCGGGACTTGAATCATTATTCATCGTTATACACCGCCGAGCTTATTGATTTGTAGGGCTATGAAGTTGATTAGTGCAGTAAACGGGGCAGCGAGGATCCACCTATCATACCCATCCGTCAGATACCGGTATTCAGTCTCCCGTGGGCCCTAGGTCACCAGCCCCCTGTAGCGAATACACGAGTTCAGGGACGTTGCATATTTCCTGCATTTCATCTAGGATTTCATTTTGAGGTTTGGTTCTTCCGCTTTTTCTATCTATCTCTGCATGACTGGACTCGAAGCTGTGTTTATTTTACGGGCGATATACTCTAGGAGGATGGTGCGGTGAGGTGCATTGCAGTTCGTGGTTTTAACCAGAAAAGGCCCTCACTATGGGAGAGTTTTGGGGGGAGGGTGTTGGTGCTTGCTTCAGGGGTGTTGGGTTCGTGTTGGTGGTGTTGTATTGTATTAATATTTTGTTTGCTTACTTACAGTACCAGAGTGTTTTCACCCCGTTCTGGGATTTTGCCGGGTGAGTTTTCCTTCTCTTCCTTCCTTCCTTCCTTCCTTGCTTCTTTTGTTATTTGCTTGCCTGTTTACTTGTTGTTCTACGCACTTTTCTGGGGTTACTGCTGTAGCTTTCGGGTGGTGGTGGTCTAGGTCCGCTCTAGGTAAGTAAGCACGTAAACAAGTAAGCAAGAAGGAAGGAAGGAAGGAAGGAAGGAAGAATATAATACCAGGTTCCTAACTTAGACAGCAGAGTCTTGCTCTATATAGAGAACGGAACGGAACAATTTCGAGATCTCCAAGGCGAATTTGGAAAGACAATTCGCCAGATTCTTAGCTATAATATCATAGTCTATCTATCTATCTGGAACCGAAACCCCCCCCCTCCCCCAAATTACACTACTCTCCAGTAACATGGAGATCTATGATAGCAAGAGCCCCTCTCTCCAGCACCACCAGGGACATTCGTTAACTTTTGCCTTTGCCTCTCTGTCCCTCTCCCCCCCCCTCGGCCTCTCCCAGCTATGCTTTATTACCGGCACCCAAGAAGGGAGGAAGGAAACAAGAACATAAAAGGACTAAAAATGAAAGAAAGCGCACTAAATCTGGGTACTGCACTATTGACAAATGTTATTTCCCATTACCATCATCATCATCAGTCCCTATTTCTCACATCCGAGTATATACATGATAACTATAAAACTGGAGATAATATTATTTATCACCCACCCTCTTCACCAATTCCATTCTACTGCTACGATACAGTTGGTTCTGGGGCCTTAATCACTTTCCCCTGGATCCGCTATTACGCTCCTCTTCCTTCCGTCCTTCCTTCAATCTGCATTATGTCACAGATCCCATCATAACGGATCTTCAAATGCTCAGATCGGAGGCCTTGCTTAGCTTTGCTTGGATACTCGAGTATGTGCGTGCATTTAATACGTGCCATCAGTACAATGTAACTAGCAGCCCCCTCGACCTACGGTCAAGCCTGTTATCCCTATATGAGTAGTATAAGATGGTGTATTATGGCAAACCAGTCAAGTCTGGAATTTGTGTATAAGTAGTTTACAAATTTTGTGATATATTAAAAGTGAAATAGAGGATAATATAACTATCAGACTTTTTCCAAATTTGGATATGTTGGACGTTTTCAAGTAAACAAACTTTTAATGAAATCAGATTTTGTGAATTGCTATTACTAATATCAAAATCCGTATAAGTAATATAGAAAGAAAACTCTCAACCAACTGGTCCAGCTTGGAGTTACGGTTAAAAGTGAATTTGAGGATAATTTAACTCTCAGACTCTTTACAAACTGGCATATGTTGGACGTTTCCAACTAAAAAACTTTTTATAGAATCAAATTTTGTGGATTGCGATTTCAGATGTCAAAATACGAATAAGTACTGTAGAAAGAAGACTTTCAACTAACAGGTTGTAACGGGGGCACCCTGTAGAGAGGTGAACTCTAAGGTTGCGACCGCACCAAACACTCAAAGTAGAAGAGAAAGATGAGGTAAAATAATTCAGAAGAATCAACGGTAAAACTTAATATAGTTAAGCTCGAAGGTTCACTCAATTTAGTTCTCTCAAGGAAAAGTTGGTTGTTGAGATAGAATGCCAAACGCTTAAACTTATGTAGATCTCAGATTTAAGCCTTTGACATTCACCACTACTTCCGACCTTTGTGCGAGCACCCTGTCCCGCTCAGGGTTTGTCCGAGGTCTACCCTCCATCAGGATTTATCCTGCCGGAAGTGTCGGACCAACTCAGGTACACTTAACTCCGTCAATAGGATATGAGTTTCTGCAATGCATCTCCAATACAACAGCAGGTGGAAAAACTCTTCCTATCGGAGTCATACGAGTGGCTAACTGTTATGACAACAACCGGAGTCAATACCTAGGTGGTGGACTCACTGGCCCAGTGGTAGTTTCGTCTATACAAGCCATGCAGTCCATCATTTAATCTATACTACTACGCGACTATCCAATGTGATAAATTGACATGCAAGCTCCCCCGGTGAGATGTAGCTGATGGTTGGCTAAGTGGGCGCTACCCATAGCCATCCTCTCGGGACATGCTCTACCGCAATAAGACTCATACCTCTAGAGTCCAATAACAACCCATAGTAATGCTACAAATCAAGGGGAGAAGGTTCGGGCTGGTTACTGAGGTATTTGTCTCGAAAGCACCCTGGCCTTCTGAGACTACCTGAGTACCACTAGGAAGACTACCCTACAACCTGTAGGCTAGAATAGACTCCTAGATGCCCGAGAGACCATATATGAGTGACCCCCATTTTGGCGGTTACCCATACTCCCCTTATATATCCTGTGAACGACATTCAGTCGGACGGATGGCGACGACTTATATGGTGTTACGGCAGCTGCTCCAATGACCTCTTTTAACTAGCAAACGAGCAACTACACAGCCCTCTGCCTATGACGCGCCGTCCCAACGCTTGGGCCAGAGGGGGGTGTTAGCAAAACCCGCCCAAGTTCAATAGTATGTTCGGGCCACTCTTACAGAGGTGTGGGGCCTCCCCGCGCAGATGCGTGTGCGCCCAAGAAGATCTAAGAGCCCATAGAATGTGAGGCAATCGATCTCTAAGTTCTAGGATGACTTTGCCGGTGAAGGTAGGGTAACTTGGGTTCCTCAGTAGGGTAACTGGGACCCATGGGCATAATAACCAAATTCGCAAGGTAGGGTAACTTTGCCTCCTTATCCCTTTAACTGCTCAGGAAGTCCTCCAGTCGACCACAGAAGTCGTCTTGGAGGTCCATGTAACATCCACATAATTCTCTTGATCTTATGCGAATATTTTCCCGAAAGGTTACCCTGCCTAATAGAGTACCTCAAGGCTACTCAACTATTCCCTAGGCCTTATCCTAGGTTTACCAGCTTTGTATATACTAAGTATACGAGACCATACCACCTCTGGTTACCACTTGGTATACAATTTGGGCTAAGGTGATAGTGATTGTAGCTACCTATCATAGGGTCGTTACACAGGTCCAGCTTGGAGTTATTATCAAAAATGAAATCAAAGATAATATAACTCTTAGACTTTTCCCAAACTCCGATATGTTGCACACTTTCAAGCAAACAAACTTTTGATGGAATCAAATGTTGTGAATTGCTTACTGATGTCAAAATAATAATAATTTGAATTGAATAGAGTATTACAATTGACAGTCAGGCTGGGGTTTCCTTTATTAGTATGATAGAAAAAGTAGGAGTAATTAGAAATTTTAATTTCCTTATATATATTCAATATTCTAGGACGGTTAAGGGCTTGATAGAATCAGAATTTGTGGGTAATGGTTCAATATATTAAGTACTGGTATGAAAGAACTTTTATTTATAAATCAAGCTAATAATACAAAAGACTAGAGAGAAAACAAGAATAATTCAGGAGAATCCAGTAGAACTATAAGTCAAACATCTATTAGATGAAGATAATGGTTATGTTAGGCATACCGGAAGGCTTAGCCTTCCCTTAGTGAATAAAGACCTATAGTTACCCTACCTTAAGATTCTGAGTTCAAAAAGACAAGCCAACACCGCCCTCCCGCACCAGCGTTGGGACGGCACTACATCGGCAGACGCCGCCGTAGTTGCGTCCCCTCACCAAAGACATGGTCATTGGAGCCCGCCTCGTAACCCCGTATACGTTGCGGCCGTCCGTCCGACTGCATCCCGTTCGCAGGATATATGAGGGAAGACCTTTGGCGAGCTTATGCAAGTAGTTCGAGCCAAATCGGTCGACGTCGCATAAAGTTACTGAGCACTAAGGACGAGAGTCGCGAAAGTGGTCACTAAGTAACGGGACGTTTTCACGGACAATGGTTGGGCAACACATTCTATACTCCATGCTCTCTCGATGAAAGTCGCAGAAGTGAATGGTGTTGTCGGATGAGGTAGTCTGAGCAATCAGGCATACCCACACTCACACACGTCAATAGTATCCTACGGATACTGACGGAACCATACGATAACGATATGACTATGGAGGGATAATAGCTGTTGGAGCGATTATCGTGACTAGTATATCTTATGCCTCACAGTGGTCGTGTGCAGAATGCATCTGCAATGCTGAGAGGTTCGATAACAAAGCTGGCCCCTTTGTTGCTTCGATCATGGAGACCATTATGCGTATGCAAATGGTAAGCAAGACTCCATGCCGACGAAGAAGGATCGTGACCAATGAACTGATGTGTGGGAGCACCGTCAGGAAAATTCATGGAGTTGCGACTCGGGAGTCGAAGTGAGATAACAGGATTGTCAGGGTTAAATGGTGTTCGCACTTTTAGAACAAACAGGAGTTTGTTAGTAGGTACTTAGTTAGTATAAGAACTAGATGTAGCTCGCGACTACCCAGACGCGGCATATAAATATCGAGGTGCCTCCCGAGCTATTTGACTATTATCAAGCAACGGAGAAGAGATCTTATCAATATAAGTTTTTACGCTAGAAAAATCTTTATTACTTTATCTACCTTTATTGTTGAATCATTGAGCCTTCCTAGACAATCTCCGTCTACGATTAAAGATTATCGGCCTGAGTTATCTCGCAAGACTTTGAGATAGGCTCCCGCCTAACAGGTTAGCAATAATGTCAAGTAGGAAATAGAAAACAGAAGGAAAACTTACTGGACAAAACTCAAAGAAGAATATCTTGATAGACAATATTGTTAGTGTGATTTGGGGTATTCTCCAAGGGAAGTAGTATTAGCCCATCATGTGAGGTCACTCTGGATAAAGCCACATAAAGCTGCCTGTTAGGCGGGAGCCTATCTCAAAGTCTTGCGAGATAACTCAGGCCGATAATCTTAATCGTAGACGGAGATTGTCTAGGAATGCTCAATGTCTCGAAAATAGAGGTAGGTAAAGTGATAAAGATTTTTCTAGCGTAAAACTTATATTGATAAAATCTCTTCTCTGTTGCTTGATAATGTTCAAATAGCTCGGGAGGCACCTCGATATTTATATGCCGTGTCTGGGTGGTCGCGGGCTACATCTAGTTCTCATACTAACTAAGTACCTACTAACAACTCCAGCTTCTTCTTAAAAGTGCGAACACCATTTTACCCTGACAATTCTGTTATCTCACTTCGACTTCTGAATCGCAACACCATGAAATTTCCTGACGGTGCTCCCACACATTAGTCCATTGGTTACTATCCATCTTCCTCGGCATGAAGTCTTGCTTACCATTTGCATACGCAGAATGGTCTTCATGATTGAACCAACAAAGGGGCCAGCTTTGTTATCGAACCTCTCAGCATTGCAGACATATTCTGCAACCGACATCTGCGAGGCATAAGATAAAACTTGTCACGATAATCGCACCAATAGCCATTATTCCTTCATAGTCATATCGTTATCGTAAGGTTCCGTCAGCATCCTACGGATACTATTGACGTGTGTGAGTGCGGGTACGCCTGATTTCTCAAACTACCTCATCCAACAACACTATTCACTTCTGCGACTTTCATCACAAGAGCGTGGAGCATAGAATATGTTGCCTAACCATTGTCTGTGAAAACGTCCCGTTACCTAGTGACCACTTTCGCAACTCTGGTCTTTAGTGCTCAGTAACCTTATGCGACGTCGACCGATTTGGCTCAAACCACTTTCATAAGCTCACCAAAGGTCTTTCCCCATATATCCTGCGAACGGGATCCGGTTGAATGGACTGCCGCGACGTATACGGGGTTACGAGAAGGGCTCCAATGACCATGTCTTTGGTGAGGGGACGCAACTACGGCGGCGTCTGCCGATGTAGCGCCATCCCAACGCTGGTGCGGGAGGGCGGTGTTGGCTTGTCCTTTTGAACTCAGAATCCTGAGGTAGGGTAACTATAGGTCTTTATTCACTAAGGGAAGGCTGAGCCTTCTGGTATGCCTAACAGTATTACTGGCAAGATCTGAGCAAAGTCACCGCCAAGCACTCCAGGAATGCCACCAAAGACTTGCAGGTGACCAGTATTGCAGATATCATTCAAGGTCTGATTAACTGCCTTGAAGCATGCCTTATGCTGCATAGGAACCTCATCCCAGATGATGAGCGAGGCTTTCTGAATCAACTGTCCCAGATTGGAGTTAGGAGTAATATTGCAGACAGCATTAACATCATTTGAGAGTGGGATTTTGAATCTTGAGGGTACAGTTCTACCACCAGGCAGTAACTGTGCTGCAATCCCTGAGGATGCGACACACAATACTATCTTGCCTTGAGCTCGGAGATAGCTGCATAAACAGTTATAGAGGAAGGTCTTTCCAGTTCCAGCAGGGCCATGTAGGAAGAAAGCACTCTGTCGTTCCTGTTGTGTAGGGTCCTGGTGATAGCTCTCGACTGCAGTGACCATTGTATGGAAACTGGCATCCTGTTCCTCATTCAACTGTCCAATCATTCTGTCTGCCAACTCCCTCTGCTGCTCCACCTCATATCCCATTTCCTCCACCACCAATCTATTTCCTCCTATCTCTCGTTCCATCTGCCTCCAATCCAATACTGGCTCTGGCAGACCAAATTCAACCATAGATTTACCATACTCATTTAGTAGTTGCTGAATATGGTAAAGTCCATAGTCAAGTGAAAGTTCACCTTCTTGACAATCCCTATCAGCAGGTGCAATGACCCGACCTGTATGAACCAGCTGAGCAAGGTCATGACAAAAGCCGTTTCCAAATTGCTGCCAAATCTGGAGTGGGTTGGTAATAGTGGTGTGTTGCAGGGCCATTGCAAGGAGATAACGTAATGCATATCCAGTCATGAACTCCTGGCCATCAGTAAACATGGCAATCCACTTCCCGTCATCCTCCAACAGGCGCAAGGTTATGCAAGCAGCCTTAAAGGAGTCATGGACTACACCATCTACTGTGCGCAGGTGTTCAAAGCTGGTAGCACCTCTTACCACAGTCAGGAGCAAGTGTAAGTAGTAGCGGGCACCCATAACAGGGCTGGTGTAACAATCCTACTCTGGTGGTGATTAGTTATACAACAGGTAACGAATTACTTACGTGAGGATCTTGAATTATTCTTATAGTTCTCGTTCGTTTAAGTATCTGAGAGTGTTCTTCTTTCCGAGATTAACTTATAATCTCTTCTTCATCTTAGACTATCTTCTAGTCTTCTTATCTCAATCCAATATCTTATTGGGGAGAGATGGTGAGGGAACTTCTTCGGATTCGATCTCTCCTTGCATGAGAGGGATGTGAGACTGTCCTTGTCTTATCGAGACTGTGGTTGCTCTGACGCTAAGAGCTAGGTTGCTTGCATACAAGCGGGATGTAAAGGTTAAAGGTAGATATAAAGGTATATTGTAGAAAAGTACTTAGATGGCTGCGTGAAGAGCTATAACTACTGTGACCGTTTTTTTTTTCTTTTTCTTTTTTTTTGAATCATATGCATTTGTTTAAGGTACAAAGACAGCATGAAGCTTTAACGCTATGGCCAACAAAAACCGTACCCTCCTCACCCCAGGAAACATCTAAACCCCCAAGTCCCTCTGGTATGAGACCAACCGCACATCTCGCCTATCGCCCAACCAAATCCTACGAACATACTCGTACACCCGAAGGAAGTAGAAAGGAAAGGAGCAAGCAGGAAGGAAAGGAGAACCCTTAGCAACATCTACTACAGAAAGTATAAAAACATAAGAGATGAATGAACCCCTGACAAAGGAAATTTACGTCTGATAAGTGATGTGTATCAGCCTGAGCTAGGAAGTGAGAGTATGGACCTGCACACAGGAGCGGTGCCGGGGGACGAAGCGGTGCCCGATGGCTGAATGTGACGGTATATGGAGGCGACTCTGGTCAGGGGTCGCTGGAGGGTGTGCCAAAGCAGCATTAGCGACAGCCGAGAGGACGGGCGTAACCGAGGCGGGTTTTTGTATAGCGACCAAAGATCGACTGCGAGGGGGGGAGCAATAAGGTGCCAGCTGAGGGGGTAGGAAGAGGGGGAATGAGTGTAGCTGTAACCGAGCAACAGGATGAAGACCAAGAAGGTAGTGGGAGGAGGATGGGAGGAGGAAGGACTTCTAAACAGTTGAGATGACCGACTAGAGTAACTGCGGCCGATCCTTTTCCGAATGCGAAATGAGGATGAGGTGCTGAAGTTACTAACCGAAGTGTTCCCCAACAGGACCACATAACCAGGACGGAAAGGTACTTCACAAAGGGCTTGGAAAGCTCAGCACCGACCATAAGCGAAGGGGATGAAATGCCGACCGTGCAAAACCTAAGCGAGGTGCAAAGGAAGTGTAGGGTAAGGGGGAGAACTGGACTTCATGAGCTGGAGTCAACAATGAACAGGAACAAGATCCCCGTGAAGGAGGGGGTACACATTAGAGGGAGAGGAGAGGTTGTAGCGTCACTCCCCTAGGCAGAAGCCATCAAGGGGGAGGAGAGGGGGTGGTGGTAGATCTCACGATAATTTCCCTGGTGTTGAGATTTCAATCGCCCGAGCTGTTGGGGAGATGGTTCGTGATAACTACTGTGACCGTTTTTATTTTTTATTTTTTTAAATCATATGCATTTGTTTAAGGTACAAAGACAGCATTCAGCTTTAACGCTATGGCCAACAAAAACCGTGTCCTCCTCACACCAGGAAACATGCAAACCCCCAACTCCCTCTGGTATGAGACCAACCGCACATCTCGCCTATCGCCCAACCAAATCCTACGAACATACTCGTATATACGAAGGAAGTAGAAAGGAAAGAAACAAGCAGGAAGGAGAGGAGAACCCTTAGCGACATCTGTAATAACCGAGAGGGTGAACAAAAGAAATGTATGAACCCCTGACAAAGGAAAATTACGTCTGATAAGTGACGTGTATCAGCCTGAGCTAGGAAGTGAGAGTGTGGACCTGCATGCCGGAGCGGTGCCGGGGAACGAAGCGGTGCCGGATGGCAGGATGGGATAGTAAATGGCAGGGACTCTGATGAGGGGTCCCCGGTGGGTGTGCCAAAACGGCATTAGCGACGGCCAGAAGGACAGGCATAACCGAGACAGAAAGGTACTTCGCAAAGGGCTTGGAAAGCTCATCGCCGACCGTGAGCGAAGGGGATGAAATGCCGACCGTGGAAAACCTAAGCGAGGTGCAAAGGAAGTGGGGGTTAAGGGGGAGAACTGAACTTCATGAGCGGGAGTCAACGATGAACAAGAACAAGAACCCCGTAGAGGAGGGGGTAAACCCCTAAGGGAGAGGAGGGGAGATAGCGTCACTCCCTTAGGCAGAAGCCATCAAGGGGGAGGAGAGGGGGGGGTGGTGGATCCCACGATGATTTCCCTGGTGTTGAGATTTCAATCGCCGGAGGTGTAGGGGAGATGGTTCATGGATAACTACTGTGACCTTTTATTTTTATTTTATTTTTAATCTCGATTATTAATTGTTTCTATCGGGGCAAACGCACACCTGTGCTCATCCCACTGTCCTAGGTACAACGGACTTTCTGCCAAGCGTGGGCCACGTAGTCCAAAACCTCCAACTACAGTCCATCCCGCCATCCCCAAGCTAAAACCCTCTGACCCTGCCCGACAGAGAAAACCCCGCCCGGTACTATGGGTAGAAACTACAAGGAGATGAGAAAGCGGGCCAGAGAGCCATGAACCAAAAACCCCCGCAAAAGCCTAGCCTAAAAGAAAACCATCCCCAACCGACAGTAGACACAACCAACAAAGAAAAGCAAACCCACTCCCCCAAATCAAACAACCTATAAGCTAAACCGTAGTAAAACCCCACCGGGCCCAGCTCCCGAAGGAATAGGGACTCCTGAACGATGGGTCTCGGGGACACACAAAGGGGAGGTAACTCCCGGGGGCATAGAGCCCCGCCAGCCGAGGCTCAGGAAGAGCCATCGAGTTCGAGAGAATGCCGCCTAAAGAAGGAAGGCTCGTGGTAGACGGAGGAAGATCCGGTCGGCTATTTCGGGAAACAGGACCCAGAAAGAAGGTTTAAACATGCACCCCTAGTCCTAGGACATCAGAAGGGAGCAGAGGTCTGAGGGTGGGCGTAGAGCCGCGAGCAGTAGGGTGCTAGCCGATCCAAACGTTGGGGAAGGGGACGGCGGAGGGGTAACCGACACGAGAAGTACGAGGAAGGCCGACGGAAGCGGGGTCACGATGTTTCGTAAAGTCCGACCGTACCAGCAGAGCACAAAGGAGATAGTGCAAGACCAGAGAGCAGTGGCACCGGTGGCAACTACTTTATCGATCGACCGAGACTAAAGACCGACCGTTGACGGGTGAGGGGTTGCCGACCGTGGAGGGCTGCCTAAGCGAGCCCGGAGAAGAGGGCGTGAAGGCAAACTCAACCAACCCCTAGGAACAAGCTCGCCAGGCCTGACCATCAGAAGGGAAAGGAAGAGGGGAGGGAAATGGCTTCACTCAGACAGAGGCAATGTGGCGTGTCTGAGGAGAGGGGGGTGGATGGAAGTGACGATGATTTCTCGTGGTGTTGAGATTTCAATCGCCGGAGGTGTAGCGGAGATGGAGGATGATAACTACTGTAACCGTTGTTTCTTTTTTTTTACTTTTTTTTTTTAATCATATGCATTTGTTTAAGGTACAAAGACAGCATCCTCCGTCTCCTCTACACACCCGGCGATTGAAATCTCAACACCACGAGATTATCACTACTTTTCTTTTCTCCACCCCCCGCCATGAGCTCG
>Ga0307509_10004626_pt1 | contig 19680 bp, 23 predicted proteins | sample 10_EM_MG_FD_202245 | JGI IMG/M metagenome (GOLD analysis project Ga0307509, IMG submission 202245) | Populus trichocarpa ectomycorrhiza microbial communities from riparian zone in the Pacific Northwest, United States - 10_EM | ecosystem: Host-associated > Plants > Roots > Unclassified | place...
AACTGACTGCATAGCGTGAAACATAATTATGGCTCACGATCGTGAGTCATAGAAACATAAACATACCTTATGACTAATGATTATTAGTCATGTGAAATCTGCCTTGCTTAGTCACGATTTGTGACAGTCGGCCATATCGTTAAAGATGCATGCTGTCTTTGTACCTTAATAAAACAAACGCACTTGATTTAAAAATAAAAATATAAAAAAATAAAAAAAACGGTCACAGTAGTTAGAGCTCTTCACGCAACCATCTAAGTAATACACCACTCAGATACTGGGGTACGGGTCAAGCCCACTGACAGTGACCTTCCATAGGTGCAATATGTTCGAGATACCTAATGCCCTTATCTCTATACTACCTCGCTTATATGCGAGAACTCTATTCCTACACGATAGGACTTCCTACGATCACTACACCTACGACGAACACAAGATGTTAGTCTATAACGATAGACTAAGTAGACTATTTAGACTATGTCGATAGTCTATGATAGCCACAATAGTCATTTCCCGTTACGAACACCGCAAGGAAGACTGGTTTGTTACAATAACAAAGCTGGCCCCTTTGTTGGTTCGATCATGGAGACCATTCTGCGTATGTAATGGTAAGCAAGACTCCATGTTGACGAAGATGGATTGTGACCAGTGAACTGATGTGTAAAAGCACTGTCAGGAAAATCCATAATGTCACGATTCGGAAGTTGAGTGAGATAACAGAATTGTCAGGGTCAAATGGTGTTCGCACTTTTAGAAAAAAGCTCGGGTTTGTTAGCAGGTACTTAGTTAGTATGAGAACTAGATGTAGCCAGCGACCACCCAGACACGGCATATAAATATTGAGGTGCCTCACGAGCTATTTGAATATTATCAAGCAACGGAGAAGAGATCTTATCAATATAAAATTGTTTACGCTAGAAAAATCTTTTATCAATCTATCTACCCCTACTTCAAACATTGAGTCTTCCTAGACAATCTCCGTCTACGATTAAGAATATCGCCCTAAGTTATTTCTCAAGACTTGAGATAGGCTCCCGCCTAACAGTTTATATAGGGCATAAATTTCTCGATTTCTGTCTTCGCGCATTCTTCGGGTATGTGGTGGGGCCATGGTTGTGCGGGATGTTCGGTTGATGTGGCAAAATGTAGTTGCTACGGACTGTACGAGAACTTCTTAGACGGACTAAAGTCTTGCCTTGTTTGGCTGTGAGTAGCTAGATGATTGGAATTATACAAGACACAAGTCGTTAGTTTAAAATGTTGTCATTATTTATCTAGTTGACTTTCTCTTAGCAACTACTATACTATTCCTTATGTCATCCTTGCCCATTATGGATGAAGTATCAGAATCCCACAATCAGGTTTATATACAAATTCCTTCTTTCTCAGTTATGTTTTTCTTCTTTGGCAAGCTGTTATTCTACTCTTCATAGCTATTCTCTTTATATACTGTCTTTTTGTTGTATAAAGGTATTGGAAAAATTAAAGTTCTGAATGTGGGTTTAAGCTCAATATTTCAAATACACGACTTGGGATTAATAGTAGAGGATTTTTATTCAAACCATAGATTATGGTACTCAAGATCTTGCCTTTCCTGATAGTACAAAGAGTTCTCCAGAATTTATTATTCTTATTTCCCCAGCCTCATTTCATTATTATATACATATCTCCTTCAATCCAACATATATTAGTAAAACCAGAACCCAGAACTGCCCCAATTTTGTTAAATCTTTAATAACTAATTACCAAGTAGCCTATCCTTATTGTATGCAAGTTTCAGAGCTATTGAGTTTATATTGGTGGAGATATAAGTATTTCACATGTCCCATTTCTCTCTTGCAAAAGTGTCCCATAACTATGACGTGTCCCATAACTAGGTAAAATACGTTAACGCCAAGATGTCTGTACCACAATTTCGCGTCATGAGGAAAAGCTTGAGTGCACGGTGCACATATTGAGACGGAAGTGCCCACACTCTCAATTGCACTCCTTGGCCGGCGGTAAGAGTGCTGGAGTGCCACATATCAGGGTATGGTACTTAGGGTACCGGTATGATGCCGGTACAGTACTTGCAAATTCATGGGACAAGTAGGCTTGTTTGAGTGTAAATTTATGCAACAGGACCCGGCCGGTGTCTCCAATAGCAAACGGGCAGAGCCCAGCGCTTTCATGGATAAGAGTTTATTGTTGGTATGATAATGTGTCCCAAGCAGGATCTACAAATTTGTTGCAAAGAGGTGCCATTTGCGATAGAGATTTATATGATACCCGGAATAGCAGCCTTTCTCTTTGGGAGAATGTCTTGGTTAAACCTTTTCTCATACCACCGCTTTTGTTGGATAGCCCTGAAGCAAAAGCATCAGTGCTCGATCCACTCAATATGTTTTCTCCTCGCCGGTTGGATTCGCAAGGGGGATATTACCTTGGGAGCATAGTAGCGAGTTCGTTGACTAAAAATAGCGTGGCAGGGAGAAAGTTAAAGAACCCTCCTCCAGCGATTACATACCCACTCCACTCAATCCATTCAGAGATGTACTGCAAAAGTCGTGGAGTGGAATCAGCATTCTGTGGGGCCTGATCTGGCAAGGGCAGGCAGGCATACATGCGGGTTCCAAACCCATTTAAATAGACCGCCTTCAGGGATCTTGTAGATTCTCCCGTTGCTTGTTACAGTTCTACCCTCCTTTTGAGCGTTCTCGTCGAGAGATTTGTCTCTCCTGATTTCGCGTAGGATCTCTTCGTGGTACATGTTCCCCCAAAGCCCCAGGATGAACACAGCACTTCCAATCGAGATCTGCCAAGCAGGGACATCTGCAGCAGAACCATAACCACCTAGCCAGCCACCAATTGCGGAACCGTTTATGATGTTGAAAACAATTCCCGCAGAAACTATAATGAGGTTCATGGGTCCCATCGACGGGTTCCTATGTCATGAAAGTTAGATTGAGGTCCCAACTGGATCCCTGGTTCGATTTCACCAACCGTATAGGGCTAAGCAGTGCTCGGTGGAGGTAGTGCATGCAGTATAGAATAGTGAGCCAGATATGAATCTTTGGAAGCTCGCTGGTGCGCTCGGGATTGGTATAGATTGTGTATAATAGTGTGAGCGGAGAGCAGAGCTCCATGAGGATCCATCCCGGCTTTCCTACTCCGGGTCAGTGGTAAGCTTTAACGGAAGGGAGGCGTAAAGCTTGGGCGGGCCATCCTCACCAGGAACGTTGAAGATGGAGGTATAAGAGGTTTTCCCGGAGGGATAGAACTCCGGGAGAGCCAACTGAAGTGGCGCGACCTGAATCGAGTCAGTTGCTGGACAAGCTCGTGTATGCTATTTGGGACACCGATTACATACCAAGGGAAAATACCTCCAGTACTTCAAAAGAAGTTGCCACGAATGCCTAGTCAGAGGAACAAATCCTTCAGAACGAAGGAGATCTATTATTTGCATGTTTGTTGGTTGTGTAGGAGTATAAGATTAAGGGGGGAGGATGGAATGATGAGAGTTTAGGGATAGGACATATGCTGAGCACGAGAAGACGAGTATAATGGTATTATAGTCAGAGTGCTGGACCCCCCAACGAGTGGTGTCGGTATGGTAGGTCTAGTGCCTATGATAACCGGTTATCGTCTGCGCACTTTAAACCACACGCTTCGGGTGATCTTCCTGCCCTCCCGTTACCCGGAACCCACTCCTCAACCTATGAGTTTGTGGATCTCTTCAACACCCCGTGCCGGATCTCTCCTCCAACACAAACCAAGTTTTTTTTTTTTTTTTTTGTCTTGTTGTTTTGCATTGGTTGGATCAGGTTTGGTACTAGAACGCTTGGAAGATTGTGTTCTCATTTGATACTGGTACTGCTTGGAATATGCGGATGGCGGACGGCGATTTGTGCTGTAGGGTATGATACGCTCGTAATATCGGTCGTGACGTTGGTAAAGCGGACTTCCATTGCATACAGCTAAAAATTGACCAGAGCCTCTGGATTTTGGTGGTATTAATATGAAATAGTAGTCCGTTTTGCAAGCGCCACAACATTAAAAGCACTGTAAGTATTGGTCTGGTGTTTGTTTGGGATTTTCTGCTGGTGTTTAGGTTGCAGTAAAAGGAGCTGGACAAAAGTTGTGCCTTACAGTACCGGTAAGCGGTCTTTGTGCTGCATTGCTCCCGAGTCGGAATACTCGTACCGTATTGGCCCCGATAGACTTGGCACCTGGTTATCGCTTAGCATATCGGGGGATCTGATCTAGAGTTCAAGTTTAAATTGCTGTATCATACTCGTACTCGTGCTGTACGAGCACACTACGGTACCATACTGGCAAAGTATAGTAATAATGTCAAACTCGGAAGAGTTTGTGACAACCATGCTTCCTTCACTTTCTCTACTGCGGTCACAGCTATCGTCCTTTGCTGCCTCTTCAGCCTCGCTCAGATTGATCCATCGCACGGCGCCCCTTACCGCAGCTGCAAAGACCTTGTTCGTACTGGACTCCTCCTTCAATCCACCTACGAGAGCACACTTGAACATTGCACTCTCTTCGTTCAGGGGCGGGCCTACTGGATCGATCGAAGAAAAGCGGTTGCTATTACTCCTCGCTACACAAAATGCTGATAAAGGTTATTTTTGCTTCATCCTAAACCGAGAATTGATGGCGTAGATGGGTTGATACAAAGATTTACAAGCCCCTAAACCCGCGTCCTTCGAGGAAAGGCTCTCAATGATATCTGTATTTGTATCCGATATATTATCTTCACTCGCACCTTTGTCGCCAGCTATCGATGTAGCTGTTACCAAGCATGCCAGGTTTCTTGACAAGTCGGAGGAGTTGATGAGGCATTATCCCGATGTGGCTGAGCGAGTATATTTGATCGGGTACGACACCCTCATCCGCATTCTGGATACCAAATACTATCCGCCTGCCTACACACTAAAGCCCCTGGAGGCCTTTTTCCGGAACAATCGCATCCGGTGCATGTATCGGCTTGGAGATCGGTGGGGTGGGCGTGAAGGACAAGATGATTACTTGGGGAGTATCAGAAATGGAAACAGAGAAGTTGAAGGGTTTAAGAAAGAATGGGCCGAAAGGATCGAATTTATTGTGAGTTGGGCCTTAGGATGGGCTTATTTCATTCTGTGATCTTACCAATACGATAAACGGAACACTAATGTCAGGATTAGGAGAATGAGAATGGTACCCAAGTCAGTTCGACTAGAGTGAGAGAAGCCATCTGTAATAAGGAGGAGGGCGTTCTTGACGATCTGTTGACAGAGGGAGTGAGGAGTTGGCTGCGTGATAGAGATGTTTATACCCATGATTAAATTCACCTAAAAGAAGTCTGATCTTTGTAGGGATAAATAAACCTAGTCTAGTGAAAAATTCACTCAGCATCAATTGCAAAGTATTTGTAACTTGTTGTATTCTGTCTCGGCTTCGTAGATTTACTCTTCATGACTGTACTCGAGGACGAGTACGGTACCGTGCTCGTACTTTGCAAGCATGTCGAAGAATGTTGGTTGTGTGGTGCTTATCAGTCACCTATGACGCTGTTAGAGCCGCAATCGCAACCCAACCGTCAGGGCGCCCGCTGCAGTACCTGTATTCACTATCTTAAAGGACCTTCACCTCCATATACCCTTTAATTTCTTTACCCTATAGAATCCCTACCATGACCTCGTACGCCCCCCCCCCTCACAGGATTTCCTAGGGCTAATACTATTACTGACGGCTCCTTTCCACCATCTAGTTCCAATATTCTTCATGTAAAGTCTTGCTTGTCCTTGTCCTATGAACTACACAGAGTCACAGACTCACAACGAAATAAATGCTTATGTTTTCTTACTTAAAGGTTCCGTTTCGAAGATCATCTCCGCTCCAATTATCTACTGCCATCAAGCAGTATATCTCCACTAAATATGATCAACACCCAGATATGTTTACCACCGACTTGGCGGCCATAGACAAGCTCAGGAACAATGCTATCAACGTACAGGAGGCGCACGTGAGTGGAGTTATGAAGATCTCGATCTATGCAGCGCAGTTGCAGTGGATTAGCGGGAAGTTTCCCATAGATGTATGTATACTGGACAGATTTTGAGGGGCATCAGGGAGTCGGGTGTGCTGATAATTGGGGCATAGATCGGGGCAGATTTTACGTGGTATCCAGCACTCGGGTATAATACACAACGCCCACGTGAGAGAACCGTATTGGTATGCATGGCTGTTTTTGGTATGGCTAACTTGTCAATAGTGACCCAAAATAACCTGCAATTCGAGCGTGCAAACGTCCTCTATAACCTCGGGTCCCTCTACTCCCAGCTGGCCTCCTCTTCTCCGCGGACAACGGTCCAAGGTCTCAAAACAGCATGCAACTACTTTTGCGCGGCCGCCGGTGTTTTCACCTATCTCAAGAAGGAGGTTCTTCCAGAGCTCCGTAGTACTCCACCCGAGGACATGGATGCTGGCACTTTGGAGTGTTTGGAGATGCTGATGCTCGCCCAAGCGCAGGAGTGCTTTTGGTTAAAAGCGGTTGTGGATGGACACAAAGACAGTCTGGTTGCTAAGCTGGCAGCAATGGTCAGCGATTTTTATGACCTGGCTGGTGAGTTTGGAATGAAAAGCGACTCGATCTCTTCGGAGTGGATGCACCACTTGTCAGCCAAACATCATCACTTTGCAGCAGCAGCACAGTATAGAGCTGCCTGTGACTGTCTCGAAAGGTCGCTTTACGGAGAGGAAGTAGCTCGCCTGAAGGACTCTTTGGATGCAGTCAACGAAGCACTAAGGGAAGCGCGATATCTTAACAGAATTGTTCTTGGTGATTTGCAAGGGCTTAAAGAGAAAGTCACTGAAACGCTGAAGGGTGCAGAGAAGGATAATGATCTCCTCTATTTCCAAGCAGTTCCACCGGCCTCTGAGTTGCCCAAAATACCCAGGGCAGCGATGGTAGAACCGAAGATTCCAAAGGAAATCTCGGAGGCCACTAATTTACTCTGTGAAGGCGGCGCTTATGGGCCCGCACTGTTTTCAAAGCTCGTCCCATTTGCGGTACATCAGGCTGCGAGCATATATGCTGAGAGGAGGGACCGATTGGTTAACAATGTACTTGCAGACAAGTTAGAGTCTCTAACCAACAAGTTACATGAGTAAGTTCTTAATACCTCAATTCCGATATAAGCCGCCCAAGGCTGACATTAGCCACCTAGACTCCTCCGATCCCTCAACCTCCCTGGCTCCCTTCAGGCCCTGGAGAAACCGCTGGGACTTCCGCCTGGACTTGTGTCCCACGCAGAAGAGATAAAGCAGCAAGGTGGAGTCGCGACGTTATTGAGGTCTATGGATGATATCGCAAAACTGAAGGCCAATGATAATGCCATGTATCAGGAGGTATAATACTCCATTCTTATATCTAGCTTACAAGTTCGGCGCTAACTAGGGCATAGGCTCTCGAGATGCTGGACACCGAGGCAGCCGAAGACGAAAGGGCCAGAGGCAAGCACGGCACAGACCGGTGGGACCGAGAGCCTTCCAGCCAGGCAGCGAGCAAACTCATGGCATCAGTCCAAGAGTATGCCGGTATTCTCAAAAGCGCAAACAATTCGGATGGCCTGGTCAGGGTGAAGCTCAGTGAGTGTGAGGAGAGCTTAAGGCTGTTAGGTGGAGACATTGTAAGTGTTCTGCATATCCAAACTCAAATTTGCACTGGACTCAACTAATTATGCTCTTACAGCACTCCCTTCAAGACTTCGTCCCGAACTCCTCTAGAGCATCTTTAACCCCCAAAATGGAACGCGAGGTCGCAAAACTCCGCCAATGTCTTAACGAAATATCCCGCCTAGAATCCCGTAGGAGGCGCAGAATCGAGAGTCTCCGAGAAAAGGCCAAAGCCGACGACATTAGTAAATCTAACCTCCCTTCCTCATAAAATATCACTCGCTAACCCCTCCTAGCAAGCGCGATCTTGGTCGAAGCCGCCCGGCTAGAACGCGAAAGCCCCCTCCAAAAGCTCGAACCCGTCCACTTTGAGCCTCTCTTCGAATCCCGCCTTGCGGCGAAGTACAATAGTGAAAGTACCTTGCTTAAGGAAGAAGCGGAAATGCAAAAGGATATCATATCCCGCACCCAGGAAGCCAATGCTTCCTTCATCGCCTGCAGGAAGGTGGATTCTTCACTAAAGGAACGAGAACAGGCGTTACAAACCCTCGAGAACGCGCATAGCAGGTATCGTGAGATACTGGATAACTTGAATGCGGGAAGAAAATTTTATAACGACTTGGCAAAATTACTGGCGAGGTTCCGGGATGAGTGCAAGGATTTTGTGTACCAGAGGAGGATAGAGGCGGGGCAGTTTGAAGCGTATGTTTCGCCATTCATTCATTCTTTATGTTGTGCTGGGGGGGGGGGGAGAATACTGATTAGAGGGAGGTGGGAGATCTAGTGAAATCACAAACGCGATGCAAAGCGTTCGGCTCTCACAGACCCCGATTTTGCAGCCGACCGTGCAGAATCATCACCATCATCACCAACCCCCACCGCAACAAAATCCACAGCAGCAGCAGCAGAGACAGCTTGCACCCGGAACACCTTTGCCAGCGCCGGTGCCGACTCGTGCCGCTATGCCGCCACCGTCACCCGGGTTGTGGAAGGGTAATGCCACGACTGCTATCAGGTTTGCGGGGGAGCCGTCAAAGCGTTGATTGATTGATTGATCGATTGATTAATCGGGAGTCGGGGTTAGGTTGAGTTATGGTGGGTTGGCTTGTGTTTGATAGCTGTTTGAATGTACGAAATAAGCTTTATACCTTACCATTGATGGGTTTTTGGTGGTGTGCATGTGCATGTGTGTGCGCGTGTGCGTTTATGCGGGTGAGTGAGTATTGGCTAAGAGTGTAGATGGTGGTGTTTGGTTATGGGAGCTACAGTGACACTATATAGAATAGTGGGATCCTTTGATTGGCTGGATTTCCTGTTTACAGGGGATTGTGGCTCCTGCGGATTTGTAGTTAGTGAGCATCAGGGTGTGGGAGGTCGAAATTCTAACTAGGTGCAATTTTGATCGGATCACCGGATATCACTCGCGGGCGTGGACCGGGAATCCAGTAATAAACATCAACTCAAGCACAGCACACCCACTACACCTGTTAGACTGCGCCGGACATGCTCAGATGTCCTTGGGTACTCTATTTTCGATGTTCACATTCACATTCACAAACATAAATAAAACTTTTGGATCTGGGTTTTCCCCACTTTATTGAAATACTGGTTGTACTAATTATGACATTTTACCCAATGGAATGAACATGGCCAATGATGGTTTATAGCTGAGGAGATGCCAATCCCTAAACCACATGGTACCATCGCGTTTTTTTGATTTTTTTTCGATTTGCTCCCCGCGAGAATGAGGGCAAATATCTCCGAAAGATTGCTCTCTACTTGGAATCCTTTGCTAACTTACGAGCGTGGTGATCCGTGGCTCTCGCTAGGAATTGCTTATAAGCTTCCACCTTTTTTAAAACTTTCAATTCGCCTTCGGAAAGATGCTGGCGTATCGCTTTCTCTATTTCGACTGTCGGATCTGTCAACCTACCGACCCATGCTGTGATGGGTGGGATACTACATCTCTGTTAGTGGGAGGTTTGAAAATTAAATTGACTTGGATGGAGGAGATTGCAAGGGCTTACTCAAATAGAGGGGTAAGCTGCAAATGGAGCTTATAGGGGAATAAAGGCGGGCTGAGTTTTCCATTGTCGAGATCACCGGATTCCTTGGGCACTGTCATCTCTCTTTCTCCTTCGGCGGTACCCAAAGGGTGGGGAACTTCTTTGAGCTGTGTTTGGGTAGACGGGCTTCCGTTGAAGTGATCTGCTCTAACTTGGGTGATTTCTCGAAATTTCTCGTGGGCGTTCTCTGCTTCGATGCGTCCCCTACCATACGGATCGGGGTACTCATCACTCCCCACGGCTTTGTCCCCAGCTAAGGGCTCTCGAGTGGGTGCCTTTTCTGGCTCGTTTTGAGGATATTTCCTTTCCTGCCGCTCCTTGGGGAGTTGGTCTTCTATACGTTGGGCCGCAAGGCGGCGAACCCCCATTTGTCCGGCTTTGATTCGTTCATCATTTAGAAGCTTATCTAGGCGATGCTTTTCGATAAGTTGCTGCTTCTCATAACGAAGTCTATCCAACCCGCGCTGCTTTTCCTTTTGGGGGTGCTCGTCCCCCTTGAGTGGCCCTTCTTGCTGCCGTTTCTCTATTCGCTGTTTCTCAAGTCGCCCTCTCTCTAATCGCGGCTCTTTAAGAAGCTCCGCTTCTAGTCGAGCCTTCTCCTTCTTGAGTTCCTCCTCATGATGCTCATCTTGGCGTTTCTCCTCTTGGAACCGTCTTTCTAGTTGCTCCTTCTCTTCAAGACGTTGTTCCTCCTGACGGAGTTTCTCCTCGAATTCTATCTGGCGTTGCTCCTCAGCCTTCTTCTGAGCAACCTCCTCGGCCGCCTTTTTTTCCGCTTCTATTTCTGCCATTATTTTCTGCTCCGCCACAAATTCATCGTGTTTCTTTTTTATTTTGAGGAAGTCAGCTTCCATCTTCTTACCTCTTGACTTTATATCTTGAAGTGATGCCTTGAACTGGTAAATTTTTTTCATCTCCTCTGATAGGTGATTGTCTGCCTCGTTTATCTTGTCAGCGAGGGCCTCGAGGCGGGTTTTGTTAAAAATTTCTTTGATATCATAGTCGGGGCTGTCGGGGCTACACCCCAAAAGGGCACGAGTAGTCAGTTGCATCTCGTTTTCTAGCGATTCGAAGGTAGTCCGAAGGTCGATACCAGGTCGCCATTCAGAAACTCCCGCATCAGAAACAGCTCTCAGCTTTTTACTAGAATTGCTAACAGTCTTTGGAGCTAACTGAGGAGCCTCTTGGGCAGTCTCACCAATTTTCTCATTGGGCGCCTTTGCCCCTACCACCACCGCACTTTGAGAAGTCGGACCCTGTCTAGCCTCCGCATCGCTGGTCTCGGAAATAGTCGTAGGGGCGGCGTTGACGACCTCCTGCAACTTAGGTTTATGGGAGGCAATATCAATCGATTGGGGAGAGTCGGTTTTAGGTGAAACGTTCGTGGTGGCGCTCGGTTTTACAGTTAACTGAATGTTTCTGTTTTCGCTCGTCCCTAAGTTCGGGGTCGGAGGGTCCACCGACCGATTAGTTGCGGTTTTCGATCCAAAGTAGTCGTAGAAATCTTGATTGGCTGTTATTAGATTACCCGTGTGCCAGCTGTTGAGCAAATGTTAGAGCTGTAGCGGGAAGTTCGATGACAAGTGGGAATATACTGATTAACATTGGGGTTATCCGGAACTTCTCTAATGCCACGACGAGAATCAAGCGAGCTCAAGCGAGCGGGGGAAGTAAGAGGCATGAAAGGAGGTATACTGCTGGTGGCGGGTCTGGTTCGGCGATGTCAGCTAGTGAATCTTCATTATGCGGGACATCGCATACATCACTCTCCTAAGTGGGATTCCGCTCTTAGCAGGTCTTCCCTGAAACGCTCCTTGTTGGTATTGTGAGGCGGTGGGAGGCGCCGCTTTGTTCAGATGGCTTCGGGCTTGGAGGCTCGTTCTCAGGTTTGGAGGGCCACTGGTGATCCTAGGCCCAGGAACCCCAAGAAGGGGTCTTAGTATTGGGCACCGACCTGGCTCTGAGCCACTCCTAGACCTTTGGTGGAGCCTTTTGAACGGGTGTTTGTGCACTGCTATTGGTTGGTAATTCGGTCCAATGCGATAGCTCTGGCCTTCTCCAAGGCCGTCATTACGGTCAATTACCAAGCTTGGATCGAAGAGAGCTGTTAGTGTTAGTAAGGTTTAAAAAAAAAAGGAAGGAAAGAAAAGCTCCATTATCCTGATATTAGACAACTGGGGGCTTCGAAGAAAACGAGTGATGGGGAGAGGGACAAAAGGAAATGCACAATGTATGATTACCTGCCCATGCTTCGACGTGGTCTCCCTCGAGTGCCATCTGAGAATTTTGGGTTCCTCCCTTCTCAGGATTCGGGGCGGGAGCAGTGCCCAATACTCGTGCTCCAGAAAGGGGCAAGTTAACGATTCGATGGTCTCCTAGATCTTCCTAGAGGGTGATTCAACATATGGTGGAAAAGGCATGGAGATAATCAAGACTGGTGACACTTACCCTCATTTGGGCGATGGATCGTTCTTCTGGCGTTGGGTTATAACGAGAATCTTGTTTCGTGAATGCAACCTCTGCCTCCTTGGAGGCACGATCACCTATTATACTCATGTTGATAGAAGATGTGAAGGGATGTTGGTTAAAAAACGAGAAAATTGTCCAAATTAATTATCTGCACTGAGAAGAGTTAATATGTTTGTAAAGGAATACAGGAAGGTCGGGATGAAATTGGTAATGTGAGAAGTGAGTAGGGTTGACAATTTATCAAGGAAAGCTTGTGATCGGTGGTTCGGCGGGGAGGGTGTGGATTAAAGGAATGCCGAGGGTGGAATTGAGAGAGCGCTTTCTTTGAAAATTTTTGTGAAAGATGGGAAAGTATGTGTTTAAGGGAAAAAAGGCTGGAAGAGAGGCTAGGGGGCGATGATGGATATGAATGGTGGGAGGTTGTGGGGGGGGGGTTGATCTTATAGAGAAATGAGGGGAGAAGAAAGGAACTAAGGGTGTAGGAATGAGACCTCAATAGGCAGCCGCATCAAGGCCCGAGCCATAATCGATGACGAAGCCTCTGTAGTGTACGTATGCGGTGAATGGATGGACGGGGAGCTAGAAGACCTTTATGCCGCACCCCTCCTGTGTCTAGGTAAAGACAATCGCGTTAATTGAACTGCTAAGAGAAACTCTCTGAGACACAAAACAATTACCATCAGCTGGGTCCTTCTGGTTAGGTACCCTTTTCTCCTCCCTTCCCCTCTATGCCTTTAATTTGGGGCGATCCCCACTCACACGAGGGGGAGTGGGGAATACGGTACCCTGCACGAACCGACTGGAACAATAGACTAAAGAAATTGGAATGACATAGAAGTATTAAGTTAATCCTTAGCGATCGTTCAATGTTGAGGGCACTTTCCATTCTTTAAGGGCTCGTCATGCGGCGGGATGCAGTACTTATTCACATCCTAATACTCTGCTTCGGAGAGCAATCTCTATAATTATAATGTTGGTAAAATTCATCATGGGGGAAATATCGCTCGGTGAATGACCCATTGAAAGTGAGCTATTTAGGGATCGAATACACTAGGTATAAACTAACTTTGAGGCTATCATGAGAAGCCCCAATAATAGAGATATAATCGGGAGTGTTGAGTGTATACAGTAGTTGAGTTAGATAAAGTATGATACTTGTGAAGATCCTAATTACTAGGCAAACTAACAGCCTAAGTCTTTTACGGTAGTTAGAGCAGTCTATTTTCCGTATTTACTATCTTGCGGAACATTGTATCCACTCAAAAGCGTGGGTTAACCCGCAGAGAGTCGAGCCTGGCTCCAACTCCATCATGCCGTGGCTGTGCGAGATTCAGTTACTTCTTTTTATAGTAGGGTATCACTTGTATGTTGTATAGTTATTTGCCCAGTACAGTACGAGTAGTTTACTCGTAGAACGTGAGGTCGTCTCTTTGCGGGATAGCTTGGCCCCACCACCCCTCATTTTTCCTTACAGCCAATTAACTTCCGGTTGGTTCCTACTGACTCAGCAACCCACAAGCTGCCAGTCTCGGAAGTCCACGCCAAAAAAAAAAACAGAAAGAAAGAAAAACGTTTACAGCCTCACGAGGGACACCTTCTTCGCTTCTCCCCACAGGAACCCATCCACCCATCCACCCACACACCCTCTCCTCTCCAACAGGCAGGAGGTAATTATAAATCTTCGAGGGCCAAGGCCAAAGCCAATCTTAGAGGTATTATAGAAAACAATAGCTTACAAGGCCTGAAAAAATGCTCTCGACTCGATTAGCTCGGGCTGGGAGCTGCAAGGTGCGCGTTTTTCCCCTCGGCAGCCTCCTAATTCACTGAGGCGCCACCGGATCCCTTGTTCTGACATGTGTGTGACTGTGAACAGATTAAAGCACTCTCATATAGTCAGTTACTTTGTCGCAGCTTCGCTACTCCTGCCACAAATTCAAACTTTTCAGTTCATCCTGAGATAGCTGCACGAACCCCACCATATGGGAAACTTGTAAGGAACCTCACAGAGGTCCGCCGAGTCCTTGGAACACAAGGACTTACACTTGCTGAAAAAATCCTCTACTCCCATCTCGACAATGTTGAGGACGCACTTGGTGGCCGAAATGGCAAGATTCGTGGGGAGGCATACCTGAAACTCAAGGTAGATCGGGTGGCGATGCAAGACGCTAGCGCCCAGATGGCCCTTTTACAATTCATGACCTGTGGCCTTGGGGGGACCGCCGTTCCGGCATCAATTCATTGTGACCACATGATTGTTGGGGAAAAAGGAGCAGATGTTGATCTACCTAAGAGTATCGAGGGCAATAAAGAAGTCTTCGATTTTCTGGAGTCCGCAGCCAAGAAGTTTGGGATTCAATTCTGGGCACCGGGGTCTGGAATTATCCACCAGATTGTTTTGGAAAATTACGCGGCGCCCGGGCTGATGATGCTTGGGACAGACTCTCGTGAGTAGAATTAGACCCTACATTGATGGTTTTTGGGTCGCTGACAAGGCCGGTAGATACCCCTAACGGAGGAGGACTTGGAGCAATTGCTATAGGCGTTGGTGGTGCCGATGCGGTTGACGCCCTGGTTGATGCTCCCTGGGAGCTTCGCGTAAGACCCGACTTCCTACTGCCATCGATTAAACTTATGGATTTTTAGGCACCAAAAATACTTGGAGTTCGCCTAGAGGGCGAATTGAGTGGATGGGCAACACCAAAGGATGTTATTCTCAATCTAGCTGGGCAATTGACTGTTCGGGTGAGTTCTTGCGCGTCCTCGGGAGTGGAGTTTTGTCTGATCCCTCGATAGGGAGGCACAGGTTACATTATCGAATATTACGGGCCTGGAGTAGAAACTCTCAGTTGCACAGGCATGGCTACAATTTGTAACATGGGAGCGTATGTATCCACTTTTCCTGACTCAGTCTCTAGTTTCTAATACCCAACCTAGTGAAGTAGGGGCGACCACCTCTTTATTTCCATTCACCTCCAAAATGACCTCCTACCTAAACTCTACCCGTCGAGCTCCGATCGCAGAAGCCTCTGAAAAAGCCAACAAGTCCCACAATTTCCTTCGTGCGGACACAAACGCAGCCTACGACCAGGTAATCACCATCAACCTGTCTGAACTAGAACCACACATCAACGGACCCTTCACCCCGGACCTTTCCACTCCACTCTCCAAATTCAAGGATGTCGTTAAAGAGAACGAGTGGCCAGAGCAATTATCCGCTGGTTTGATCGGTTCCTGCACAAACAGTTCTTACCAGGATATGCTGAGGGCTGAAGATTTGGTCAAGCAGGCAGCAGCTGCCGGATTGAAGCCTAAGGTGGACTTTTTTATTACACCAGGCAGTGAGCAGATTAGGGCTACCCTAGAGCGGGATGAGACACTAAATGTTTTCGAGAAGGCCGGCGGAACTGTTTTAGCAAACGCTTGCGGACCTTGGTATGTTGCATGGAATATCACTCGACGGGACATGTTCACTAATCTTTTTGCGGCAGCATTGGTCAATGGAAACGGAGCGACATCTCAAAGGTATACCTTAATCATACTCCTCTAAGTAAAAACAATAAGGGCTGAGCCCAAGATATACAGGGTGATACAAATGCAATCCTTACCTCATACAACCGAAACTTCCGTGCGAGAAACGACGGAAACTCACAGACAATGAACTTTCTGGCCTCCCCCGAGGTACAATATACGCCCGCTCCTACTTTTATACCCCCCCCACTCTAATGCCTTCTAGATCGTAACAGCAATGATCTACTCCGGCGACATGTCTTTCAACCCAATAACCGACACCCTCCCCACCCCATCTGGCCAACCCTTCCAATTCAGCGCTCCCTCTGGCTCTGAACTTCCTTCTCAAGGCTTTGAGCTCGGAAACCCCGCGCTCGTTCCCAGCGACTCCACGCCCTCTCCTTCAACACCCGTCGTTGTCTCCCCAACCTCATCCCGTCTTGCCCTTCTCGAACCCTTTGAACCATTCGGCAGCACCGACATAAAGGGGTTAAAAGTCCTCCTCAAAGTCAAAGGAAAATGCACAACAGATCATATCTCTGCCGCAGGCTCCTGGCTGAAGTACAAGGGCCACCTGGAAAACATCTCAAACAATACCCTAATAGGCGCGATGAACGCGGAAACCGGGGAGGTGAATAAAGCGTACGATGCCAATGGTGACGCCCTCCCCATCCCAGACCTCGCCCGGCGCTGGAAAGCGCGGGGCGTGTCCTGGCTAGTTGTCGCGGAGAACAACTACGGCGAGGGGTCGGCCAGGGAGCACGCAGCGCTGCAGCCAAGGTACCTGGGCGGGAAGATTATTCTCGCAAAGTCGTTCGCGAGAATCCATGAGACAAACTTGAAGAAGCAGGGCGTTGTGCCGTTAACATTTGCCAGCGAGGCGGATTACGACCTCATTGGTTCATGTGACAACGTTGACACGGTGGGGCTATACGATATGCTGGCTAATGGTGGGGATGGCGGGGTGTTCCTAGACGTCACTAATAAAGCGGATGGGAGTAGACATAGGATTCCCGTCAAGCACACTTTTAGCAAGGACCAGGCTGGGTTCGTACTTGCCGGGTCGGCGTTGAATTTGTTATCCAAGAAGGCTGTTACTGCTTGATAGCCCTGTGGGCATGTCTCTGCTTGCTGGGTCTTGAAAAAATAAAAGAAAGAAAGATCTCATACCTCTTTTTTATATATATAATCGCTTCATATTTTATTCTTAACGAGTGGGTTTCTTTTTGTTCAGTAGTTCAAGAGAAGTTTTCTTTCCCTCACTTTCAATGTTGTTTTTTTAGCTTTGAGATCTGGGTTATTCTCATTACGACACCATGGTAGAATATGGAGATTGGCAGCTTGATTAAATCGATACTGTACTTTCCTTAAATAGAACATCACTTACATAGACTAGTTGATGCAACACTCATAACTCCCGGATAAACCGCATCTATGCTGGCCGTAATTCCTGTTGATACTTACAGGATACCTAGTGGATGCCTTTCAGCCTTACTCTCAGTGTCTCAAACATTTTTTTTTGCAGCTTGGTACATCTTCCCGATGCCCGATGCTGAAGGAGATGAGTTCTTGGATGGATCGCTGGCTCATTCTCCATGCGCATAAATTAGCACTAATAGCCACGACGAAAACTGTGTACCCTCTGCTATCTATCAATACAACCGAATGACAACGCATGACCCGGCCGAGATAGCCTTCCCTGTAATATCTCCCGCCAAACGCCTCAGACCCTCTGTCCGTGAGGCACACGCCTAAACCCCTCATTCATATCACCAAGTATAGCTCCACCCGTAAGCCCTCCACTCCTCGAAGACAAGATATCGTTCACAACGTTGGTCAACGCGCTCGCCCTACGTCCGTGTTTGGTTCTCAATCGCTTCCTGTACCGGTGGTATTCGACCGTCTGGACTACGTCGAATGCCACTAGGAGTACTGAAAAGACCCTTAATACTTTTAATCAGTAACGAGGGAGCTAATAGGGAGCAATGCCGGGCTGTGGAGTACCAAAGCTCAAGATTCACAACCACAAGCGCAACCTCAAAATCGCATATTCCCTCGCAGAAGATAAGCCGTGCGATGCCAAACATGATCACACATAGAGTGAGGAGGTCCAAAATCGTTTGAAAGCTTGTCAGGTGTCAGCCAGCTCCAAGCCGCACCCCCCCCCACCCTCCCTCCCTCGATCAGTTTTACCAAAAAAACCTGAACCCCGACCTCTGACAGCAATCCACCACAAGACCAATCAATGCCACACCCACCGCGAGAATTCCCTAATCCCCATTTCCACAATAAGTCACCTAACCCCATTTACCCAGGCAAGTGAAGGGGGGAGGAAAAGGAAAAACAAACGGGTAAAATATCGAGAAAAACCTCTTTATTCCAAGAACTCATCCTGATATTCTTGTGATGCATGATTATGAGCACAGAGCCGAATGTGAATGAGAGTATGCGGATGCAAAAGAGACACCAACCCCATCTCACAATGCGGTGTTCTAAGAGCTGTCGCTGGACGTGCTCTCTTGCTTTTAGAGTACGGGTAAGGGCTTGGGGGGTCATCGTTTGGGATGGGGTTGGAGGGCGGGGTGGGAAGGAGGGTGAATCGGGGTTCATTTTTGGAAAGTATGGGGGAGCGGGGAGGAAGAGGAAGGAGGGAAAGAGCGCTAGAAGTGGAGTCAGGAGGAGGCCGAGGAGAAGAGGTACGTAGGCAGGTTGACGATTGATGGAGGGTTGGATAGACTTGCTGCAGGTTGCGTGGGCTTAGCAAACAGCATATATCGTAACAGCGCATCAATTTCTTTTGATAGAGCCATTTCCACGAGATCCCCCTCTCAGATCACATCCACAGAGTCCCTGATATCTCTCAAATTCACACGTACTATACCACTCGAACAGGCATTCGGTAACTCAATCCAAACCTTCTGACGTATAAGAAATAATGTACAGTACAGTACATCTAAAAATGCTCAGCCATCCATGAACGCCATTACCATCTAGTAGAACCCCAATGAAAGTGCTGATATTCACATCCTATGCCACCACTCTTCAAACCATACACATTCACCAAACGTGGTGGCTCGCTAGGTCCTAATTAAAAGAAAATTACCTCAACTATCACTTGTTGCTCCACCCCCGGTGAGGAGTTGGACCTCCAACCTTCACATTGGTAGCAACTGATCAGTGGCCCCACCGTTAGGCCAAGGGGATATTAGCCGGTAATCTTATGCTCCCCCCAAGGTTTAGAAGTGAATGCCGGTAGGGTAAACACACTTTCGAGGTTTATGGTGATCCCAGCCGGAACCAGTAAGGTAGGATCTTTGGCCTTGACTTTAGTAGGATGTAGTACTGTACCGTGCCGGGGTGCCCGAACCACCACCCGTCGGACATGGCCACCGCTCCCAACCATTTTCCTACTCCCGCATTACTCTTACCGCAGACGGTTGAGTGCTTCCCACGAGTGCTGGTATTATATGGTACTGCTGGTAGTTGATACAATAGACATTGGGAACCACCCACCAGCAATTCCAACTTTCCCAGAAGCACAAACAACTAATCAACAGGGATAATCCTCCCTACAATCTCCACGGTCGGCCCGATTCGAAATGCTTAATTGCCAACATCGCCTCCCCCCTTTCATCTCCAAACCCTCTATGCTGCCATTACGCTGTACGAAACGTGACAATGACATACCGCTCACCGGCGCAAAAACCATATATTACCCCCCCCTCCCCCATAACAATCTAACCCCATCAAAATATCCATATCGAGTGATCCCTACCCCGCCTCCCCACAAGGACCCATTCGCAACAACCTTAACCCCACCTATCAACCCCCGCGAGCCGCAAATAGCATACGCTCTTATGGCACCCCCCCCCCCCCCCCCCCCCCCCCCGATAAAAACGTGGTGGGGAGAAGAAGCCTGCCTTGGACCTACGTTTTGGAAACTGTCACCTCATCCACCTTCTTCTCCCAGTCCGCCCCAGGGGCCTTGCGC
>Ga0307509_10004627_pt1 | contig 19679 bp, 22 predicted proteins | sample 10_EM_MG_FD_202245 | JGI IMG/M metagenome (GOLD analysis project Ga0307509, IMG submission 202245) | Populus trichocarpa ectomycorrhiza microbial communities from riparian zone in the Pacific Northwest, United States - 10_EM | ecosystem: Host-associated > Plants > Roots > Unclassified | place...
GTAGTAACTTAAACCTAAACCCACAGCTGTTCAGCAGGATTTAATGCCAAGGCGTCCCCCGTTGCATCCCCCATTGCGTCCCCCTTGGCGTCCCACGAGGTATTGTGTCTAGACGGCTTCCACCATACGGTCATGTCTATGGGTTAGCCCAGGGCCCACCCACTCTATCATTGGTTGTGCGGGAGTGGGCTTGGCACGGGTGCCTCCCCCAAGTATGATACGGTAGTCTTCTCTCTTGTACGACTGGTCATTAACGAACATCCCACCTCACACCAATGTTGCAAAGAAGCCCTTCAGTGATCGAACCCGGGGGTTTAGAAGGGGGAGGGGTTGAATCGGGGTTTCTGAAAAATGGGGATAGAAGGGGGGATTCTTTACAACACATCTTTCGCTACATCTTGTGACGTGTCACATTCGGTTTCGAGCCAATCCACCCCTTGAAGTCAATCTCGCGATAGCTTCAAGTCTTTAACTTCAGAGATCTTTCCTCTGACTTTAATCTTTGTTTAAGAGATCATTTTATCTCTTTCGTCTACTTTTCGAGTTCCCTCATCATCACCCGTTCTTCCTCTTTCGGTAGATATGGTTAAGCGAGGTTCCTCAACTTTTTCCGCCGCCTCTGTCGCTAAGGGGTCGGTAGTTTTGTCACGCGCGATTGAGAAGAACTTTGCCCTCGAGGCTGAAGTTTCCCGGTTGCGTCATCATATTTCTGTTCTCTCTCGAAGGTTACACTTCGTCACACTAGAGAGGGACGGTTTGGTCGACATGGTCGCTCCGACCATGTTCGTGGAGGAGGGGGAGAAGTGGGGAGAGACGCCACTGACGGATGAGGAGGTGGCTGGTGAGGGGAAGGTAGATGAGGCTACACTGAGTGTGGCGGGAAGTGTGTGCCCGAGTGTGGCAATGGTGGAGGTGGCTGGGGAGGCTGGGGAGGTGGCTGTAGATGAGGCTGCATTGAGTGTGGCTGGGGAGGTTGTGGAGGATAGCCACGATGTGGCTGGAGAGGTTATGAAGGATAGCCACGATGTGGCTGGAGATGAGGTGGCTAAGGAGGCTACACTGAGTGTGGCTGGTGAGGAGGTGGTGGATTGCCACTGCGAGGGGGCGTTGAGGGAGAAAATAAAGCACTTCGAGGACATGTTCGCGAAGGTGTTTGAGGAGGAGAGTGTGGAGGATAGGGAGAGGAGAAGGGAGAGAAGAAAGAGGCGGGAAGAAAATACCGTGGGAGAGGTGGGCGTTGTCGAGAGAGTGCCAGAAATGGCAGAGGGTTGTAACAGGTTCAAGATGGACCTGGTGGAGGAGGTGGTGAGTCCGTCGCCGGATCCAACGGTTGGGGAGGGGTTGAAGAGTTTGGAGGGAAGGTTGGTGTCCTCTGATGATGAGGATGCCGTTATAAGTGGGGTGATTGTGGCTGGCGGTGCCTCACAGAAGGCAAGGAACGCGGCCAGGAAGAAGAAGAGAAAGATCCGCCGGGGTGAGGCTTCCGGTAGGGGCGGTGGTGGGTAAATTGAATTTGTTTGGGCATGCGTGACCGGTTTGCCAGAATACGGACTTCGAATGTCGGTGGGCATGTTGTACGTGGTAGTGTTTGAAGGATGTTAGGGAGGTGGATTTCTTTTGTTGTGCCCTGGTTGGGTGGTTTATTTTGAAGATTGCTGTATGGTTAGTCGGATGCTCGGGGTTTCCTATGCGTCGCGCGGGTGGTACTTTCCAGATGTACTACGGACTAGGCAGGGAGAGCTGGCGTACCTCGAGGATATGTACTGCCGTAGGATAGATAGCCAGGATTGGAACGCTTCCTGCATTAGCGAATATATTATATTATATTAAGGGATTCTTTAAAGACTTAGTAAGCAAAAAAAACCAGGAAATATTCATTCTTCAGAAGCCGGGAAGAGGAGTAAATTATCAAGAATTGTCTGCTTTGTCATAAATCCTAGTTTACCTGCTTCTTTTACCACACTTTGCTGTCTTTTACTATAAATATTTTTTTTCTTTACTTTCAACTAGCTTCAAATGTCATTATTTATTGTTTTATTAGAAGGGGTTCTATCTTATAACCCCCCGGTTCGAAAAAGCGCGTTCCAGCCCTTCGATCATTTTTGGATCCAACCCCCCCCTTCGTTGCAACATTGCCTCACACATACCACACACACATCCCAACATATTCGTGATCATAGAGTGGACCAAAGAAATAGAATACTGAAAAAGTAATCCTCCCGGACAAGAAGCAGTACGCAATCTGCCCAGAGGCCTCCCAGCCAACACTTCCAATTACCTCCTCACCTCCAAATATTGTTCTATTTTTTTCAAAAAAAAAAAAAAAAAAGCAGCCACGCCAGCTCGCCCAGATTACCATACATAGAAAACCCCTCAGCGCTCCAAAACCAAGGCCCATATCTCCATGTTTCTGCGCCCCAACCCAAAACCGCATCTATTGGCAGTGAATCCGCCAATTCACTAGGCAGCACTCTACTGCAGTGCTGCCACAACTGTGAGAACCAAAAAGAAAAAGAAAAAATAAGCCGCGAGCCCGCGGGACAAGGCGGGAAGGTGGAGCCTCATTGGTTGGGTGGAATTGAAAGATGGTGATTGGCCAACAACGCCGGGCGGTCGTTTCGACAACGCAGCCCTGACAACAAGGGGTAGGAAGGGAGACAGGGTATCTGATAGCGTATCACGTTGATGATATCGTGGGGTTGTTAGCCTATTTTGCGCATCACCTTGTGTCGTCCTGGGGAAGGTCACTCGAGTACAATATCATACGTAAACCTTTCTCCCCTCATTCTTTCCCCCCGACTACTGAATATAATCCCACCAGCGCCAACCCCTCCCCCTCCTCCTTCCACCTTTGCACGCCCACGGCTAAAACAACCATCCAACAAACAAGCAATGCCTTCCCAACACATCTCCCGCCTCCATCTACTCCTAGCCACACTCCTCCTCGCCATGCTCCACACCCACCTAACTACCGCGGCCTCCCGCGCCGACGAGAACTGCCCACCAAACTACCTATCCTGCGCCACAATCTCCGAACCCTCCGTTTGCTGTCCGGTGAACTACACGTGCGGGCACGATGACGCCGGCGCCGTCGCCTGCTGCGAGTTCAGGACTCAGTGTCATGGTGTGGCAGCCGCCGGAAACGCAACAAAAACGAGTCACAGTTCTAGTGAACATGATGATACCGGAAATTGGAGTGTTGGGCAGATAGCGGCAGGGAGTGAGGGCGGGGTTGTGGCCAGTGGGGGGGGAAGCGGGGTTGGTGGGTTTGTGCAGAGCACTGGTGATGGTGGTGGAGGTGCAGTGGGGTTGGTGAGGGGGGTGAGGTGGGGATTGGGCGTAGTGGTTTGCGGGGTTGGGTGGGTTAATTGGGGGTGATAGGAAGTGTGGTATTGTGCGGCGCTGTTGGGTGGGTGGGTCTGATGAAGTTGGGAGGGAAGTCCGTGGAGCATCTCCCTCCGAATACTAGGAAGGAGGCTTCAGCCGAGATGTCCGAATTGCCTCGTGGGTATTCGAGCGTGCTGCTGAAGTGTATAGTGCCGCAGCCTGCCGCGAGATCCTCCATTCTCGACTCAAACACGAAAACAGTCCCGGCAACCCAGTACTCGTAATGTCCTGACGTTTGTGAACAGGACCACTATTGCATGATGCCAAGATCCGGGCAAAAAAGCTGAATTTTGGGTGTATGCAATAGCAGTTGTGTTCACAAACGTCAGGACATTACGAGTATCCGATAAACAACGCCCCCTTCGACACCCGGGACCAGAGAAGTCCGTCTAGAACATTTACTTTTCAAACAAGCAAACAGACAATCAAGCCTCTCTTTGTCTTTCCTCTCATTTTCTTCGATACATCATATTCATGCCTGTTTACTTTACCCGAGTACTCCCCAGCGGAGCTTACCTCCCTCCTACGCGTGCGAAATGAGCTCCATTTTCCGACGCCCTCCCTTCCCACCATAAAATGATATCATCTCAACCCACCACACCCGAGATCTCAAGCCAAGTCAGGCAAACACTCGCCGGGCCGCACAATTGGTAATGGCAAAATTGAGCAAACAAAATTTAGGTTCGGGTCCCGATGTCTCATCTAGACTGGAGGAGGTGGGAATTGGGAGGTTTGATTGGTGGAGGGGTTGGAGGGATCGATTGGGGCGTTTTTGTGGGGGGGGGCCGGGGTTTGGGGTTTGGGAAGGGTGGGTGATCTGTGGGAGGTGAGGATGGGAGGAGAGGACTGCTCGAGTAATGGTATGGGAGAATGTCGGTGGATAGGGGTAAGCAGTCGCGGTATGCCAGATTGATCATGTAAATACCAATACCGCACTATACCAATGCCCAGCGTCCCCAGTCTCCCGGTGGGGCGGTGCTAGTGCTAAACTTTCTTGGATCAATTATCGCGTTTGTAGAAATAAAGTCCGCCGGTATGATACTATATGTGCACGGGCTTTTCCCATCCAACTTGCCCTAGCACTAGCGCCCACCTAACTAGGCTCATCGGGCAATTCAAGTTGTCCACAGTCGGCGGCCGCCCACCCCGTCCAAAGACAAGACAAGACATGTCTCCACCCTTGCCCCCACCCAGTCTTGGACCGACTGGACCACTGGGAGCACTGCCAATGCCAGCACCAAAGTCCAGAGTTTGAGGGAAACTCGAGTGAGATAATATGACTACCTCCTCTCCTTATTAGCCCACTCCCTCTCACGGCCGGGGCAACTACCTTTGTCCGACATGAGGAACCTCAATCCCCGCCACCGACCAAGCCTTCCCTTCCTCCTATCTCCCATCTCCCATCTCCCATCTCCCATCCCACATCGATCCCGATCCCGCAACACTCGAACCCAGAAAAGGCCCGTTCACACTCCCATTCCTCCCTCCGTTTCATCTATCCAACCAATAATAGTAGAAATTAACCCCTCCACAACACCTCCTTGGGGCGCACGGGTCCCGAATGGTTGGATTTTGCTCGTATCGTTACCGTCGTAGCGGGTTGGGTGCGGCTCGCGCCGTCTTTTCTTTTTCTTCTTCTCTTTTTGGCTTGAAAGATATGATACGGTAAAGTACGAGGAGAGAATGATACGTGGGGGTTCGTAAGTTGCAATGTATCATGGTGGACCTTTCTCCACCTCCACTGCGTCTGCCTGCCGATCTTTAAGAGAATCCTCATGCGTAAAAAACTGAGCTCCCTCTTTTCTTTCTCCCTTAGCTTGACTTGCCGTGCTTTACATACCACACCATCCCCTGATGCTAATAATGTTGATAAAAGTATTATAACAACCATGTCCCCAGCCCATCTTCTACTTGTGCCCCCCTCCTCTTTGCTCCTACCGGATCCCAATCCAGGGAGCTGGGAATGCCCTGCGCTCGTACTACATTGGCACCTTCACGATGCTTGCTGGGTACGGACCTGATAGTCAGGCGCCGTCGATGGTGGGGTTGCAGGCATGTTTGCTTGTCGTAAGTTCTTTTGCTATCGGGGTAAGGATTTACTCCAGATGTAGGATTACGAAGCATTTTGGGATTGATGATAGTGCGTCCCCCCCCTTCAATGCCTGGGCGATTCGCTGACTTGTGGGGACAGCTTGCATTTTGATTGCTTGGGTATGTATGATGGTTGTCCACTTGGGTTGGAAGTGATGGATGAATGGTGAGAAGAGTTGCTGATAGTGATTGATATGGGAGGGTTACCCGTAGTTGTTGATGGTTATACGGACTGGAATATTTCTTTCTGGTTTGTTCTGCGTTTAGTCGTACCGCTTGATCGTGAATTGACAGATGGTTTCGTGTAGCGATCCATCACGGCGGTGGCTCACACAGGAAATACGTCCCAGAGGAAGCTTTCCCAACATACACGAGGGTCCCTCCCCCACCCCCTTCTCAATCACCAAAGCTAACCTGTACTCCACAGCTAATCTACCTAGTCGTCATCCCTATAAACCTCGAATTCTTCTTAATAAAGGCCTCCCTCTTATTCCTATATCTCCGCATATCCGTCGACCAAGCCTTCCGACGTGTAAATTACATCTTCCTAGTCTTCATATTCCTAAACTACCTCGTGCAAATCCTCATTTGGGTCTTCCAATGCGACCCCGTACGCAAAGCCTACGACGTAAGCGTTCCCGCCGACGTGGGGGAGTGCCGGCTGTCCGTGTTCGTTTTCACTTGGTACAATTGTGCAGGGAACATTTTCATGGACTTGGTTCTGCTGTCTTTCCCAATCTGGATGATGTGGGGGGTGCCGGTGGCTAGGAGGCAGAAAGTGTGGGTTGTGGGAATCTTTACTGTTGCTAATTTGTTGGTTGTCCTTACTGCTTGCTTCCGAAGAGAAGGCGAAGGGGGGGTGGACTAATATTGACTATCAGCGAGCAATAAAAGCAGTGCGTGCATTGTCAGTATCGTCAGGATGGGATTTAACGCGCAGGGTCCACGAGCCGACTATGACATAACTTGTATATCACCCTCCCTCTCCCTTCTTCCCCCAGGCTATCCTGACAAAACCCAGACAACGACAGAACCTCCGGAAACTTAACATCCATAGAATCCAGCATAGGCATGATCTGCGTCTGTCTACCCACCTACAAAGCAGTCTTAACCCGCCTCTTCCCGAACCTGAAATGCGCCAAATCCTACAACCGCCGCCACCATCTCCACTTATCACCTGTACCCACGCCAACTTTCCCACCTGAAGACCTGAAACACATTGCGGAGCTAAACACCAGCTTCCGAACCAACACTTTCGATCTAGAATACTGCGAAGTTACCTCCGCACAAGGCCTTGCCAGCACTGGAGCAAGTGGGAATGGTGAGGGGAGTGTGTTTGGCACTAGCAAGACAAGCTTATGCATCCAACACCATCACCACAACCGATCAGACGGTGCTATGATAATGCCCACCGGTACAGAGGAAGTCCTAGAAATGGCCCGCATCGCTAGGAAGAGAGAGAGTAGGCCTTTGTCCATTACCCAGGAGTTTATCAGAGAGATTGGGCTCATCGTGGATGAGCGAAGATTGGTCGTGGAGGAAATGGAGGAGTGGGGGAGCGGGGAGGTGATGAGTTTGGGGACGCCGAGGAATGGTAAGAGAGTTGATAGGTAGTAAGGCAGCAGAGGGAGGGTTGGCGTATTTTGTTATTTCACATTTGGCTTTGGTTGGCTGGTAGTTCGCAACTTGACTTTGTTGAATTTTTGGGTTGGCGTTGGTTTATATTGGGAGGCGCTTTGCGTTTTTTTATTTTTCATTTGGCATTATTATACTTTCTCTTATAAATTAGTACGATATGTTTAATCCCGGGAGGTTGTTGTTTTCGTTCACTAGCTGTGAATCGGCTCGTTTTCCCCGTCATTTCATTTCATTCCTACAACTGGTGCATTGTATAGCTTATCTTTAATGGTTTCGAAGGGGGGGGGGTTCTTTTGTTGTCTTCTCTCAGGCCCCAGACCTCAGTATATACTTTTGCTTTCGCAAAATATCAATACGGTACTTTGGACAGAAGACTTCGCAAGAGGTTGCTAGCGGCATCCGCATCCATCTGAAAATGAGACAGGGTTTTTCTACTGGTTGGGTGGTTCTGCCGCCATGGTCTTGTTATCAGGCACTGATTCCCAGAAGCAAGCAAGCGTAGGACCGTAGGAATTTCAGAGAAAAAAAAGGAAATCTAGGCTTAGGCGTCTATTTCTCCGTCTCTATCCAAGACCGCCCGCTGAATATAATACCTGCTAGCGCCCTCCCCCCCTCTCTCTCCAAAAAGTAGGATAGTGGTACGGTACCACGTTCAGACTAAAGCCAGCTATCGGCGGTCATGGACAAGTCAGAAGGAGATTGTTTGTGATCAGGCGGATGAAGGCGATGGAGGGGAAGAAGTGGAAGATGACAAAAATGGATAAGATCTTAAGGATACAGCAGGGTAGAGTTAGGTTGAAAGTTGGACACAGAGTGACGCTAGGCCCACATAATGCCCAGAAAGCTGAGGATGCATGGGGAGGGGGGTGGTGGTGGTGCCATCGGAACACAGGGTTTTTTGATTTTTTTTAGCTGATGCGGTTCGCGATCTTCATTACTGGTAATCACTATCATTTTCTTTCGACAAGGAGAGAAGGATAGCCTTGTGGTATGATATCAAATGCAAGGGAGGAGTTGCACTCCGTCGAGTGATATCCAATGTTTCCGCCCAACTAAGGTTAGGAAGTCGACGTTTCTATGGAGTGCATTGCGGTGTGTTTGGTTTTTGGATGCTGTTCAATCACTTTTGTTTGCAAGTTTTGCTATTTAATAGATCCTATCGTATAGGATAGGGCTCGGTCTACTTACGGAAGTTACATTGCATATTATACGTGCATGGGTGAGTGAGACCAATAAAAAAGAGTTGGACATGACTGACCTGGAAACGAATGGTTTATCAATAAACGGGCGCTAGTATTGCAAGTTTGCTTACTCCAATCGTCTCATTCCACTTCCCTTTTTTTCCTCCATGCATCCTATTGTCTTTCCGATCCTCCCAGATTCACCAACGAGGAGACTAAGCAAGCAATTCCTGAACTGCCGCACCCCACGCTGTTCCCCCTTCCCCCATGCGTAATTGCAACTACTTGGATATACACACCCTGTCTCCCCCCCCGACCTGATAAATGTCCCCTCTGTGAAAAAAATCTCCCATCGGGGCTCGTCCGCTGCATTAGCGACAAGATCGATTCTGCTGCGGGTTTGAATGGGGCTGTTCGAAGGAGTAGGGGGGTTCTGGGAATTGTTACAATAACACTTGGGGAAGTGTCTCCCGCTGCCACGCATTTAGGAATGGGATGGATAGAGGGGGGGCAATGCACGGGAGGGAGGGAGGGATCTCGTTAGCTGTGTGATAGTGGCCCTGCGGAGGGAATCGCCGTGTGTTGTGTGACATGCGGCAGATCGTCCCTCCATCTTGCGATAAATTCACAAGTGGTGGGAGTGAGACCAGATCTGACATTAGAGACGGGTGAGAGCGAGTGAGGGTGAGGTAGTTTTCTAAGTAGAGAATTAGCCTCATCCCAGGTATTCCAACTTCTAAGCTTCACTGAGCCTTCAACATTCAGATGCATTAATTATCACTCGTGAAGCTGATGGTTGGTTTTGTTGAAATAGCAACTTTCTGATGGGTACTTCCTACGTCTCTCCGAGTAAGGTAGAGCCCGTCTCTATTCCTTAGTCTCGGTTTAAAGCTGTTGGGGTTCAACTTGCCCTACTTATCTTTTCTCCCATGTCATGGCTTGATCGATTGATCAAATATGCAATTTTGTTCTCATTGATTCTCTCCTCCCATCTTCTGTATGGTTTCTTTCAATCTCTCTCCACTGTTATCGTATCTTGCTGCTTCGCTCCATAGTGGGCCTCTCTCTAGCTCTCTTGGATAGAATGGAGTTTTTCAGTCTCTCGCTCTATTGAAGTCTCTAGCCTATAATTTAATTTTCCTATTTCTTGCCACAGATTCCGCGGTACGTTGACAGATACAGCATGAGCTGGCCGTGCCGCGTCCTAGGAGTGATACAGGGCGAGCGTAATGAGATTAGCAACACAGGGATAGAATGTCGGTGGGGTGGTCAGTCGGGTGCGAGAGGTGGCCTCGGCGGAAATGGGGAACAAGAGAGAGAGAAGGAAAAATGAGATGAGAGTCACAGCAGGACAGGGTAGGCTAATTTGTTAGCCGGGAGGCGAAAGAGATGATATCCTCACGTGAAGAGCTGGGTAGGAGCAGAGGATTTAGGAAAAGCACAAGAGGATCTGCTACCAATGACAGCTGGGATAGCTCAATGACTAAGCAACAACCCTCCTTCCCCTGCATGCAATCCATTATATCTAAAACTTTCCCTCAAACACATACCGGCTGCTCTTCACTGAAGATGGCGATGGGGTGGGGGGGGGGGAAGCCAGTATGTAGACCTGCTTCGACCCCCATCACAACACCTCTCCAACAAATTTCCCTTTAACGGAGGAAAGCACGCCCTCAGAATTAGAAAAGCAGATTAGGAATAGCAAGAAGCAAAAAAAAAAACAATAACGTTAGTGATGATCTCCCGTATTGTGAACCCAACCGTACCGTACCCGATTCCCAGCCGCTTGAGGAAGTGTGTGCGCGTTTAGAAATCTACCAATGGCTTTTATCAAAATATGTTGGAGCATTGTGCTCTCCAGGTCTGGTGATGAAGGCAAAGTTGACAATTCCATCTTGCTGAACATTGCATGCGCTGAAGGGTCAAATACGAAAAAAAAAAGTTTCATTCTATGACATATTTAGACTTTGCCTGTCAGACAAACACCCTTCTTAATTACTACCGTTACTTGTAACTACCATCTTTACTCAAAGTGAACAGGACACTGATATTTTATATTACGAGCTTGATGGAGCTAGTACGTAATAGGGAGTTGAGTACCGGTACTAGAAGGGGTTTGTCTGAGGACTCGAGAGATTTTACCGGTATTTTGTCTCAACCCTTTTTCAACAATTCCCGAAGGGTTCGTTCGTTATAGCGAGGTTTCCCGTATAAAGAGTTCCATCACGGTACTCGAGTACAGCGAGGGACTGTATCCCGGGTCTTTTTACATATGAGGAGGACTCCTGTGACTTCAGATCCAGAGTTAAATTCCGAGTGATCTGGCTGGTCCGGAACTGCATTTGCCTTTGCAGAGTCTGGGACTAACTTGAATTGAAATTTTTTGTCTAGTATCCCCTGGTCTTGATCCATCTTGGTTGTGTTGCTTATCATTGCTTTTCCTGTCCCACCTTTTGTCGATCATCCTATGAGCACAACGCTAAAAATGCTTCAAATTAGTGAACCAACAAAAGGGATAACTTAATTTGGGGTCAGGTAAGTGGACATGGAAAAAGCGGACCTCGACAAAGCTTATTTCCAATACTTGGTCAAACCGTTACGTTCTTGTCCATTTTTTCCACCCAATTGTGAGTAAGGCGTTAGGCCCAAGACCATAGAACAATTTGGCCCTGTTTAAACTTTCGAAAGCTCCCCTAACGCAGCCACCGGTACCGTACTCGTACTCTTGTCCCATAGATTGGCGGTCATCAGTCCCCCGGACGGCAATACGTTACAAGAACTTCCAAAACACCCCTATCCCTCACAGGGCCCGTATGCCGCAACCCCCGCCCCTGATGGCTGTCAAAAAAAAAAAAAAGAAAGGGCGAGAGAGAGAAATACCGTACCGTACTGTAGTGCTCAACTACTCCTCCACAAGAATAGAGAGCTATATGCCCTGGTTTGGATGGAGCCCTCACGTGCAGCCTTTCCCCATTGACTTCGTTTCGCAATCGCAACCGCAATCGCACTCCCAGGGCAACATGCTTCTGCGATTGGTGTTCTGCTAGGTGGTTTTCGAAATTGCGTGAACACCCCTAAAGGGTGGCTAAGGTTGGAGCGCCACGCACATACCGGTACTCGGACACACACAGCTCACGAACTCCAGAAACTCTTGACCATAAAAATCAAGAAGAAAGTCCTTCAGCCCTCGTCCTCCTGTGGAGAAACATTACAGTTGGGCTTCCCTAATGGCTGCGCCTCTCCCCCTATTTGATGCTAGACCTCATGAGGCACCGCAGGCGAATTGATCCATGTCATAGGCTGAAGAAAGCTGCGCTAGGCTTATCTTGGATACTTGTTCCACCTTGTCGAACATTATGTCAATGGACGATACACAAGCGCTTGACAATTGGCTGCGACTGCTTAAAATGCTTGATTAGAATGGTAAGAAATCTGCTATCATAGCTCTCTCTCTTTTTCGACCGGGGTTGTAGACTAATGATAGCTATGCAAAGTGAGCTTTGGACTTCTACCCTCCCGCCGGCAAGCTTTTTTCATCAAGAGTAGAGCTTTTGAGCTAATTGTGGAGAAGTTCTTACTGAGGTTCTACAATGGTACCGGTAGTGCACAAGTTGATCGAACAAAAGCTGCCCCAGTCTTCAACCGGGCAGGGCAAAAACCGGCGGTTGGTGAACAGGCGTTACGGTAATAATAATATGATATAACATTATGATGACCAGTATTTTTTTGTTACCCTACTCTGACGAACTCACTTTTTTGCCTGCCCGCTGCCCCAATTCGTGCTCCACCGGCTTCATCCCCATCGCATACTGTACGAGTATGATTCAACCACGACCACCGCTTCTACTTGACAAACACGTGTTTTTGGAAGGGAATGCTGCTTGCACAATGGTAGCAAGCTGCATGCACAACACGCTCCCGAAGAAGAGGGGGAAGAAAAGGGGAGAACGATCATGCACAGAGAATCGGTGTGTGAGCCAGTCGAGCGCTCTCGCTTCTTGATATCAGGGGTGGCTCCGCACATGTACCAGTACCGGCACTAGCACTCGTGCTTGCAAGGCATTTGTACCGTACTCACACAATCACCCAGCGAATGAAAAAAATAAAGAAAAAACCCTGTCCCATTTTCAGACGCGGTCGCAACCCGCCATCCCGGATGCCCAAAATCCACAGAATCAGGCCGGGTCATCCGGGGCCGGACAGGTTTTTGCGTAAAGCAATTTAGAACTCTCGGAGGTTCATAAGGGACAGCGAGGTGCCCGGATTACTTGTGTCGGGAGAGTGGAGTGCATGACTGCGTTATGCCAGACACAAGTCCCACTTGCCCCAGACAAGAAGGGCCCAAAGGAATGGGATTGTTGTTTCCTCTAACCTCGTCAGTCCCAGGCCTTCAATTTTCTCAATTCTTTCACCCCAACGCCATGGCGGGGGCTTAGATTGATTCTCTAACTGAGAAAAGTAAAGTTCGTGACCGAGAGGAAAGTGGGCTACAGGAAATTGCCTTTCAGGGAGAAAGAAAGATAATTGCTGGGAAATCCCAGCATGAACGAACCTTTCGAGATTGAGGGTTACTCGAGTAAGAAATCTACAGTATGGCAAGAAATCTCTGCGTCTCTTCGTGCCTACATACAACATGTCCCCCTGTTTTCGGGGACTTCCTGTAACGAGGGCCGGTACTATACCGGTAGTTGGACCCCGTATTCACCAGTGCTTGTGTCATAGGGTAAATTAGACAAGGGGAGGCTAGTGTGACCGAGACCGTCATCCCTTGCTCTGCGGCATCCACGGCGTCTTTTTAACGACGGGCAGTGTCCCCCCCCCCAATCTTGTGATGGCCAGTGGAGGCGCCCAGCCCGGGTTGAAAAGGCTAGTGCCAGCTTCGCGAGGCAAAAGACTTTACTGTGTGTGTGTGTGTGCAACGCCTTCTGTGTGCGCAAAAACTGACAAGTCAACTCGAAGCTTGGCAAAACCCTTTTTCAACCCCAGGGCTGATGCCTCAAATAAAAAACGGAATTCTCGTACAAGTGAAAATAGCAGCAGGCCAACCAGGAATAGGGGTGAGCGAGATATAAGTTTAGTTTGTTCCCCCCCCCCTCACCTTCACAGGGTGAAAAGTTTTTTTCCTCTTCACTCTTTCTTCTGCCACCCATCATCATTGCATTAAACAGTCCTTCGTTTTTCTTCTTCCGGCACATTTGAGTTTGTTCGGATACAAAAGTCTTTCATTAATAATATCCATCCCCATCAGACACCAAAAATCATGAAGGTCTCTCCGATCATATTGCTCGCGGTCACTGCAGCTGCGTCCGAGGAACTCAAGCCCAAAGTCAAACTCATCAATCGCCGAGATGCGATGCCGATCCCGGACATGTTTATGAATGCCGTGCCCGCCGTACCAGCTCTTCGAAAGAGAGATTTGAGGGAACCAATCTACTACGCTGAGTCCCCAGCAGGCATCGTGAAGAGAAGTTTATTAGAGCCCCGACAATGGGGGTGTGAGACTGTGGGACAGATCAATTGTTCTTTTGAGGGGTGCTGTAAGTTGTTTTTTTTTATAGTTTTTTTTTTGTCGAGGGGAAAACCCCTTAGGGGTCTCGTCTAAGTAGGGTAGGGTGCGTGATTATTGACAGAGCGTAGGTAATCAGGGTACTGTTTGTGGAACCTTTGGCGGACAGACCGGATGTTGTCCTGTCGGAAAGACATGTACGGGTGTCGGCACCTGCAAGACTACCGAGACTTCATGCGGGAATGGATGCTGTCCTGCGAATGCTAGCTGCACTACTAGCAATGGAAGTGCTGCCTGTGACTACGGCACTGGATTATCGGGATCATCGAGCATTGGATCTTCAAGGCCAACCGCGACGTCCATCAATCCATTATCCTCCCCGTCTCCATCCGGGTCATCTAGCGGCGGCGTCTGCCCAGCTAACTACTCCCCCTGCGTCGACAGTGATTCTTGCTGCCCTGCTGGCGTTAAGTGCTTGCCAGACAAAAAATGCGACGCCAAGTGCTCTGCCGCGGACGTCAGATGTGGAACTGGATGCTGCAAGGACGGATTCACCTGTGACACCAGCACCTCGATCTGCCAGGACTCCGGGACCAGTACCAACAACAATTCAGGCGACAGCGACAGCGGTACCACCTTATTCCCCAGCGCCACTGCCAGTTCTGGTACCGGTAGTGGCAGCAGGACCACTGGCTCACTCGGTGGATCAAGTACCCAGACGAGTGTTAGCGGAAACTCTGGCATTGGAGGCATTCCTAGCGGCGCCGGTTCATCCGGACCCAGGTTCATTGTTGGAATGGGAATGGCCGGAATAGTAGCTGCTGTCGCAGTCTCGCTTCTCTAAACGGAGGTGTAATAAGTTTATCCATGCTAGGGCGCTTTCCCTTCTTCTCCCACTCATGACGGAGTTTTATTTATTTTTTATTTATTTTGTGATTATTTCAGCCACTTTTGTCTGATTGAAATTACTAATTATTCGTTCCCTTTTATATATCTATATACATATATATATATATACCTTTCAATGTTTTCACGGGTAGGATTGGATAGGAGGGATGATGGATTGGAAGACCTGATAATTCATGCCGATTGTATTCAGAGTAATAAAAAAACAAGAAACAGAGAACTTTATAGTTCTTTCTTCGTTCTTATGTATACTCTGGACACATCGTTACCGCTTCCGCTACCGTCAAGTCCTATAAAAAACGGACAGACAATTCCCAATGCTACGGTACTTGCATGAAGACACCAAACCCTCCCCATCGGCTGGAGAACCCCTATGCATTTAAACCTCTAGAGGTAGAGAGGTGCAGAGGATCAAAGCTGTGTTCATTGTTTACAATTGCATCAACCAGTATGAAAGTGGCCTGAGTTATTGCATGGGGCTCCTTGCAAAAAAGTACATGACAGCCAATGCCTACTCGAGTAAGCCTTTTCTCCACTCTTTTACAATATTATTTTTTTTCAATCTTTTTTTTTTCCCATATTATCCACAGGTTTACTGCCGAATCCGCCGCAGAGCCTCATAAGTATTGTGCTATGGGAGTGTGGTGAAGGCGGATGCTTTTGGTGCGCGAGTAAAACGGGCACTACGGTAGACGAAAACATCCAGTTCCCAGCACTTGCGGGAGAACGTGAGCTGGCGCCCCTCAGTTTTTGCACCAATAAGATACTCTGCGATTTCTCCCTCAGCCTCTTCACTTCCCGCCTCTCAACGCCCTCGCCTGCATGCTGGAATACCAGAATTGCCCTCGCTTCTAAATTTATCTAACATGCAGTCGACCCTATCAATTGCGAAAGAGATGAAATTTTGTGAACCGTTTTGTGATACGATTCCTCGTTTGCCAGAGGGGGTTATCTAAAGTTATGGGCGTTTGGCCAATGCGACTGTTTGTTCTCGGATTAACTCCCCCCGCCTGGGCACTCGTATATACGGCAAAGATCTCTGCTTGGTTTTCTTGACAGGTCGTTGGTTTTACGATATGGCCAAAGTTAGGGGTGTCGCCACAGGCAAACTTATGGTATTATGCCTAGTGTGGTATTCTCTCCTTCTTTCTCCACCCCCCCTCCACTGCTGCATTAAATGAGCGTGTTTGTCTCCCCCTTCTCTCCTTTCCACCTCACCGGAATTGTCGAGGCTTTTTCGGAAATCACAAAGGTTCGTGTACAGTCACGCCTCGCTATCCCGGATGACCAAAATCTAAAGAATCTGTCCGGGACAACGAGTGATCCGGGACAACAGGTCAAGTTTGGCTGTGAATTTTTTTTGAATTCACAGCATTTCATACGGGGCAGCGAGATATCCGTATTATCATCAAGATCCGTGACAGCGAGGTTTGAACGGTAAATTACTGCATACCCAAGTTTCTGAAGAGGAGAGCACTACCGTGGTGAGGCAATTCCAACTTGGACCAACAGATCATCCCTTGAGCCGCCTGAGACAGTGGGAATTCCGAGACAGGCACACTACTCCGTATCAGTCAGCAGCTAGCCATTTTAGGTTACTAATGTGCGGACCTTTCCAACGATCAAGTGACTCAGCATCCCTAAGAGTAGCAACCCCCTCGGTTTCCGGCGAATCAAAATGCAAGTACTCGGATTCTCCCAAAACAGGATTGGCGTTCTGGCGATGAATTTCTTCTGCTGTTTCAGACCGGCCAAAGGGATGGGCATCCGAGGTGGCATGGGGCGGTCCTTGTTTCCTTCTCCCTTGAAATGAATGAATGCAAATGTTGAGGGGGCAGTCGGGTGAACCTAACCCCTTCTTGCCTCTTCTTGCCACAGTGGCTCCATAATTTCCTGCTCGTTACCCTATTCCGCATCAAATCGTATTCAACAAAGCAGCCCCTCCAAAAATAACAAAAGCTCATTTGCGAAAACCTTTTTTTTTTTTTTTTTTTTTGTTGTTCCTTCGCCGCCTTGCGTGCGGGTTGAGTTTTGGTGGATGATGAACACAGGAGGAGGGTCTGAGGGTGGGTCGCTCTGTACTAGTAATTTAGACTACCTACCTACCTACAAGCACAAGTAGAGCACTGGCGCCTAGACTACAGTAGGGGCATCATGCTGAAATGTTATTTATTCCATGGGTTACAATTGTGTTCGTTTCTGGTATTTGTATCGGGAGTGGGATCGTGTGTGCATACGGCGGTGTTGTGCTGTATCATACTCGAGTGTACCGTACCTACGAGTACAGCCGCGTCCGCAGTTCTCATACCGGTACCACTGCCACCAGATCTTGGAAAAGCTTGGTTCACCCTCTCTTTTCCCCTTTTTGGTCACAGGCATTGCTCTTGAAGCACAAGGAGGAGTATGAAAAACTTGCTCGACGCGGGTGTATTGTATTGTACGAGTAGACTACCAGTACCGCGGAAGGGTCAGCTTTTTGGTGAACCAATATCGAGTTCACAGCATACTGTCCGTACAAGTCGTTTTTACTGCCATTAGGTTTTGGGCTAAAGTCCAGGCTGGGTTATTATTTTTGGCTTATGATACAAATAATCTAATACTGCGCTGCAGTCATCGTCCCGAATAACGGTCCCCGTTTAGACGCTCGTGTCTCCGAGCGAAAGGAATCGGCGGTACGAGTATAATACAGTGTCCGGTTTGCGCTTTCTCTGTGGATGGGGTTTCTGGCAGCTACCGGTACCGGTATGCCCAAAGGGGGATACCAATTCTTGGCGTGGAGACCGGTACTCGAGTATGATACCGCATGTGTTTTTGTTGTGGAACATGGTGGTCTTTGGGGTACCGGTATTACAGGCTGAATCGGACTTTAATCTTCTCAATATATATATATATATTTTGTACGAGTATCATATGGGGCTACATATATATTGCTCGCACCGAGAGAGTTGAGTGAGGAAATCTAGACTCTGGGGTAAATTTACAGTGACCAGCACAAGTATGGTGTTTTTTTTTTTTTTTGTATGGAGGGAATGACCAAAGTGCTGTGGGCTGTAGGATCCAAGGGCGGGCTAGGATTGTGTGTGTGTGTGTGTGTGGGTGGGTTGAACTTACATGTGAAGGGACCCGAGGGAGTGAGTGAGTTGACATGTTGGGGCTGGTAAGGTGTGCGAGGGAGGGTAAGTTGGTGATTTTGGTGGGTACGGTAGGCTATCTGGTATGATTCCGGGGCATCTGAAATCGACACTTATGCTGGCAATTCTTGCTTATGTAACGCATACAAAATAGTGGGAGGTCGAGCAAAAATAACCTCGAGAGGGATCATGGATGGGTAATTTGCAAACTTTACCATCGCCACAAATGTTGCTCTTGTTGAAAATCTGGAAACATAGGATGAGGGAGGAGTGTCTTCTGAGCACTCCTATCAAGCTGCATCTTCCTGAAGATGTGGCTGTGGTTGGGAATTTTGGAGGATTATTGTTGTGTCGCTTTTTGGTTGATTTCAAGGTGCCCGGCACCATACAGCACGTAACATCATTTTTTGCGTTGGAAAAAAAAAGCTTTATGAAGAAGGGAAGGTTATTGGAGTTTTTTTTTTTGATTTTGATTTTGGAGCTTGAGAGCGAGGTTTTTATTTTTATTTTTATTTTTATTTATGTTGGGTGGGTGGGTGGAAGGATCAATCAATGGCTGGCTGGTAGGGTTGGGTTGGGTTGGTTGGGCTGGGAGACTGGAGACTGGATGGTTGAGGGTGGAGAGAGGAGGGAGAGAGGGAAGGGGGGGGGGGGGAAGAGGAAGAGGGAGAAAGGGAGAAAGAGAAGAGAAGAAGGAAGAGCATCGCATTCCCGACCAACCGACCGTTGCGCGCTCCGCTCATCACTCTCACTTCTCGCCCTACCCCCGCCCCTCCCCCATCCATCAACCTGACTTAACCAAACCTCCCTCCACACATTTCTATGTTTCCCTTTTCCGATTAACTGCCTGCTGCTATTTACCTACTTGCCGTATCCTACTCCATTTTCCATGTTAATCTGCGAGTGCATCCATTCCATCTAAAAGTGTGTTTGTGCTCCCTCATCGAGTCTATAATCGATAAAGAGAGGAAAAAAAAATATTAAAAAATACCGTGGCTGGTTAGGGTAAAGAAAGTTGAAGCAATTCTTCGAGGATTAACCTTTTTCTTTTTCTTCCATTTCTTTCCTTTTCTTTGCTTTACTCGGAAGTGGAGGGGGAGAGTCTGAGTGAGGGAGCATTTGGTTGTGCTTCACTTGCTTGGCCGTTTACCCGTCGAGGGGGCGTGAGAATTCGTGCGTTGAAAGAGAAAGGATCGAATCCGAGAAAAAAGGAAAAGTGAGGAAGGGGAGAGGGAGAGAAGCAGAAGAAGAAGAAGAAGGAGGAGGAGGAGGAGGAGGAAGAAGAAGAAGAGCATCAAAGCACAGTGAGGGCTGAGAGGAAAGGGCGGAAGAGGGAATAGGGCAAATAAGAGTTAATAATCCTCACCATCACAACAATAGAGAGCTGGTTGGCTGGTAAGGAAAATTGAACTTCTCTCCCTCTACTCTACACCCACACACTCTCCTTCCTTCCTTCCTCCATTTTTTTCTTTATAAGGAAAAAAAAAAAAGAAAAAAGAATACACACTCCCTTGTTGTTATTACCGCTATTATTATCATCATTTTTACCTCGCGCGTTACGATATCATACCTTGACTGGTGTCGTTTCCCTTTCACGATCCAGCGATAGGCGACAGGCGAGTCGTCACGTCGCCGTGATCCTCGTTTTTTCTTCTAACTGCTTCTGCGTTGCGGCTTCCTTTTCTCCTGGGTTAACCAGTCAACCTCCCTCTACGCGTCCGAACCTTCCCACCCCCGTTGACCTTCCCCTCCCCTCCCCTCCCCCACTACCACCTTTACATCACATCAATCCATTCACCCAAACTACCCGATCGGTCACCTAAACAACTTCACAACGCC
>Ga0307509_10004628_pt1 | contig 19679 bp, 25 predicted proteins | sample 10_EM_MG_FD_202245 | JGI IMG/M metagenome (GOLD analysis project Ga0307509, IMG submission 202245) | Populus trichocarpa ectomycorrhiza microbial communities from riparian zone in the Pacific Northwest, United States - 10_EM | ecosystem: Host-associated > Plants > Roots > Unclassified | place...
GCCTCATGCGAAAACCATCGTGGGTAGTACATAAGGACTGGCTTCCCTACTGTAGGAACCTAAGCTTGATATTGCACACTTTCTCCTCAGCCCGATCCCCTTTTTAAGGCCCATCGGTCAAGTCTCTGAGGAGTCCAGCAAACCCATTCACCCAGCGTTTGATCTCGACTCGCTCACTCACTACACCCTCTTCAAAATCCGAACATATCTCTCATAACTCCTTTATCCTCCAAGAGGAATAAAGTAAGTGTTATCGTTATAGATCTCCCCCTTTAGTCGTTAGACCAGAGATAGCCAAGCTATCCTCTTGGTTAGTCGATTGCCTGGTATAAGGGACAGACAAACCGTATAGAGTCGCTCGTTTGGAGTTGTGATCAGGATCGGGCCAGAGTGGCCCTGACAGACCAGTCAACAAGTCATCAGACAAGTCCGGATTGCATTTACCACTGATCTGATGCCGGCGTAGCGCTCTAGAAGCGATCCCGATGATCCAGTGGCGCTCATCAGCAGCCTCAGATTATAGTCGGCCTTAAGCTGACACAACAGTACTGACAGCTTTCGTAATACGAATCTGGAGTGACTGCTGGCGTTTTCGTGCAACAACTCCAGGCCTCGTAAATCAACCAGGGGGTGACCTAGGGCCTCCAATACTCGTAAATCGCTCGTATATCCACCCTAGGGCGCGATCCATGGAAATCAGGGCCGGGAATGGCCCGGGGCGCGTGATCGGGTGGAACCACCGCCATCACGGGTTGCAACCGTGGTGACATCCCGCCATCAGTCGATTATGCTGGCTTCTCTGGTTCCCCCCGGCGGTTCCTCCCATCAATACCATTCCAGGAGGATGATTGCCCGTGGGAATCCCCATCGTCCGATCCCCGGCCTCTCCCGCTTCGCATCCGGCACTCCCTCCCATCAATCTTGTCCTGGGAGGATGATAGCCCGTGGGAAATCCCTCCCCCCAGCCGCATCCTACCTGTGGGCCGACCTGGCACCACCCCACCCCTTCCCTCCCACGTATTGTACGAAATAAACAGATGGTGCAAATATAGAGTGACCACGTAAGGGTCAGAACCTCTAAAAATTGAGCGCTCGATAAAAACTGCGAATAAAATTACAAATAAAATTGCAGCACCCAGACCAGGCCAACCGCGATCCATCCCGTCAGAAATGACGCCTTTTTCACGTGGTGTGGGGTGTAGGACGTGTGTCTTATGTTTCTGGAGAGCTGGGTATACACGGTGGCGCCACTTCGGGAATTCCCGATCAGCCAGCTCCTACTCCTCTCCTGCTCCTCGCACCGGGTCCACGATTCTGGCTCCCGCTCTCTCTCTATTCTCCCAGCTCACCATACATGGTTTTCTGACCCAGAATACCCTTCTATGCACCCTGTGAGGTCACCCCCTGGTTGATTTACGAGGCCTGGAGTTGTTGCACGAAAACGCCAGCAGTCACTCCAGATTCGTATTACGAAAGCTGTCAGTACTGTTGGCTGACAAGCGTGACCAAACATGGTCCGTGCGCACGACACAGCATGGTCCGTGCGCACGACACAGCATGGTCCGTGCGCACGACACAGCATGGTCTGTGCGCACTATGCATTATGTATATATACCTATGCCCATCATGCAATATGATTAACGCTTCTCTCTTCCCTTCCACCACCGCAAGTCCCCTCTCCCCTCACCAAAGGTAAGAAGTAGAGTATCCAGTGTAGTATATAGAATATATTGCACGCCTGCTCAACAATATCATCGCTGTTACCTCGACTCCAGAGGATGGCTGGCGGAGCGGGGAACTGTTGGACGAGGCGAGGAGACAACCCAGACGACACGTATTCCCGAGCAACTTTGTCTGCCTGTTCTAACGTCCCTCCTGCTTTCATCTTAAACTTCTCCTTAAGCCCTATCGTCAAATTCACGCAACTGAGTCATATCCTGCGCCACGCACACTGTCCTTGTTTACATCCATTCTCGTCCCTCCCTGCCCTCTCTCTGGGGACTTCGTCCTGACACTGAACCTAATCTATTACATTTCTTTCTTCTGTTATGCACAAACAGCGCGATAGGCGAAGCCTGTCCGCGACGCGATCGAAGATTAGATCACCTCTTTGACCACTTCTATTATCATCGAATTCCCTCCCCGCACCTCATCACCTTCGTCCACCTCGTCATGGATTCTGTGAACGAAGCGATGGAGGCTTTGAAACGGGTCGCTCTCAAAGGGAAGAAAGACAAGGGGCTGGCCGAAAGGGTGGATTCCCTGACGACTCTTCGTTTGCTGGTATTCAGTTCCGCACGCGACCGCTCAAAAAGGGGCTTTTACAGACTTCTATGAGCAGGATATTCCTCAAGCCAATGATTCCCAGATATTTGAAAAGCTCGTTCTGGCGGTCAGGGAACCATTTATTCCGTGATACGAGAAGTTTCCATCGCAGGCGTTCCAACTCTCGGCGGCGATCTTTTCGTTCTTGTTCCAGGAGAAGATAGTCATGCAATTGACTGCGGGGAATAAAGTGTTGCAGGCGAGTTGGGAGGACGTTGCGGAGTCGCTCCTGTCTGGTATTTTGGTGAGCGGGTCCTCAGTTAGATCACGAGCCCCGAGATTGATACGATGATCAGGATTTCTTGGAAACGCGTTCCGATAGTAGGCGATTTCGCATTCACCGTGACGCCGAGCGCTGACCTGTCTGGCTAGGCATCATGTTACGAACGCTTGCTTCAGCCCTGTACCCCGTTCTTTGTCGCATATGTTTCTCGACGGCCTTTTGTTCAAGTATTACTATGGGAAGCACCCTGCGATACACTGTCCGTGGATGTGTCCCTGGATCTGTCCTTGGCCCTAGAACTTACGCGCCCTGTTCTAGGCATTTACGCTTCTCGTGGACTCCGCGAATGAACCCGCAAACAAGGAGGTGCTGCGGGACCCGGGATATCTCGGAAGGTTGTGGATACACGTGTGATCCTAGTTTTATGCTGACGCAGTGTCTAGTCGGCGGCTCGGTGCCACGCTTTACGGTTCAAAAGGTCAGTATACCTGGAGATTAGTTCTGATACCATGTACTTATGTCATCCCGCGTAGACTACGTGGTCCTGGAAAATCTCCTCCTGCTCGTGCTTATAGTTGCGCCGGGGTTTGAGTCCATGGGCAAGCGAGGCGCCTTTGTGCATGAGGTTTTCGTCACGGGCTACCCAGAGGACACTATATGCGGGGAAAATCTTGCAAAGATCCTGACAAAACCAACTGGAAGAGACTCGGACATTCTTCAGGCCGCGGCTGACCTGGTTAATCAGCTGTGGGATTTCCAGGGCCATGTCTACTTAAAGGAATCCTCTTTGTCCGCCCTTCCCCCGGTTCTATTTGTTCGAATCCAAGACGATCTAGCACTATATGATCCAGCCGGGTGCTCGATCCCCCTGCAGAGTTGTCACTATCTCGGATAATCACCCCCGCTCGTCTCGACTCATACCCGGTCCTGAAGCCGCCATGCCCGTCATTAACGAAGCACCAGTCAAGCGGCCACCCTGGCAGCTATGACGCAGACCCTCAGAGGTGTCCATCAGTCACCCCCCGATCCGACCATCCCAATGATTCACGAAACTCGTTCTCAAGCTCGTCAACTCCCCCTTCGCCTACCTCTCCGACAGCATCCCCCCGCGCAATCGAAATCAGCGCCGCGTTCGAATGTGTCTACGATCGATCGACGACTCTCAAAACCGCGCCCCTGGGAAGTTCCGAGGTGATGGTGAGGGACCAAGTCAAGAAATTCCAGGGCGCAGTCACGGAATTGTTCCGAGAACTCCAACACCTCCCGGACGATGTCCCTCCGACTCCAGTTTTGATCTCCGCGATACAAGGGTGTAGCTTTGAAGTTCATTGTTTTGGATCTTCCGCCGACAGGTACCGCGTAGGGTGCGAGGGATGGGAGGAATGGCGGACTGAACTGGCAATGATCCTCAACGAAACGATGAATTCGATTTGTACGCTTCTCGAACTTGCCGCGCAGGCCATTGAGGATGCGGGAGCGGAACGAAACGAAACCGATTGGAAGAGTCTGAATCCGACACCAGCAACGCCAAACAGTGCTCCGACTCTAGCTCCGTTTCGTCAACGGATATACGTCCCCTCAGTTGGTTGGTCCCTATCAACAGTCCTAGTTCCGGTCAGCCCGTGAGTCCTCCGATAGAATCCTGTAAGCCCATCAGCGCTCACTTCCACACCAAGGAACTGCGACGAAAACCTGCCTTGGCTGAACGTCTCAGGAAGATCTGCCTGACAGATCTCAAGAAACAATCTGTGGCCCCACGCTGTGAACCCTCCCCTCCTCTGACCCCCAACCAACCCGCATTCTCGAGGAAGGAACTCCTGATCCCCACGAAACGTCCAAGCAAGGGCAAATATGACATTTCCCACCTGAGGAAATCTGTCCACTTCCACCCCCACAGCAACACGCTGCCTCTCAGGGACTCTCTCGCAATCATCCGATATTCAACTCCATCCCCAGCTGACCGTCCGGAACCGGTCCCCGATGATCTCGACGTTCCATACATTGAATACAACCTCGACGGTGGCATGAAGAAAGCGAACCTGCGGGGACTGGTTGGAGTGATCACCTCTGGAAGCGCGACCGAGCATGAAGAGTTCATATCAATGGTTTTGACAACTTTACGGCTCTTCGCTTCCGGTCAGAACCTCGCCGACGCCTTGCACACCCGGTACACCAAGCATCAACCCGAGTGGTCAACTCAAAAGGACGAGATGCAGCTGGAGTGGAGCATGGCTGAGAAGAGGATGAAAGCTCGAGTTTCCACGGTTTTGCATCTTTGGTTGGAGCTTCATTGGAAGCCGGAGGACTCGGACGCGATCCCGAAGTTGCAGCAGTTGGTCGGCACGATGGAGGAAGATTGTCCGGACGGAGGAGAGGTACGGGCCCGCTGTGGGCCCCCTTCCTCGCACCGCGTTCGCGGCAAGGAGCGACCTCACCACCCTCGCTGCGCGGGACCCATCAGCCTTGACAATCGTCCACTTCGGGACTCCGCAAGGTGTTGCCGAGTTCGCGAGGATGATAACGATGGTCGAGTCTCGGTATTACCGCAAGTTATCCCCCGAAGATTTCGTACACTACAAGAGCGAGCGGACGCTCACGCTCGGAAGAGAATTTTGGGATTTCGAACAGCAGTACAAGGCTTGGGTCGTTTGGACCCTCGTGACCCCTGAAGATCACATTGAGAGGGAGTTCTGGTTTGAGGTCGCAAAGGTAAGACCTGTCTCTTTGATTTGTCATTTCAATATGTAAGGCTGACCTGTGACATCGTAAGAAGATTTGTCGGCTCTACGAAAATGATGATGGATGGTGGTGCGAGATGAGCTCGAGTTCTCTCCATGGGATCCCGCTTTCTCGTGAGGATGTTTCTTCCCTCGACTGTAGAGGGGTATTTATGGTGCTTACCTCGATGTCTCCAGATATCCTGATCCGGTGGCACATATACATCGAGGAATGCGGTCTCCGTGGGCTGTGCAAGCAGACCCGGGATTTCTCTCTCCCCGAGTTCAAGAGCAAGGGTCGCATCGAAGTTGGGTCGTTCTTGAATCTGGCAGACTTGATCTGGGGTGAGCTTCTGTCTCTTTTATCAAGACTCTGCGATGTGGGTCACTAATGTCTGCAAATTAACGTCCAAAACCACAGACATCGAACGAACGCATGAACCGCACACGTTCGTTCAAGTTCCCTGGATCGAGAACTGGTTTCTCGCTCAGGTTTTCGCCCCCCACATTACGGATTTTGGTTCAGAGACGAGGGATCTCAAGATGGGTGTCGCGAAGGATAATCCGACACCGGTCGTTCCGGATACGTTTCGGCTAAACTGGTCGCAATGTTTGAGAGGAAGCTACGGAGGAAGGTGGCATTGATCCCGTTGGTGCCTCGCGAACCTTCAGTGGAGATCACCCCTTCTTTTCATCGCCTACATCCTCGCCAACCAATGACTGTGGCCTCGAGATAAAGGGGCTGTGTCAATCACCGTCGCCGGGCTGGTATCCTGTGTTCGTCTTCATTATCACCACGATTATTGCTCCGACTTTCTTCACCATCCAGACGAGTTCATCCATACAGCATGGACGTACAAGGGGGTAGGCCCAAGATCAAGTCATTGTTGGAAAAAATGAGTATTTAAACTAGCCAGTTGTTCGTAGTCGAAATTTTCGGTCAATATCATTATATAACCGCTCGATGACTGCCGCCCCGGCCATTCTGAGTCAATGACCGATCCTCAACCGAAAATGATCGTTTCGGGTTTTTCCTGATGTGGATGCGGTGACATTCCCCCAGAACGAGTGAAACAGACCTTAATAGCCATGAACCGAGCCTCCAAGTCCTGCACAGCTCTCGCAGGGTCATCTTTCGCCTTCCCATCCGACAATCGAAGAGACTTGAGCTTTTTGACAATGATCTGGGTTTCGCTCACCTTACCTGTTTATCCAGTCGCTTGAACTCTTGCAGACTGCGATGCTTTCATGGTGGGTTGAGTTTGCTCTCTCGTCACACATGGGACGAAGGCGAAACTCTGCGTACGAGTTTGCTGGGAAGAATTTGTTCGGGGTGGGGTGGGTCTGATGATAGAAATGTCAGAACCGACGAGAAGAGAGTCGGGGATTTCCGTTCTCGACCGTTTATGCAGAAGATAAACCTCTTCACACAATCACGGTTCCGTATAAATACCCGCGGGTCCTCGCCCTTGGGGCAAACCAACTCTGTCCCCCTTTCACCATCCGTCATCCATGACCACTGTCGCCCCCCCAGACCGCCCATCCAGTCGAGACGCTGCTCTCCACCTCATCCGCGATCTCAACCTCAACGGCGAACAACAGTTTGGGCTCCTCGCCCCGCTCACCGGTCACGAACTCATGGAGATGTGGACCACCCTCGCACCTCAGATACCCTATAGTCCCGGTTCGAGTTTCTTCCACTCCCAGGAGCGGGCCTTCTTCTCTCGAGACAACTCCTTCTTCAAAGTCCAAATCGATATCGATCTACCCCAAACCGATCAAGCCACGGGCGGCCCTTACAGGCAGGACAAGAGCAAGGCTCGAGCTGACCCTCCACAGCTCTCCGCCATCCCGCACCAGCAACCACCACAACCACCATCACAACAACCCTCGCCTTCCTCCTCCTGGAACGTCTCTCCTCCATCCCAACATCAGTCACCAAGCGAGCGTCAGGGGACACAGCCCCCACCCCAGCTGACGAAACGACACCGTTTACAGACAATTCCAATCAACCTCCTTCCCGTCGCCGCCGGCCCGCCGAACGGTCATCACATGGGTCAACACCAAGTGTCGGGACACCACTCTCAATACCCCTACCCACCGCCCGAGTCGAGACACGAATCCCCCATGACCGTTGATGACGAGGCTTGGCAGCGCCCTAGGCCCTACTCCGAGCGAAGGAGAGCCGGGAAGGAGCCGAGGAGGAAAGGTAATTGATGTGGATACGGCTCCCCCCTGATTTCACGATGTCCTTTCTGCCTTCTCACATTAGCCCGTGACTTTTCTTTCTTCCACCCCCACTTGTACAATCATATCATGTCTTGCACCTCTTGTTGTTATCCTTGCGTTTGTTGATGTTTATTACCCTTATGCTTCCTTTCTCGTCCCACAATTCCCACCAATGACCCTGCTGTCCCCGCACTTTTCTGTGTTGATTATCGATTACGCTATGCAATATGAATTGTGATTGCCTACACCGCCTAATTACTCGCATACGAAGGAGTCGGGGTTACGTTTTAGTCTCGGCGCAAGCCCGGATCCGGCCCTGCGGGGTCCACTTCACGCGCGCGTGAGGGTCTTGTAGTAAAGTGACACGTTTTTTATGGATCGGCCGCGATAACAAATTTTCGTAATCGATTACAATTATTTTGTACACCACTACAGAATATATCTAGTCCGGTGTCATGCTCCAGTGGGTGGGCGATCTTTTGGTCATCCTCACACCGCCGCCACGCACTTTCCCCCTAATCTTACCGCCCATATATCTACTTCGAACCCCAACGACCAACCCCTTATGGTTTCCTCGAATCCCGGAAGTCAGCCAAGGGCCCAGGCGCCCCTGAAGACAACCTGACCCCGGCGATCTTGTCGAGGTACAGCTGAGTGGCGAGGGAGGGAGCCTGGCCTGCGTTGCCGAAGACGGTGCCAACGGTGAAGAGCAGGTTGAAGTCGACCTTGTTCAGGTCAATGAGTTCGAGGATGACATTGAGAGCGGCGGCCTTGGACTGATACACATCGTCAAAGTGTTGCTGGGTGAGATTCGCAAACGCGGAGTCCCTCAAAACGACGGTCATCAACATGATACCACCGAGGGGTCCGACGGATTCTGCAGTCCGGATGAGTTTGGCCATGTCAGTCTTGCTCAAAGCATCACAGGCGATGGCCCTGGCATCACCACCCTTGTTATTGATGTCCCGGAGGTACAACTTGCCAACGGGAGAGAGAGCCTTGCGACCACGACGAGAGGTGAGGTATATGTGATGTGCGCCGTGGGTGAACATCCAAACGGTGATTCCAACATCTAGTTCGCTGCATCCACCAACCAAGAGGTATGTCTTGCGGGGATCGAACAGTTGAGCAGCTGGATCGACCCGAATGTGCTCTGGACGAGTGGTCTTGACGACAATGACCTCCGCGGCAGCGATCTCCTTCAGGGGGCGGATGAGGTCGGAGAACAAGATGTGGACAGGTGAAAACTTGAATGGTTTGGTGATGTGGGCTTTGACGACGGCAGTGAGGAAAGTGGCTAACTTGGCGGGGTGCTTCTTGGCCAAGGATGGGATGTCGACGATTCTCGCAGCGGGGGCGTCGGTGGGATTGGTCTCCTTGTTGTGAACATAGAGACCAAATGAGACGATATCGCCGGCAACAGCCAGATCAGCACGGCCGGTGGAGTTGAAAATGAGGTCGAATCCTTTGGCACCGGAAGCCTCGAGCCAACTCTTGGCGGATGAAAGAACAGCGGAGGCGGAGGTGTTCACAGCGATCGACCCCCTATCAATGCCAAACGTGGTGGCTAATGTTTGAACCTCAGACTTGGACGCGACGGTGAAGGACGCCGATACTCCTAAACCTCGGACAATTTGAACCGCGGCGCGCCCGACACCTGTGAGCCAAGGGTTAATGAAAATGTTTCCAAGATAAAGAAAAGAGACGGACGAGAGAGGGCGTCGTGAACCAGGACGATCGAGTCCTTTTCGATCCTTCGAACTTCGACCAACCCAACCCAGGCGGGGAGGACAGCAGCGGGCAAGCAACCCGCGTCCACAACAGACACCGAATGCGGAAGGTAGGCGATGGCCCCCTTATCTGCGACAACAGTGTCCCCGAGTCTACGGCAGGAATAACCGAGGACCTTCCTTCCATCAACCCTTCCGACAAAGGCAGTGAAGGGAGTCTGGTACTCGAGTTCGGTTAGACCGAACGCTTCGACGGTGATCTCGACCTAGTTGGATCCGGGGAGAAGGGGGAAGGCAGCAGCCACGGATCGCCGACCGTCAGAGTTCTTGGAGTATCCGACGTGGTGAATCTCAAAGTCCTTGGTACTGGGCGATCCCTGGACGGCACGGCGAACCAAAACCTCGCCGGACGCGGTAACCTTGAGGCGGTCTTCCAAGATCTCAGGGTTTTGACGGATGGTGTGGATCCAGCCCTCGCATTCATCAGCAGACAGGGAAGTGTCCTCGAATAGCACGGAGTGAACGGTGAACTGAGCTTCTTCAGCAATTAGACCAGCACTAACACCCAAAGCTCCAATCCCAGTGGCATCATAACTTCCGATGATCCACAACTCCCCCTTAGCAGGCATCCGTTTAACCTTCTCGACGAGCTCACCCTAGTTTCCGTGGAGGAAGTGGTGGAATGCGATGTTTGTGGTGAGTTCCTCGGGAAGGACAGAAGGAGGAGTGAAGTTCCTAGCAACGACGACGCTCTGACCAGCGGGGAGGTGCTGGACGATGACCTCGTGAACGGAAAGGTCCTCGAAAACGGAAGTAAACTCTTGCACGCCAAGTGAAACGAACCCATCTTCCTTAGATTGACTGCTGGCTGAGAAGGTTATGAGTGATGATCCAGAACGCCTTGGCAACGGCACTTACAGTGGACGAGGAAGATGGCAACACCAGATGGAGTAAGGAGCCCCAGGAGTAAGTCGAGATTGGTGGGAGTCTTGGCGATGTCAAGGTTCGCGAGGATTACGTCGACACTGTGGAACAGGTGAGTATTTCATTCAAACAAATGCACCTCATACGTACGTGGCACCACGGATGGAGACACCTTGGTCGGCGAAGGTGGTGGTATCGATGATGGTCGAGCGACCGTGGGGGTAATTAAGCGCATTGACCTTGGCATCAGCGGTCTCTCCGTCAACCCCAGCAGCGAAGTAGTCGACAGCGAACCGGTGGGTAGCGAGAAGGCTTGATAACTTAGCATCGACGGCGCGAGCGATCGAGTCGGTGGGGTCAAGATCGAGAACTCGAGACACAAAGCGGTTGGTTCGAGTGCGACCGTTGATGAAGAGGGTCTCGAGAACCTCGGCGAGGTAGCTGTGACCGCCGTGGACACCAACTGGAGGGAGAGTATAGTTGGGGGTAACGAAAGCCTTGGGTTGCCAGGTGGTGACGACACGCTGTTGCATGGTGTAGTCCGTGATTGGGACTGGCTCGAGTTCAGGAGCGAGGGCGATCTCAAACTCGTCGATAGTGAAGAAGACCCGTCCGGTAGAGTCAGCGATGACGTAGTCGGAGACGAAAGGTCCTTAGCACCCCAAACCTTGGGCTTGTACAAGGTGTAGATTCCCTTCTTCTTCAAGTGCTCTTCCATCGAAGCGGAGTCAGAAGAATCCCAACGAGTGAGCTTCTTCATCGAGACGGGAAGGAAAGTTCCGTTGAAGTCGAAGGTCTTGTTGGTCATATTCGTGAACATACAAAGGCCAATCTGGGTGGTGGAGTCAACCGGGGTGAATACCCTTTTCTGTAGATGTCAGGGGTACCCTCGGGGATGTCGAATCGAGCGATGTAGGCCTTATTGGCCCAGCATCCGGGGTATGGAATGGCGTAGTTACGGAATTGGCCCCGGTAATCATAGTTGGATGGGAGGGTCTTGTAGAACTCGTCGCCGGTCATGCTGACAAGTGAAGAAGCCATAAGAGATTGGACATCGAGAGTGGGGACGTTCTCCGGGTCGAAATTGGGGTTCTCGCGTTTGAAGTAACCGCTGGCGTAGATAGTCTCGATGACCGCCTTGCCATCTGCGTAGTTGCTGTCGGTGGAACTGCGGAACCCCCAGTGGTCACAGTTGATGATAACCCCAGCGTGGCCAGGGGTGGCGCCATGGCCATTAAGGACGAAGGGTCTGAGGACCTTCATGTTCTCGACCACGAAAGCGCCGTTCTCAAGGATCGCCTCGGTATAACTGTAAGGAATATTAGAGACCGCTTCCGGTGCATAGAAGCAAACAATTTTACCCAGCTCCAAGATATAATACAGCACCCATGATAACGTGGCTGGTAAGATCGGGGTGCGTGTCGACGCTGATGCGGAAGTGATCCTGGGCCAAGGGACGAGGAGGGAGCCTGAGAGTCTTTGCGGCCCCATTCTCAGCCCAATAGCAAGACTTGGAGTAGGGGTAGTCAGGAAGTGGGACCTTGACGAAGTCGACGATTCCATCAAAGCGGCCAGCAAACTTGTTAGCATCGACATAGGCGTACCCAGTCATCAACAGTTACCAATACCCTCAAGGAACTGGAAGTGCTCCCGGTGTTCTGGCAGGCACCTTCGGATTAGGACGACGGATGAGGGAGACAGGCTTCCCACCGATTTCATCGATGCAAGACTTCAGCACAGCGTGAGGAGCGATTTCCAGGAATGAAACGTTCTCGGCCCCGAGCTCCTGAACGATCTTGTTGACGGTGGTACCGAAGAGCACCTGTTGCCGAATGTTGTACCAGTAGTATTGAACATCCATCTCGCGCTCCAACCACTTCCCGCCGACAGTGGTCATCACCTTGGCGATGGGTTCCTGGGTCGTGATGAGAACGGTCTTGGCGATGTCCTTGTGGGCTTTCTCCTGTGGCTCCATGAGAGGGGTGCGGTATGCGGACGCGACCCGGAGCTTGGCAGCGAAGACCTTTTCGGCTGGATCAGTGGCGACCTCAACCATGAGGTCAACGAGTTCGTGCCTGCCTCCGATGGTAACAACCTTGGGGGAGTTGATACCGGAGATTCGAGGAGATCCGTGAGAGCGATTTGGATGAACGAGATGGAGAAGACGACGTCGGAGAGGTCCCATACACCGTTGGCCTCCTTTCCCGGGATGAAGAGACCAGATCGCTCGACGAAGGAAGTTGGCCGTACTTTCTGACCAGGATCTCGTCATTGGCCTTGATAGCGTCGAGGAAAGTGGGGAAAGTCGCGGAAAGTTGGCGACCCATGAAGACGTGTTGAGGACCCTGTCCAGTGAAGACCAAGTATAGCTTTGGTTTGGTGGTCACGAGAGTGAGCTTGGACCGTTTGATGCCGGGAGTGAGGGCAGATCCGATGGCGAAGGAACAATACGGGGAGGCGCGAGCCTGTCGAGCAAGTTCACCTCGACTTGGTCCTACTAAGGCTCAGCGCTCTCCATCTCATGAGACCACGGACAAGGGAGCTTACATGTTGCAAAGTCATGTGCCTATCCGTTCGCCCAGCGGGCAAGACACCAAGGGGATGACCATCGTACATTTTGGTTTGGATGATCATATGTGGGGGAGCTCGGGTGAAAAACAGAAACCCTTCATGGATGATTCAGAGCGGTGGCGGCGCCTCAACTAGCACGGGGAAGGTCTAGCCAACAAGCGCCACAGTGAATGGTGGAACGACGAACCTGGGATCTCAAAGTTTTGGTACTCCATGTCCACGATGTCGGGATCGAGAAACCATTGTGGCTCCCTTCCTGGAAGGTAGCTCCCTATGACCTCGATGACGTGGTCCAACTTCTTCGGGGCGATGTGCCCTACGTTATAGTTTTTTGCCAGCGTAAGGACATAACTTGCAGTCTTGGAGTAACAACCATCGACGGCAAGGAATTCTTCTTGTGAAAGGTTGCATTTCTTTTCGAAGTGTTTCAGTGTCTGCGATAAAATGTGGTCGAGACCGCGCGGGGGGATTGTTTCTTGAGGTTTTAGGATGCCAGCCGATCGTGCCAGCTGCTCGATCCCAGACACACCGTCGTCGAGCGGAAAGCCATAGATAAAAACAGGTGGATAGTGGCCTATCTTGGGTTCAGGAATGTATTGCCATGGGAGTTCCTTAAACGGTTCATTCTTCGTCATGTACTCGAAATTCAACGTCTGTGGGGTCCTCTCATTAGTAGAGAATCCTCAACGAACCTGCGAGCATACCTTGTTGGCTTCTAGCAATTCCTCCCACGCGTTCTTGTCCTCAATCGTCTCCCACCATGGGCCATCTTCCTCCTTTGCGGGCGGTGGGGGTTGCATTGGCTCTGCTTGCATGCTGGACTCAATGCTGATGAAAGTAATAGAGGGAGTCGCTCACGTGGATGATTTCTGGGTGTCCAATCATCATCAGCTTGATAACCGATGATAACGCTGTCCCCCGTCGCTACTTATACTGTTGAGGTGGGGATCAGGTCGTCTCGTCATCATCATGCAAACCCCCACCGTCTATGACCACGCTTTGGTCAGTACCCCAACCGGTACCCCAACCAACAACTCACTCATTCGTGACTTACGGCGAAGATGGGCGTCTCTCCTTCGGTATTGTGACAGCACCTCCGAGCACGAGGATCCACTGTACGCTTTCTATGGAGAGATATTCTCATCTCTATCGAAGATCCTCGTACCCCCCCCCCTACCAACCCCACTCTCACATATCCCCTCTATGTCTCATACCCTCAATATCGCCTCATTCGAAAGCACGGTGACTCGGATCCAGGCTCGAACCGTGCGATGTACGCGATTCCAGATTTTGCTTTTTTATATATCAAGATGGCATCTGCGGCCGATGGAGGTGGGGTAATGGAGGAACCAGTGGTGTTCCTCACGGAAATCAAGCGGTTATATGATGAAAGACACCGTAAGTTTCAAATCAGACCAAATGGCATCGCTGATTGTGACGTAGGTCAGCGGTTGCAATTCATCGTTTCCCCAGAGAACGATCTCGCATTTACCTACACATTCCGAAAGTCCATCCGCCAATTGCTCATCCCAGCCTTTTGCGGTTGGCATGTATTCAAGCAGTCCCACATAAACCTCAAGTTTATATGCGGGATATACTTCACATTGATTAGATTCACCCGCCCCTCCCAACTCCACCAACTACCAACCCTCGCGGCTCTTACGGGAGAGAAAAGGAAATACAATAACCTAGCCAACGCCGTTTCCGCAACAAAGGATATCCCAGACTCCCGCATCGCACAGTTGGTCCCTCGGCAGTCTGTTGAGGTGATTTATTGGAGAGAAGCTGTAACCGACGACCCAAGGGATCCGGAGTTGCACCTTAGTGTCCCATTTCGCTCTTGTTTCAAGTCCTGTCTGGCGGGAGCTGACTCACAACCGTCCAGTCTGTTCGATGTAGCGCAAGCTGAGGTGCGATCCAAATTACTAGGGCCATCTCTTCGAAAGTAACATGTTATTCTAGCTTGATGAAGGCGTACCGGCGAGTGACCTGACTTATGGAGAAGAGGTCATCTCTGCCTGGTATTTGGACGCTAAACAAGCAGTCGAACCGCGCACCCCTCCTCGTACGAACAAGGCCATTTCCTCAGATGGCAGCACCTCTTCACCAGAACAGGACACGTCGAGTCCATACCGAGGCTGGGCAGTTGACGTTCCCCCACTTCGGATAGACCTACGTCGCACCGCTGTTCAGAAGCGAGAATCTCAAATAGTGAAGGGATAAACCCGGGTGAACTCGACTGTTGGTATTACAGAAAGACAGAGCCATGGGATAGTAACAAAAGTGATGGATAGACAGAGATATGTGTGCGATGGGTCCAGGGGCTCAATTGAAGCACCCGCGAGGACCAACAATACAGTGACTGGCGCCGTCGGTGAAACGTTGTGCTTAGGTAGTGCGAAACGGGGGTTGAGTGGTATATGATAGGGCCCAGGTCGCGCGGGATGGCACCCCCAGACCTTTCTCCCAGACCATGAGCCATACCGTCCGCGGTGACCTGAGTTGCATTATCGATATGGATAGTGTCGAAATCGAGGGCTTTGAGGGCGATACATGAGAATTTGATGAGCCTCTCCATGATTCTGGGTTGCCATTCTCACAGACGATCTTGCACGGAGGCGAACTTGCTGAGCTGACGTTTCCAATCGGGATGGACACCAAAGGGTTCGAGATCACCTCATTGATCGAAATCGGAAGCTTTGCGTCTGTCCGCGGGTATGGCAGCTGCGGAATCCGTGACGACGGCACCATCTTCGCCGAAGAACGTGGGGAACGGCGAAACGCCAGACAATGCATAACGGGAGGTGCTTGAACTTCAAAGCCTTCTCGGCGCGAGGTTTGTCGTCGGTTCCCATGCGAGAGCGGGGATGGACAGCACGGGGCATCGGAAAAATGGGTCAAACCTCTTTTGGCGGTCATAAGTTGGATGGTACCGGGGTGGGGGCGTGGATGCTGTCGAGTCTGGATGTTATCGCGGTGGGAGCGTGCGTGCCGTTGCTCAGGATGTTCTCGCGATGGCAGTGTTGGTTTTGGCCAAGGGGAAGGGAGGTAAGGGCTTGCTTGGTCTTCATGCTAGGCTGGGTGTAGACTGGGAGGGAGTGGACGAGGAAGAGTCGTTTGAACATTCGAACCGGATTCGTGGTGCTTGAACCGGTCACGAGATCGATCGAGATCAAGACGGGGTGAGGATGCGAGGTCAGTGGGGGAACTGAACCGCGACATGGGCATCGTCCTCAGTGAGCTTGACAGCAGAATTGAGACTTGACAGTACCATGCATCTGACTTCTACCAATGTCCGAGGATGGCGTTAGCAAAGGTAGACTCGTCAGCCAATCTGCGGCTCGCAAGGAAGATATCGAGTTGATTGTTGTGAGAGGGGATGGCGTGGTGAACGAGTGGCGTGCTCTTGGAACGCGAGCTTGGAGGATTCGAGCTTGGGGAGCGGAGTGGAGATTTTGACGCTGCTGGGACCAGAAGCGTGTGGAATGAGGGTCGAGAGGTCAGGATCAAGGCGAGAGGAGTATAGGGCGTTGGGGTCGGATGAGAAGGTTGGGATGGCAGCTTTGAGTTCCGAAGGTCGTTTACAGTTGATTCGGGGGTGTTCTAGGGGAGGAGGGATAGATACGGCGAGTACGGGATCGGAAGGGGGGGTTGAGAACGTCCGAAGCTCCAGTTTCCTGGCTGCTACGTCATACCACTCCAGCGTCGCTTCGTCAACTGGAAGACACCAACCCACGCACCCCACTCCGTTGTCATGTTCGAAATCGTGAGCCGGTAGTTGACGGAGAGACAGCTTACACCTTCTCCATTGAACTCGATCGCGGCATTCAGGACTTCATCCTGTCGGTGAGCAGAGGTTTCGGCCATGTTGTTCGACGAGAGCGGAGGTGGACTCGCTGTCGTCCATCCGCGATGGTTTGCCCTTGGGTGGTGCAGCGACGAGCGTCCTATGGTCAGCTCTCCCCGTCGCATGCAGCCTCCCTGGGGTGATGATGGGGGTAGTCGACGCAACTCCCAAGGGCATCAGGCAGGCGGGTGGGAGTCGCCAGCGGCAAGGGGAATGTTACCACGTTCTGAGCCGTGCGCAGGAGGCGGGGCGAGTGTTCCGACACTTGGTGCTAAGCCCCACTTCTTGACATTGGCTTCAATAAAGACGAATCCAGCCTGGTGGCCCAGTGAACGCGGCATCCATCTTCCGGCCGTTCCTGGTGTAGAACACCATCCCAGTGCGGGGACGGTAACCAATACCTAGAACATCTCCTTCTTTGAGGACCGAGTTGAATGTCGTAGAAGTGAACAGGTAGTCGTAAGATTTGTCTCCACTGGAGTGGTAGGCGATGGGAAACGACTGTGACCGGGCGGCCGGAAAGACGAATACAGCAGGAATTGGGAAAGGGTGATGTCAGTCTGGAACGAGTTGGGTGGGTGTTGGAGCTGATAATCTGGGAACATCGCAGTTCAGTTGAATCCCAATGCGTACTTAGTGAAAAATATGCGTACCCTTGGCACGTAGGTACGTCCGCCTTGCGGAATCGTTGACAGACTCTAGCCACCTCGTCTCAACACCCTCGAGACTGCCTTCACCACCAATGAGATCTTCCCTACTTAAATCAACGGGACCCTCGCCATCTCTCAAGCGAATTCCGCGGTGCCTGCAGAGTAGGATGACGGAAACGAGGAAGGGAAGGATGAGGAAGAGAGGGTTGGCGAGCGGAGGGGTGTAATGTTCAGTCATCGGAAAGAATCTGGAGTCACACGGTAGTTAGCGTCGAGTTTTTACAGCAGAGCGGATGCGAAGGTCATGCTTGAGAAACGTACGGGATCATCCTTACGATGGTCGAACAACTGGCATTGCTGCGCATTCTCGCGCTGAGGAGACTCTGGGATAGGATAGCGAGGGGTGAAGGGGGATGGGATGGACCGTGTCCAACCAAGACCTCAGAGTCTTGGTGATGGCGCATCGGGATGGTATCAGTGTTCGGGTTGTCTTTTGATGGGGGCGCGGACTCGAGTTTGGAGAAACAGGGACGCAAATCCCACTAGGCCCACCAATATTTGCTCGATAGTCAGTCCTGCGTTGGATAGATGATGTTGGGGCGTGGTATTTGAAGCGGAATAAGGATAATCGTAATAACCGTCTGATTCACATGCGTCAGAAAGAACGCGACGAGATGAGGAATGGACTCACCAATGCAACGGAACCCCAGGCCGCGAACCGGAATGCTTTCTGTAACCAAACAGGATCAAGTTCCCTGTCTGTGTCGTCGTTCTCGACCGCAGCTGCATCGATCACCTCCTTGCTCTTCCTCTTGTCCTTGTCACCCTCAGTGGAATGTTGCTCGTGTCATGTCCCGGGCGCATTGATAGGCCGGGTGATGCCAGTATATATGGGCGGGGTGAGGATGAAGAAAGCGAGAATGAAGAATACAAGAGCACAACAACCGTGCATGCTGGTGACCTGAGGGCAGGGGCGAGGAACGATCGCCCGGCATAGCCAAGGCAAATCATTCCTCGTCCTGTTTCCCCCCAGGAAACCAGCGGGTTGCAGGTGGCAGAGGCGGGGTGGAGGAAAGGAAGTGAGGCTGCCGGACTGGGCGCGAGTAGTCTCCTCAATCAGACCACGTATACCACTGACGATCGCCTGCACGGCTAGGGCGCGAGAGTCACGTGTGTGTGTGTGTGTGGATCTATTATATCCCATCAGCTCGGTGGCCAGAGGAGTCCCGTACAGGGAAAACGACTACAGAGCCCATCAACGTGAAGGAGGGCACAATGCCGCTCGACCCTTATAGCTAAGTACATCGCAGAAGAAGAGGAAGGACAGGGGGAGGAAAGACAGGAAGGTAGTACGGAATGTTGGCTTTTCTAGCACACAGCTACACTATTCCCCGGTCTAGGAGAAACTTGATAACCCCGAAGAAGGGGTACCCGAAGGCGAAAAGAAAAGAGCTTAGGGGGGAGGAAAGGGAAGTGATGAGGAGGGGCGAGAAAGGGGGGTGGCAGTGTGAGTCCGAAGACCTGACTGCGGCCCGATCCGCTGGGCCCTGCACGCAGTTAATTGAATACTAACTCAATACCCAGAGGGTTCTGATACCCCTCAGAACACGGCGCCGAGATAAGGAAAGGGACCAAAGGGGTAAGGTGGAAGGCTGCGGTCTGTTATTGGACGCCCAGCGAGGGGCCAGTCATCAGTAAACGTCCCGATTACTTTTTCACTTTCCCGCGCTTTTCTCGGGCTTATTTTTCGTCCGTAGCTTTTTTCCACTTGTTGATACTTTCTGCTTTTCTTTGACCTTTTGTGAACTTATTACTTATACTATAGAGTTATACAAATGGATCAACTTCTCAACTGTGAATTGCAAACAGATTCTGGTGGTTGTCTAACGCAAAACTCCGTAGACAGCGAGGGAGGAGTATTGTTCAATGGGGGAGAACATCACTGGGGGAGTTTTTGAGGTGGTAGGAGGGTGGTAGGAGTGGATACCGATGATTCCGACAGGCCCAGAACCGTTGGCATGCTAAATAATGTATGGTGACGATCACGCTAGTACGCCGATTGGTGACCACCACCTCGACCACCTTCGTCAACCCGAGCTCGGGAACGGTCCAACCTTGGCTAATCCGAGCTCGGGGGCCTCGCCCCATCTCCATCCACCCTCAAGACCACCACTTCGACCACCTCTGTCAACCCGAGCTTGGGGACAGTTCAACTCAGCCAACCCAAGCTTGGGGGCTTCAACACAACTCAAGCAGACGAGAGGAAGCAGTGGGGAACCTTCAGGAGGAAGCCTCAAGGTAACGTCCTGATTGGTGCCACTGCCCAGTGAGGGCCGACCGTTAATCATGTATCTTCTTATCATACAGAGGTAGAGCCCACACGATTTTTTCGCCTCACAGCGCCGTTCTTTGACTCCCAAAGATCTACTTCCTCTTTTGACGCGGTGCGCCTATCCGCAACAC
>Ga0307509_10004629_pt1 | contig 19673 bp, 18 predicted proteins | sample 10_EM_MG_FD_202245 | JGI IMG/M metagenome (GOLD analysis project Ga0307509, IMG submission 202245) | Populus trichocarpa ectomycorrhiza microbial communities from riparian zone in the Pacific Northwest, United States - 10_EM | ecosystem: Host-associated > Plants > Roots > Unclassified | place...
TCGTCGATCCGGATCACGGGCCGCGGTGGTGTCGAGCTCAATACCGAGTGGCGGACGTCGCTGCGCAACTACCTCGGCATCACGGTGAGCGGGTTCCCGAACCTGTTCCTCCTCATGGGCCCGAACACCGGGCTCGGCCACAACTCGATGATCCTCATGATCGAGGCGCAGGCGCGCTACGCGGTGCAAGCGCTCGGGCTCCTCCGGAGGGACCGGCTCGCGTCCCTCGAGGTCAAACCAGAGGTCGAGGCCCGGTTCCGCGCGCTGCTCGCCGACAAGATGAAGGACACCGTGTGGATGACCGGTTGCCAGAGCTGGTACCAGACCGAGAACGGCGAGGTCTTCCTGTGGCCCGCGGCGACGGTCGACTACTGGTGGCGCACGCGCACGGTCGCGCTCGCCGACTACGAGGTTCGCGCGAGCGCGTCGGCGAGGACCGAGACCAGACGGTCGAGCTCGTCCTTCGTCGAGATGAACGGCGGCGCGAGCTGGATCGTGTCCCCACCGTAGCGGACGTAGATGCCTTGCTCGAGGCACTTCATCGCGATCTCGAACGGACGCTTCGCGGGCTCGCCCTTGACGGGATCGATCGTGAGGCCGGCCGCGAGGCCGAAGTTGCGAATGTCGGCGACGTGCTTGTGGCCCTTGAGGCCGTGAACCAGGTTCTCGAAGTGCGGCGCGAGCTCCTTGACGCGCGCGACCGCGTTGTCGGCGACGAGCGCGTCGAGCGCGGCGACGCCGGCGGCACACGCGACCGGGTGCGCCGAGTAGGTGTAACCGTGCGCGAGCTCGACCATGTAGTCGGGGCCACCCGCGGCCATGAACGCGTCGTAGATCTCCTTCGACGCGACGACGCCGCCGAGCGGCTGGACGCCGTTCGTGACCTGCTTCGCGAAGTTGAGGAGGTCGGGCGTCACGCCGAACGCCTCGGCGCCGGTGTACGCGCCCATCCGGCCGAAGCCGGTGATCACCTCGTCGAAGATCAGGAGGATGTTGTTCGCGGTGCAGATGTCGCGCAGTCGCTGGAGGTAGCCCTTCGGCGGCGGGATGACCCCGGCCGAGCCGGCCATCGGCTCGACGATCACGGCGGCGATGTTCGACGCGTCGTGGAGCGCGATCAGATCGAGCAGGCGATCCGCGAGCTCGACACCGGTCTCCGGCATGCCGCGCACGAACGAGCCGGTCTTCTGGGTGTGCGGCAGGTGATCGGCGTCGATGCCCTGACCGTAGACCTTGCGATTCCCGGCGATGCCACCGACGGAGATCCCGCCGAAGTTGACGCCGTGATAGCCCTTCTCGCGACCGATCAGACGGGTCTTGGTGCCCTGCCCCTTCGCCCGCCAGTACGCGCGCGCGATCTTCAGCGACGTGTCGGCGGCTTCGGATCCCGAGCCGCAGAAGAACACGTAGTCGAGCCCCGCCGGCGTGAGCTCCTTGATCTTGTTCGCGAGCGCGAACGATGCCGGATGACCGAACTGGAACGCGGGCGCGTAGTCGAGCGTCGCGACCTGCTTCTGGACGGCCTCGACGATCTCCTTGCGCCCGTGCCCGAGCCCGCAGCACCACAGGCCCGACAGCCCGTCGAACACCTTCTTGCCGGCCGGATCGATGTAGTACGCGCCTTCGGCGCCGACGAACATCCGCGGGTTCGCCTTGAACTGGCGGTTACCCGTGAAAGGCATCCAGTGCGCGTCGAGCCACGCGGCGTCGGTGTTCAGCTTCATCGGTTCTTTCATAGATTGAACGTCCCGCGGCGCACGAACTGGCCGCGTCCCTTGGCTTGTTTGCCGACCCACTTGTCGTCCTGGACGATCAGCTCACCGCGCGAGAGCACGTGCGACGGCGAGCCCGGCACGACGTGACCTTCGAACGGCGAGTAGTCGATCCGCATGTGCAGCGTCTTCACGCCCAGCGTCTTCGGCTTGTTGGGATCCCACACCACGACGTCGGCGTCGGCGCCGACCGCGAGCGTGCCCTTCTTGCCGTACATCCCGAAGATCTTCGCGGGCGCCGTCGACGTGATCTCGACGAACCGGTTCATCGAGATCTTCTGCTTCGTCACGCCCTCCCACAGGAGGTGCAGCCGCGTCTCGACGCCCGGCATGCCGTTCGGGATCTTCGAGAAGTCGTTCTTGCCGAGCTCCTTCTGATCCTTCATGCAGAACGGGCAGTGATCGGTCGCGACGACACTGAGGTCGTAGTTCCGCAACCCGCGCCACAGGTGGTCCTGGTGGTGCTTGAGGCGCAGCGCCGGCGTCGCGACATAGCCCGCGCCCTTGAATTCATTACCGGGCTCGCCGCGCAGGTGATCCTCGTCGAGGAACAGGTATTGCGGACAGGTCTCGGCGTATGCCGGCAGGCCGCGGTCGCGCGCCTCCATCACCCGCTCGAGCGCGCGCTGCGCGGAGAGGTGGACCATGTAGACCGGCACCTTCGCCATCTCGGCCAGCGCGATCGCGCGCTCGGTGCCGGTCGCCTCGGCGATCTCCGGCCGGGTCAGCGCGTGATAGACGGGCGCCGTGTGGCCCTCGCTGAGCGCGCGCTTGATCAGGATATCGAGCGGCAACCCGATCTCGGCGTGCATCGTGATCAACGCACCGAGCTCGCCCGCGCGCAGCATCGCCTTGAAGATCTGCTCGTCGTCGACGAGGAACACGCCGGGATAGGCCATGAACATCTTGAACGACGTGACGCCCTCGCGGACGAGCTGGCCCATCTCCTCGAGCGTGCCGGCGTTCGCCTCCGTCATGATCATGTGGAAGCCGTAGTCGATCGCCGCCTTGCCCTCGGCCTTCGCGTGCCACGCATCGAGGCCCGCGCGCAGCGTGCTGCCCTTGGCCTGGATCGCGAAGTCGACGATGGTGGTGGTGCCACCGTGCGCGGCAGCGATCGTGCCGGTCTCGAAGTCATCCGACGCCGTGGTGCCGCCGAACGGCATCTCCATGTGCGTGTGGCAGTCGATGCCACCGGGGATGACGTACTTCCCGGTCGCATCGATCAGTTCGAGGTTCGGCCCCGCCGGCGCGATCGCCGGGGTCGTCAGGGCGGTGATCTTGCCGTTCTCGATGAACACGTCCGCGACGAACGTGTCCGACGCCGTCACGACGGTGCCGCCGTGGATCTGGACGGTCCTCGCCATCTAGCGATCCTCGGTGAGAATTCCGTACGAGTCCGGCCGGCGATCGCGGAAGAACTGCCAGGTCCGGCGGACCTCTTCGATCATGTCCATCTCGAGCGTCGCGGTGACGAGCTCGTCCTTGTCCTCGCTCGCGCACGCGAGGATCTGGCCGCGCGGATCGCAGAAGTACGAGTTGCCGTAGAACTTGCCGATGTTCCACGGCGCCTCCGTCCCGACGCGATTGATCGCGCCGACGAAGTACCCGTTCGCGACCGCGTGCGCCGGTTGCTCGAGCTTCCACAGGTACTGCGAGAGCCCCGCGACCGTCGCCGACGGGTTGTAGACGATCTCGGCGCCGTTCAACCCGAGCGCGCGCGCGCCCTCCGGGAAGTGGCGGTCGTAGCAGATGTACACGCCGATCCGCGCGTACCGGGTCTGGAACGTCGGATAGCCGAGGTTCCCGGGCCGGAAGAAGTACTTCTCCCAGAACCCGCTGGTCTGAGGGATGTGGTTCTTGCGGTACTTGCCGAGGTACGTGCCGTCGGCGTCGATCACGGCGGCGGTGTTGTAGTAGACGCCCGCCATCTCGCGTTCGTAGACGGGGACGACGATCACCATCTTGTACTGCTTCGCGAGCGGCGCGAGGTTCTCGACGGTGGGACCCGGCACAGCTTCCGCGGCGTCGTACCAGCGCTTGTCTTGCCCCGGGCAGAAGTACGGCCCGTTGAAGATCTCCTGCAGGCAGAGGATCTGGACGCCCTTCTTCCCGGCGTCGTGGATCATCGGCAAGTGCTTCTCGAGCATCGCCGCCTGGACCTCGGCGACCGACTTCGACTCGTCGTTGATCGGATTGCTGGCCTGGATCAAGCCAGACAGGACCTGGCGCCCCATCAGTTCGTCACCAGCGTCGAGGTTTCCTTCGCGATGTCGCCCTTCCAGGTCTCGACGTCTTTACCCGTGCGCTTCGCTTCCTTCGCCTCGCGCGACGCCTTCTGACGATCGACGAGATCCATGTGCGTCGTGAAGTACGGCAGCGACTGGCCGATGAACTCGCGGAGGTTCGTGAACTTGTGATCCGTCATGAACTTCGAGAGCTCTTCCTTGAGCTCCGTGATGATCTCGTAGCCGCGGAGCATCGCGCCCGTGCAGACCTGGACGGTCGACGCGCCGAGCAAGAAGAACTGCGCCGCGTCGAAGCCGGTCTCGATCCCACCGATGCCGCTGATCTGGACGCCGGGGTTCGCGCGCGCGACCTCCATGACCTGGCGCAGCGCGATCGGCCGGACCGCCTGACCGGAGTACCCGCCGGGCACGCTGTGGCCCTCGACGGTCGGCATCGGCCGCAGCGTCTTCAGATCGATTCCGGACACGCTGAGGATCGTGTTGATCATGGCAATTCCATCGGCGCCGCCCTTGAGCGCGCTCGCCGCGGGCACGGTCGGGTTGCCGACGTTCGGCGTCATCTTCGCCCACACCGGGAGCTTCGCGACCTGCTTCACCCAGCCGCAGACCTCCTCGACGATGTCGGGGTTCTCGCCCATCGCCATGCCCATCTTGCGCTCGGGCAGGCCGTGCGGGCACGACAGGTTGAGCTCGAAGCCGTCGACACCGGTCTCCTGGACCTCTTGCACGATCTGCTGCCACGCCTCCTTGCGGTACTCCTCCATGATCGAGGCGACGAGGATCTTGTGCGGGTAGTGGGTCTTGAGCTGGCGAAGGTCATCCAGCCAGTCGCTGTACGGCCGGTCGCTGATCAGCTCGATGTTCTGGAAGCCGATCACTTCCTCGCTCGACCGGCCGCGCAGCTTCGCGTAGCGCGGCGCCGTGTTGATCACCTTGCTCGCGTCGAGCGAGAACGTCTTGCACACCATGCCGCCCCAGCCGAGGTCGTAGCTCCGGGCGATCACCTTGCCGTTCGTCCCCGGTGGGCCCGAGCCCAGGAGGAAGGGGTTCTCGAACTTCATACCGTTCACGGTGATAGAGAGGTCGGTCACTCGGGCCCTCGCAAGGTTTGGGGAAACGGTTGGCCTACCACGGGCTCCGATTCGACTTCAACGATGTTCTCCTACGTGGTAGGGACACCCGATGGCCGGCAAGCTGATCAACCACTGGATCGACGGGAAGGCGTACGAGAAGGCGCCGGAGCGCACGGGCGACGTCTACAACCCTGCCACGGGCGAGGTCCAAGCCAAGGTCGCGTTCGCGACCCCCGCCACCGTCGACGAAGCGGTCGAGTCGGCCTGGAAGGCGTCGCAGACGTGGCGCCACGCCTCGATCGCGAAGCGGACGAAGGTGATGTTCGCGTTCCGCCAGCTCGTCGAGAAGCACGCGAGCGACCTCGCGAAGCTGCTCACGCTCGAGCACGGCAAGGTGACGGCGGATGCGAACGGCGAGGTCCAGCGTGGATTGGAGGTCATCGAGTTCGCGTGCGGCATCGCCGACCTCGCGAAGGGCGAGTTCAGCGAGAACGTCTCGACCGAGGTCGACACCTATTCGATCCGCCAGCCGCTCGGCGTCGTCGCCGGCATCACGCCGTTCAACTTCCCGGCGATGGTGCCGATGTGGATGTTCCCGATCGCGATCGCCTGCGGCAACACGTTCGTGTTGAAGCCGAGCGAGCGCGATCCGTCGGCCGCGCTGTTCATGGCGCAGCTGCTCGCCGAGGCCGGCCTGCCGCCGGGCGTGTTCAACGTCGTCCACGGCGACAAGATCGCGGTCGATCGCCTCCTCGAGCATCCGAAGATCAGCGCGATATCCTTTGTAGGCTCGACCCCGATCGCCAGGTACATCTACGAGACCGGGACCAAGCACGGCAAGCGCGTCCAGGCGCTGGGCGGCGCGAAGAACCACATGATCGTGCTCCCCGACGCCGACATGGAGTGGGCGGCCGACGCCGCGGTCTCCGCCGGCTACGGCTCGGCCGGCGAACGCTGCATGGCGATCTCGATGCTGGTCGGCGTCGGCGCCGCGGCCGACAAGCTCGTGCCCCTCCTCAAGGAGCGGATCGCGAAGCTCGTGGTCGGCGACGGGACCGATCCAACCTCCGAGATGGGGCCCCTCGTCACCAAGCAGCACCTCGACAAGGTCCGCGGCTACGTCGACACCGGTGTCACCGAGGGCGCGCAGCTCGTCGCCGACGGCCGCGGTCTCGAGATCGGCAAAGGCTTCTTCCTCGGGCCGTGCCTGTTCGATCACGTGAAGCCGTCGATGACGATCTACAAGGACGAGATCTTCGGCCCCGTGCTGTCGATGACGCGCGTCGCGACCTACGACGAGGCGGTCGCGCTCGTGAACAAGAATCCGTACGCGAACGGCGTCGCGATCTTCACGAACGACGGCGGCGCGGCGCGCAAGTTCCAGCACGACATCGAGGTCGGCATGGTCGGCATCAACGTGCCGATTCCGGTGCCGATGGCCTACTACTCGTTCGGCGGCTGGAAGGCATCGCTGTTCGGCGACCTCCACATCTACGGCCGCGACGGCGTCCACTTCTACACCCGCACCAAGGCGATCACGTCGCGCTGGCCGGATCCGCGCCACCGCGGCGTCGACCTGGGATTCCCGCAGAACAAATGAGGCTCGCGCTCGTCCTCGGACTGTCGGCCTGCGGGTTCTCGCCGAACCAGCAGGTTGCGGCGGACGCGCCGCACGATCCGGATGCGCCGCCGCACGTGATCGACGCGCAGGAGTTTCACGACGCGCACGACTTCCACGACGCGCACGTGTTCATGGATGCGATGACGCCGCCGGAGTTCGACCCGGCGCTGTGTCCGGTGGACTACACGATCACCGCCTCCGCGTCGCCCAACTCTCGCTACAAGATCATCCCGGACATGCACGGGTTCGTGACCCAGAACGCCGACTGCGACGACGATCACGCGGGCTGGACCCACCTGTTCGTGATCGACTCGATCACCGAGGCCCAGCAGATCGAGTCGCACGCCGGCCAGGCTTACTACGTCGGAGCGGTCCAGCCGCACGGCTCGGCCGGTGCGGATGTCGGCTGGCTCGGGTTCACCGGCAATGCGGTCGACCCGACGTTCTGGCAGCACGATCAGCCGAACGACAACGACTTCACCCCGGTCGAGAACGACGAGCAGAACTTCGCCGCGGCCGACGACACGACCGGTCTCCTGAACGACGTCTCGGGCTCGTTCCAGTACCAGGCGGTGTGCGAGTGCGACGGCCTAGCGGTCAGCACCGCGGCGGCCCAGGCCATCGCCGGCAACTGACGGCGCCGTCGTCGGCGGAATCGTCAGCGGCGGTGCGGGAGTCCACCGGCGGTTGTACGTGGGCGGTGGATCGGACGCGAGGTCGGTGAGCAGGATCACTTCCTCGATCTCGGGATCGTCGAAGCCGCCCGCCCCTTCGGCGAGGCGCTGGGCCGCGGCCGCGAGCTCCGCCGCGTCGAGGCGATCCGCTGGATCGGGCTGCAACATGCGATCGACGAGCTCGAGCATGCCGCGCGGCGCGCTCGGCGGCAGCGACACCGAGATCGCGAGGCCGAGCGCGTAGACATCGGCGCGACCCTCGCCCGGATCGGCGATCCGCGCGCGGGTCCAGTTGTCGAGGCAGAGCGGGAAGCCGCGCTCGGGCGTGCGCACGAACGCGTCGAGCCAGATCCCGTCGTGGATCACGCCGCGGCGATGGAGGTGCGCGAGGATCGTCGCGGCGTCACGAACCACGAGCGCGAGCTGCTCGGGCGCGATCGGCGCGGCGATCACCTCGCCGGTGACGAGCTCGTCGGCGATCCACGGCATGCCATCGGCGACGCCGACCTCGTATACGCGGGGCACGCCGGGATGCCCGAGCGCCTCGCGGATCGCGGCCTCGCGCATGAGCCGGATGCCGGCGTCGCGTTCGGTCGCAACTCTCACGCGCGCACGGCGCGGCAGCATGCGATGCGTCGTCTCGAAACCGAGCTCGCCTTCGGGTGCCGAGATCTCGCGATCGACGGCGTAGTCGCCGACTGTCCCCACGGTGCGCAAGGACTGCACTCCTCGTGCCCGCGTAACGCCGCGACGCGGCAGCCCACCTGTGTGGGGACGACCGACCTCGTCCCGGTCTTCCGACCCTAGCCAGATCGGTGAATGCGGATCGTGAACGACGACGGTTCGTCCTCGATGTGCTTCGGAATATCGCCCGTGATCGCGCGAGGCGGCGTCTGTGCGGCGACCTCGCCGGCGATCACGTGCACGCGTTCGCGTACCTCCGCCGCGGTCGGGCGCGCGGTGGGTTCGCGTGCCACCATGTCGTCGACGAGACGCGCGAGCGCGACGGGCGCGCTCGGGCACACCGCGCTCACCGTGTCACCTTCGCGCATCATGGCGCCGGTCAACGCGCGAAACGCGACGAGCCCGAGGTCGTGAACGTCCCCGGTCGGATCGGCCGCGAGGTTCGAATCATGAGCGACGACATCGCCCCAGCCGCGAACCGAGAACGGCACGGAGCGTGAGGTCGTGCGCACGATCGACGCGTCGGTGAGCCGGTTGTGAACGACGCCGCGCGCGTGCGCGTGCTCGAGCACGTCGGCCGACGTCTCCAGCATGCTGACGAGCTCGATCACCGCGAGCGGCTGGCGCACGACGAGCTCCGCGATCGTGTCGCCGGTGATCAGCTCGAGCGCGACCCACGGCCGTTTGTCGTCGAGGACACCGCACTCGTAGACGCGCGGTACACCGGGATGCGAGAGCGCCTCGAGCACGCACGCCTCCCGCAGGATCTGAACGGCGAGCGCGCGCATGTACGCCTGCGCCGGATGCATGACCTTCACCGCCGCGCGCCGCGGCAACACGATATGGGTCGCCGCGTAGACGAGTCCGGTGTCTTCGCTACGCAGCTCGCGCTCGATGCGGTAATCGCCGACGCGCGCGCTCGGGGCGAAGCGCGCGGCCGTGTCGGTGCGGTGACGGGCCACCACCTCTAGTCTGTCACGAGCGTCGCATCAGGACCCAATACAACCCGCCGGAGAGCCCGAATCCTACAAACCACGACCAGTGGTAGATCGGGCGCATCGGCGGCCAGAACGCTCCCAACAGCGCGATTCCAAAGCCGGCGACCGTCGCGCCCACCGCGGCGAGGTTCCAGCCGCCTCGATAGTAGTAGGTGCCACTCGGCGTGTAGAGCGCGGCCAGGTCGAGCTCGCGCCCGCGGATCACCCAGTAATCGACGATCAACACGCCCGCGACCGAGCCGAGCGCAGCGCCGTAGCCGCCGAGCCAGCCGTTGATGTAGCGGTCGGCGTTCGCGAGCAGCTCCCACGGCATCATCAGGATCCCGATCACGCCGGTGATCACGCCGCCGCGCCGGAAGTTGATCCGCTTCGGAAACGCGTTCGCGAAGTCGTTCGCGGGCGACACGACGTTCGCCGCGATGTTGACCGCGAGCGTCGCGACCACGGCGGTGAACATCGCGATCGCGACGATCAGCTTCGAGCTGAACTTACCGGCGAGCTCGATCGGATCGAAGATCGGCTTGCCGTAGATCAGCGCGGTCGCCGAGGTGATCGCGATCGCCATCGCCGCGAACAGCGTCATCGTCGTCGGCAGCGCGATCGCCTGGCCGACCACTTGCTCCTTCTGCGAGCGACCGAACCGCGTGAAGTCCGGCATGTTGAGCGAGAGCGTCGACCAGAACGCGATCGTGCCGGTCAGCGACGGGATGAACACGTCCCACACCGAGCCCTTGCCCTCGAACGACGTCCGCTCGAGGAGCGGGCCGAGCCCGCCCGCGCGATCGATCGCCCAGTACACGAGCACCGCGGTCATCACGAGCACGTACGGCGCGGCGAACCGCTCGACCCGGCGCAGCAGATCCATGCCGCGGAAGATCACGAGGATGTTGAGGCCCCAGAACAGCGCGAACGCGATCCACTGGGTGTTCGCGAACGGCAGCAGCAGGTGGTACTTCAGGTCGATCGAGCCGAGGTGGAGCAGGCGGTCCGTGCCGTCGAACGACCAGTCGAACAGGCTCGCGCCGAGGACGCCGTGCCAGCCCGGCCACAGCGCGTTGAAGAACGTCTGGAGCGCCGCGCCGCCGATCCACGCGTTGATCCCGAACCAGCCGCACGCGACGAGCGCGCGCAGGATCGCTGGAACATTAGCGCCCGCCGTGCCGTACGCGGCGCGCGCGTAGACCGGAAACGGGATGCCGTACTTGGTCCCGGGATGCGAGTTGAGGAGGATCGGCGCGAGCACGATCAGGTTGCCGATCACGATCGCGGCGAGCGCCTGCCACCACGCCATGCCGGCCGCGATCATCCCCGAGGCGAGCGTGTAGGTCGGGATGCAGTGGGCCATCGAGATCCACAGCGCGGAGTAGTCCCACGTGTTCCAGGTCCGATCTTTGACCGCGACCGGCGCGAGGTCGTGGTTGTAGAGCGGCGACGACTCGAGCTCCTCGGGATTTGCTAGCTCGACCCGACCATCGGCGTGCTGGACGACCTCACTCGCTGCTGGCACGGCGCGAACCTAGTAGATTCCGTGCCATGAAGCGAGCGTTCGTCACGGGTGGGTCCGGGTTCGTCGGCGGTGCGTTGATCGCGGCGCTCGTCGCGCGCGGGATCGAGGTCGTGGCGCTCGTGCGCAGCGATGACGCGGCCGCGAAGGTGACGGCGCTCGGCGCGAGCATCGCACGCGGCGATCTCGAGACCGCACGCGGCGAGGATCTACGCGGCTGCGACGTCGCGTTCCACGCCGCGGCGCTGACCCAGGAGCACGCCACGCTCGCCGAGCATCGCAAGGCGAACGTCGCCGGCACGGAGGCGATCCTGAAGCTCGCGCAGGAAGCCGGCATCGCGCGGTTCGTCCACGTCTCGACCGAGGCCGTGCTCGCCGACGGTCATCCGATCGTCCGCGCCGACGAGATGACGCCGTACCCCGCGCACCCCGCCGGGCCGTATCCGATCTCGAAGGGCGAGGCCGAGCGCGCCGTGGTCGCCGCGAACCGCGATGGCTTCGCCACGATCGTGATCCGGCCGCGCTTCATCTGGGGCATCGGCGATACGTCGGTGCTGCCGAAGATCGCGGAGATGGTCGAGCGCGGGAAGTTCGCGTGGATCGGCGGCGGCCACTTTCCGACCTCGACCTGCAACATCGCGAACGTGGTCGAGGGCGCGTTCCTCGCGGCCGAGCGCGGGACCGGCGGCCAGATCTACTTCCTCACGGACGGCGCTCCCGTCGATTTCCGGGATTTCCTGACGAAGGTGCTCGCGACCCGTGGCCTGGCGCCGGTCACCCGCACCGTGCCGCGCTGGGCCGCCAAGCTGGCCGCTTCGCTCACGTCGTGGATGCGCACCCCGCCCGTCACCAAGACCGCGATCGCGCTCGTGGGGCATGAGGTGACCGTGAGTGACGAGAAGGCGCGCAGGGAGCTCGGTTACGCGGGTCGCGTTTCGGTCGAGGAGGGCCTAGCGCGGATGCGTATGTGAGCGATATCGTGGGGCCGTGACTACGCGCTCCTCCATGAAGACCAGCGAGATCGTCAAGGGCACCGCCGCGATCGCAACCGAGGTCGCCGCCAAGCACGCGGCCGACGTCGACAAGCAGAGTCGGTTCCCCAGCGAGACGTTCGAGGCGTTGCGCCAGGCGAAGTTGCTGGCGACCGCGGTACCGAAACAGTTCGGCGGCCAGGGTGCCGGCATGCTCGAGCTCGGTCACCAGTGCGCCGCGCTCGCGCAGGGCTGCGGCAGCTCGGCGATGGTGCTCGCGATGCACCACATCCAGGTCGCGTGCATCGCGCGCCACGGCGCCGGCACCGCGTACTTCGACAAGTACATGCGCGACAACCTCGTCGGCAAGCAGGAGGTCGTCGCGTCGATCACGTCGGAGAACGGCACGTTCGGCGACACGCGCTCGTCGATCTGCGCCGTCGAGATCGCGGGCGATCAGATGGCGCTCGTCAAGGACGCGACGACGGTGTCGTACGGCCAGCACGCCGACGCGCAGCTCGTCACGTGCCGCCGCGCAGGCGACGCCGCGGCCAGCGATCAGGTCCTCGTGCTGTTCGAGAAGGGCCAGTACACGCTCGAGCAGCAAGGCGTGTGGGACACGATGGGCATGCGCGGCACGTGCAGCCCCGGCGCGAAGTTCTCGGGCAAGGGCGCCGCGGCGCAGATCGTGCCCGGCAGCTTCGCGAATTCGTCGTCGGAGACGATGGTCCCGTACTCGCACATCCTGTGGTCGGCGCTGTGGTACGGCATCGCGGCCGACGCGCTCGGCAAGGCCGCGCAGTTCGTTCGCGCCGAGGCGCGCAAGAAGCCGGGCACGGTCCCCGACAAGGCGGTCCGGTTGGCCAAAGCGATGGTCGACCTCCAGTCGATGCGCCACAACTGGGAGACCTGCGCGATGGAGTTCGACGAGCTCGGCGATTCGCGCGGCGAGCTCGACGGCATGGGCTGGGCGCTCAAGATGAACCAGCTCAAGATGAGCCAGTCCGAGATGGCACCCAAGCTCGTCCACGAGGCGCTCCAGATCGTCGGCATCATGGCCTACAAGAACGACTCGAAGTTTTCGGTCGGGCGCCAGTACCGCGACGTGCTGTCGGCGGCGCTCATGGTCTCGAACGAACGCATCGCGGGCAAGAGCGCCTCGATGCTCCTCGTCTTCAAGGATGATTGAATGTCGGCGACGGATTACGACGCACTGAAGTTCCACGAGGGCATGGTCAAGGCCGGCCTGATCGTCCCGGTCGGCGTCCAGGGCGCCTTCGGCCGCAACCACGTCTTCGAGTCGGTGCTCGAGGGCTTCAACAACGCGGTCACCCGCATCGCGAAGAACGACGGCGCGGAGTACTTCGTGTACCCACCGGTCATCGATCGCAAGGTGCTCGAGAAGACCGACTACATGGACTCGTTCCCGCACCTCGCGGGCACCGTCCACAGCTTCTTCGGCAAGGAGCTCGACGCGCGCAAGCTGTCGGAGCGGATCCACGCCGGCGAGCCGTGGGGCACCGAGATGGGCATCACCGGCGTGACGCTCAACCCGGCCGCTTGCTATCCGGTGTACCCGAGCTTCTCGGGCACCGTCCCCAAAGAGGGCCGGCTCGTCACGATGTTCAACTGGGTCTACCGCCACGAGCCGTCGCCGGAACCGACGCGCATGCAGGCGTTCCGCGTCCGCGAGTTCGTGCGCTGCGGCACGCCGGATCAGGTCGTCGAGTGGCGCGACATGTGGCTGCAGCGCGGCCTCGGCCTCCTCGGCGAGCTCGGCCTGCCCGCGCAGTCCGACGTCGCGAGCGATCCGTTCTTCGGCAAGGGCGGCAAGATGCTCGCCCAGAGCCAGAAGGAGCAGAAGCTCAAGTTCGAGGTGCTCGTCCCGGTGATCTCGAAGGACAAGCCGACCGCGTGCTGCTCGTTCAACTATCACGAGGCGCACTTCGGCGAGGCGTTCGGGATCCACACGCAGGACGGCGCGGTCGCGAACACCGCGTGCCTCGGCTTCGGCCTCGAGCGCTGCGTGATGGCGCTGTTCCAGACCCACGGCTTCGATCCCGGCGCGTGGCCGTCCGCGGTCCGCAACGTGCTCTGGCCGTCGTGAGGCTGCAGGCGCTCCCGCTCGACGCGTCGGCGTATCAACGCCACGCGCTGCACGCCGAGGATCGCGTGTGGGTCGAGAAGAACTGCTACGTCGACGTGTGGATCGAAGTGATCCACGCGGCTGGGTGCGAGCCGATGGCGATCTCGCCGTTCGTCGTCGCGCTCGACTGGGAAGGCGACCAGTGGACGTTCTTCAAGCCGCCCCACGACGAGCTGCGCGACCTCTACGGGATCGATACGCAGGAGCTGAACTGCTGGCGCCCGCTGATCGAGCACGCGCAGGAGCACCTCGTCGCCGGCAAGCTGATCTCGACCGAGGCCGACGCGTGGTGGCTGCCCGATGTCTCGGGCACGGACTACCGGCGCCAGCACACCAAGTCGACGATCGTGATCAACGACCTCGACGTCGAGGGGCGCCGGCTCGGCTACTTCCACAACGCCGGCTACTTCATGCTCGAGGGCGAAGACTTCGCGCGCACGTTCCGACTCGATCAGGAGCCCGACCCTGCGTTCATGCCGTTCTTCGCGGAGTTCATCCGGCTCGATCGCAAGATCGTGCGACCGACGCCGGAGCTGAAGGAGATGTCGCGCGCGCTGCTCGCGCGGCACCTCGCGCGGCGGCCGACGGAGAACCCGGTGCGCAGGTTCGCGGCGCGGTTCGCGAAGGACCTCCCGGATCTCCAGGCCAAGGGCCTCGCGCACTATCACGCGTGGGCGTTCGCGACGGTGCGCCAGCTCGGTGCGGCGGCGGAGCTGATGGCGCGCTACCTCGAGTGGCTCGGCGGGCCGGCCGCCGCGATCACCGCATACGACGGCATCTCGACCGGCGTGAAGACGTTCATCCTCAAGGCCGCGCGCGCGGTCAACGGCAAGAAGCCGTTCGACGCGTCGGCGACGTTCGAGGAGTGGGCAACCGCGTGGGATACCGCCATCGCTGCTCTCGCCGGGATGACGACATGATGGTCGTCGGAATCGATCTGGTCTCGATCGCCCGGATCGCCGAGTCGGTCGCGACGTTCGGCGACAAGTTCCTCGCCCGCGTGTTCACCGCTGGCGAGCTCGCGTACGCGCGCGCCAAGCCGGACTCGCTCGCCGCGCGGTTCGCCGCGAAGGAAGCGACGAAGAAGGCGCTCCAGCTCGACGGTGTGGGCTGGAACGAGATCGAGGTCGTGCGCCGCCCGAGTGGTGCGTGCGAGCTGCAGTTGCACGGGGCCGCGCGCGCGGCCGCCGACGCGATCGGCGCGACCGACCTCGCGCTGTCATTGAGTCACGAGGACAACTACGCGACCGCGATCGTGGTCGCCCGGTGTGAAAAAGCATGAGTGAAAACGTTGGAAAGATCCGCAGCATCCTCAAGGAACACGGCCGCCTGACCAAGGACGCCGAGTCGCTCGAGGAGTCCGCCGACCTCTATCAGGCAGGCATGACCTCGCACGCGAGCGTCAACGTCATGCTCGCGCTCGAGGGCGAGTTCGACGTCGAGTTCCCCGACTCGATGCTGAAGCGCAGCTCGTTCGAGAGCATCTCGGCGATCTCTTCGGTGATCACCGAGCTGACCGCGGGGAAGTAGTGATCCGCAGCGTCGCCGGTCACACCCGCGTCGCGCTCGAGCACGGCTGGGAGGTCGCGATCACGCCCGCGGGTCAGCTCGCGGATCCGTCGCACCTCGATCGGGTGCGCTGGTTGCCGGCTAAGGTGCCCGGGACGATCGCGAGCGCGCTCGGCGAGGATCGCGACTGCGACGGTGAAGACGTGTGGTGGCGCGCGCCGGTCGGCGCGGAGCTGAATGCGGGATGCGTGCTCGGCTTCGACGGTGTCGCGACGCTCTGGGATGCGTGGCTCGACGGCGTCCACGTCGCAAGCGGAGACTCGATGTGGGCGCGGCGCGAGGTCGTGATCGAGCACACCGCGAAGGAGCTCGTGCTCCGCTGCCGGTCGTTGACCGCCGAGCTCGCGCGAAAGCGGCCGCGGCCGCGCTGGAAAGTCCCGATGCTCGAGCAGCAGCAGTTGCGGTGGATCCGCACGACGCTGCTCGGTCGCACGCCCGGTTGGTCGCCGCCCTGCCCGGCCGTCGGACCGTGGCGCGCGGTGTGGCTCGAGCAGCGCACCCACCAGGTCGGCGAGATCCGGCTCCTTCCGACGCTCGACGGCGCCACCGGCCGGCTGGCGGTGACCGCGGATCTGCCCGGTGCCGACGGTGCGCAGCTGATCGTCACGCGTGGAGACACGACCGCGATCGGCGTGCTCGTGCTCCGCGACGACCGCTGGCACGGCGAGGCGATCGTCGACGCGGTCGCGAAGTGGTGGCCGCATACCCACGGCGAGCCCTCGCTCTACGCGGTGAAGCTCGCGGTCACGCGCGGTGGCGCGTCGTTCGAGGTCCACCTCGGCCACACCGGGTTTCGCAAGCTCGAGGTCGATCGCGGCGCCGGCAACGACCTCGCGATCCGCGTCAACGACGTGCCGGTGTTCTGTCGCGGCGCGTGCTGGACGCCGCTCGACGTGCGCGCGCTGCGCTCCTCTCCCGAGGCGTACGACACCGCGATCGCGCAGATGCGCGCCTGCGGGATGAACATGCTGCGGATCGGCGGCACCATGATCTACGAGGACGACGCGCTCCTCGACGCGCTCGATCGTCATGGCGTGCTGCTCTGGCAGGACCTGATGTTCGCGAACATGGACTACCCGGAGGATCCGGCGTTCGTCGCGACCGTCCGCGCCGAGGTCGACGCCGAGCTCGCCCGCCTCGCGCACCGGCCGTCGCTCGCGATCGTGTGCGGCAACAGCGAAGGCGAGCAGCAGGCCGCGATGTGGGGCGCGCCGCGCGAGCGCTGGGCGCCGGTACTGTTCCACCAGATCATCCCCGAGGTGATCGCCGCGCGCGCGCCCGGCGTCGCGTACGTGCCGTCGTCGGCGACCTCTCCCGGCGGCGCGTTCCCGCACGCGTCGAACGAAGGCCCGTCGTCGTACTACGGCGTCGGCGCCTATCTGCGCCCGCTCGAAGACGCGCGCCGCGCCGAGGTCGTGTTCGCATCCGAGTGCCTCGCGTTCGCGAACATCCCCGCGCCGAGTGGCCTGCCCGGCGAGGGCGTCCGCGTCCATCACGCGCTGTGGAAGCAACGCGGCCCGCGCGACCTCGGCGCCGGCTGGGACTTCGACGACGTCCGCGACTTCTACGTGAAGCTCCTGTTCGGTGTCGATCCGCTGATGCTCCGCACCACCGATCACCCGCGCTACCTCGAGCTCGGCCGCCACGCGACCGGCGAGGTCATGGCGCGCACGTTCGGCGAATGGCGCCGCGCCCGTTCGGTCACCCGCGGCGGCCTGATCTGGTTTCTCCGCGATCTGTGGAAGGGCGCCGGCTGGGGCGTCGTCGATGCCGACGGCCGCCCGAAGCTCGCGTGGTACGCGCTCCGCCGCGCGCTCGCCCCGCTCGCGCTCGCGATCACCGACGAGGGCACGAACGGCCTCGCGGTCCACCTCGCGAACGATGGCCCCGAGCGGGTCCACGGCACGCTCGAGGTCACGTTATGGCGCGGCGACGCGCAGGTCGGCCATGGTTCGAAGAGCGTCGTCGCCCCCGCGCGCGAAGCGCTCGAGCTCGACGCGAACGCCGTGTTCGACAACTTCTACGACCTGTCCTACGCGTATCGCTTCGGTCCTCCCGGCCATCACGTCATGCACGCGCGGTTCTCGGGTGACTTCGTCCCCGTCGACAACTACTGGTTCCCCGCCGGCCTCGCATCGTCGCGCGAGCCCGACGTCGGCCTCGTCGCGGTGCAGACCGGCGACTGGCTGCGCGTCTCGGCGAAGCGATTCGCGCAGTACGTCACGATCGACCTGCCCGGCTGGCTCCCGGCCGACGACGGCTTCCACCTCGCGCCCGGTCAGGACCGCACGATCGCGCTGACGAAGACCGGTGCGCCGATCAAGTCCGGCACGATCAGCGCGTGCAACAGCGACGCGACGGCGAAGATCGAGACGTAGTTGCGATGTACTAGATTTCTAGTACACTTCCGGCATGGCGAGAACCACGAGCTTCAGTCTCGGCAACGAGCTCGACGCATTCGTGAGCGAGAAGGTCAACAGCGGCGATTATGGATCCGCGAGCGAAGTCCTGAGGGAGGCGTTGAGGCGCATGGCGGAAGAGGAGCGCAAGGAGCAGGCATTGCTCGCCGCGCTCGATGCGGGTGCCGCCAGTCGTCGTGCGAAGCCGAATGTCTGGGAACGCGTGCAGACCAGAGCCCGACGCGCCCACGCGAAACGCTGATCGTGATCGTCCACTACACGCAGGCGGCCGAAGAGGACCTCTTCGAGATCGGCGTCTACACGTTGACCGAGTGGGGAGAGGATCAGTTCGAGACATACATGGCGCTGCTCCGGGCGACCTGCGAGGAGATCCTCCCGAGCAAGCATCGCCTCGCACGACCGGTTCCACGTCGGCCGGGACTTCTGCGATGGCGCTGCGAGCGACACGTCATCTATTTTCGGCGCGTCGAAGGCGGCCTCGAGGTCATCCGGGTTCTTCACGACCGGATGCTCCCTTCGAATCACCTGTGACGGGGGCTACGTCCAGCGACTGCGTAGCGCGAGCGCGGGCTTCTCGATGAGCGCGTAGCTGATCAATGCGAGGGCGAAGCTACTCGCGGCGATCGAGGTGGTCCATGCGACGTCGAGCGCGATCGGATGCGCACCGGCGTGCGCGTGCAGCCACGGGCGCAGATAGTAGAGGAGCGCGACGTTGAGCGGCACGTGGAACACGTACATCGCGTAGCTGTACTTGCCGATCGAGCGGAGCGGCGACCACGCGAACAGGTTCCACGCACGCGCGGGCTGCGGATCCGCGACCTCGGCGACGACGACGGCGAACCCGAGCGCGAGCAACGAGTAGCCGGCGGTCTGGATCGTCGGGTTGAAGCGCGACAGACCGTGCGCGTGGGCGGCGACGATCACGAGGCCGAAGAGCGCGACCGCACCGATCCGGCGGCGCCAGGTCACGTAGCGAGCGCCGCCGTCGGCGCGGGCGGCGACGGCGACGAGTGCGCCCAACGCGAGACCGTCGAGGCGAGAAATGGTCGCGGAGTACATCCACGCGTGGTCGACACCGGCGGCGTAGAACGCGCAGCGCGCGACGAGCGCGGCGAGCGCGATGATGATGCAGGCGATCGCGAACGTGCGGCGCGTGAGCTTGCGCACGAGCCAGGGCCACGTCAGGTAGAACTGCTCTTCGACGGCGAGCGACCAGAAGTGGCCGAGGCCATCGATCGGGCCGCGGACGAGGTCGTGCCAGTTCGAGAGGTAGAGCCAGTACCAGATCTGCGACGAGAACCCGACGGCGAGCGCGGGCAACGCGAGCGGCAGGATCAAGAACCGGCCGATCAGGAACACGTAGTACAGCGGAAAGATCCGCAGCGAGCGGCGGATGTAGAACGTGCGCAGCGCGTGCGGCTTGTCGCGGCCGTCGAGCAAGAGGCCGGTGATGAGAAAGCCCGACAGCACGAAGAACAGCTGGACGCCGATCCAGCCGCAGTCGGTGATCCCGGTCCACACCTTTCCGACGAGCCCGGCGTTCGACTCGTTGACGCTCGTGTTGTGGACGATCACGAGCAGGATCGCGGCAGCGCGCAAGCCGTCGAGCCCGGGGATGTAGGACTTCGGGGCCGGCATTACAGACGCCGCAGCGCGGCTGCCATCTCGTCGGCGAGGACGTCCTGGGACCACAGCGGCGTGAACGTGTGATCCGGGCCTTCGATCACGCGGCAGACGAGCCCGGCCTGCTCGAGCTTCGGCAGCATCGGGCCGACCATCTCGCGGAACCGCGTGAGCTGCGGATCGCCGACGCACAGCACGTACGTCGGTGCGACGCCGCGCTTGATCAGGGTCATCAGATCGGCGCCGAGATCGCCGGCGAGTGGACGGCCGAGCTTGCGGGCGAGCGCGGCGACCCGGACCTCGGCGCGCTCGCGCACGCGCGTCACGACGGAGCGCGTGAGCCGGCGCAGATCGACGCCGCCGCGGAGC
>Ga0307509_10004630_pt1 | contig 19671 bp, 19 predicted proteins | sample 10_EM_MG_FD_202245 | JGI IMG/M metagenome (GOLD analysis project Ga0307509, IMG submission 202245) | Populus trichocarpa ectomycorrhiza microbial communities from riparian zone in the Pacific Northwest, United States - 10_EM | ecosystem: Host-associated > Plants > Roots > Unclassified | place...
CCCATACGAAAAGGGCCCCCGCAGACTCTCGCCTGCGAAGACCCTTCGCACGGTCGGGACGACAGGATTTGAACCTGCGACCCCTTGACCCCCAGTCAAGTGCGCTACCAAGCTGCGCCACGTCCCGGTGCGCTTTCCTGCGGTGAACCGCGTGATCGCGCGAACCGCAGCCTACCCCACGCCCGGGGGTGCGCCGAAGCCGGTGCCAGGCGCGGGACAATCGTCGTATGAGCGACACATCCTCGGCCGGTGCGGACGGTACGAACGACCTGCGGGACCGGGACGGTGCGGGGCGGGCGCGCAACGCCCGGCCCCGGGACGGGCTCGGGCGGCCGCTGCCGTACGGCGCGGACGGCGTGGCGCGGCAGCCCGAGGGCGTCGTGCGGGCGCCGGAGGAGACCGTCGTCGAGGCGCAGGCGCTGCTCGACGAGGGGAAGCCGTTTCACGCGCACGAGGTGTTCGAGGACGCCTGGAAGTCGGGGCCGGACGAGGAGCGTGCCCTGTGGCGCGGGCTCGCCCAGCTCGCGGTGGGGCTCACGCACGCGGCCCGGGGGAACGTCACCGGCGGCGCCCGGCTGCTGCGGCGCGGGGCCTGCGGAGTGGAGGAGTGGGCGTCCCTGACCGGTCGGGAGCGGCCGTACGGGATGGATCTCGCGGGGGTCGCCGCGTGGGCGCGGGGGCTCGGGGACGACGTGGAGCGGGGCGGCGGGAACGTGGACGCGAGGGCGCGGGCGCCCCGGCTGCGCGGGGCGTCGTAGCCGGTCGGTGCCGGTGCGGTGTACGGACTGTCAGTGGCGTGGGGCAGACTCGGGAGCGTGCGAAAGATTCATGTCATCGGTATCGGCGCGGGCGACCCCGAGCAGCTCACCCTCCAGGCGGTCAGGGCGCTGCGGAGCACGGACGTGTTCTTCCTCCTCGACAAGGGCGAGGTGAAGTCCGACCTCACCGGGCTCCGCCGGGACATGCTCGACGCGCACATACTGGAGGGGACGTACCGCCTGGTCGAGGCGCGCGACCCGGAGCGGGACCGGACGGCCGGGGGCTCCGCGTACTCCCCTGCGGTCGGGGACTGGCGGAGCGCCCGCGCGGACATCTACGAGCGGCTGATCACCGAGGAGTTGGGCGAGGACGAGAGCGGCGCGTTCCTGGTGTGGGGGGATCCTTCGCTGTACGACAGCACGCTCGGGATCCTGGAGGAGATCCTGGAGCGGGGCGCGGTGGCGTTCGAGTACGACGTCGTGCCCGGCATCAGCAGTGTCTCGGCGCTCGTCGCCCGGCACCGCACGGGGCTGAACCGGGTGGCCAGGCCGGTGCAGATCACCACGGGCCGACGCCTGTCCGAGGGGTTCCCCGAGGGCGTGGACGACGTGGTCGTGATGCTCGACGCGCAGCAGACCTTCCGGCAGTACGCCGACCAGGACATCGACATCTACTGGGGCGCCTACATCGGCACCCCGGACGAGATCCTCGCCTCCGGACCGATAGCCGAGGCCGCCCCGCGCATCGAGCGGCTGCGCGCGGAGGCCCGTGAGCGCAAGGGCTGGATCATGGACACGTATCTGCTGCGTCGGCACCCGGCAGCGGAGTGACGCGCAAAGAAGCAACCCGAGCAGCCCCGCCCACTGTGCACGGATGGTCCACCGGTGTGAAAGTGACCTCGTGACAGTCGCCGAGGAAACCTCGCTGCCCTCCGCGCAGCAGCCCCCCGTGCTGGACCCTCGCCGCCGCAACGTCGTCTTCGTGACGATCATGCTGGGCATGCTGCTGGCGGCCCTCGACCAGACCATCGTGGGCACGGCCCTGCCGACGATCGTGTCGGACCTGGGCGGTGCCGCGCACATGTCGTGGGTGGTCACCGCCTATCTGCTGGCGGAGACCGTGGCGACCGTGCTGGTCGGCAAGTTCGGTGACCTGTTCGGCCGCAAGGTGGTCTTCCAGGTCTCGGCGATCGTGTTCATCACGGGTTCGTTCCTGTGCGGTCTCGCCACCAACATGACGCTGCTGATCGCCTGGCGGGCGGTGCAGGGCATCGGCGCGGGCGGGCTGATGGTGACGGCGATGGCGCTGATCGCCGATGTCATCCCGCTGCGGGAGCGCGGCAAGTACCAGGGCGCGATCGGCGCGGTGTTCGGTGTGGCCACGGTCATCGGACCGCTGCTGGGCGGCCTGTTCACCGACCATCTGACCTGGCGCTGGGCGTTCTACGTCAACGTGCCCATCGCGATCGTCGTCGTCATCGCGGCGGCCCGCACCATCCCCGTGGTCAAGTCGGCGGTGCGGCCGGTCATCGACTACCTGGGCATCGCGCTGGTCGCGGTCGGCGCGAGCTCCCTGATCCTGGCGACGAGTTGGGGCGGCAACGAGTACGCGTGGGGCTCGGCGACCATCATCGGCCTCTTCGTGGGCGGCACGATCGCGCTCGGCCTGTTCTGCTGGGTCGAGACCCGGGCCGCGCAACCCATGCTGCCCATGCGGCTGTTCGGCAACCCGGTGTTCGCGGTCTGCTCGATCCTCAGCTTCATCGTCGGCTTCGCGATGCTCGGCGCGCTGACGTATCTGCCGACCTATCTGCAGTACGTCGACGGCGACTCGGCCACGGTCTCCGGGGTACGGACGCTTCCCATGGTGATCGGGCTGCTGATCGCGTCCGTCTTCAGCGGCAACGTGGTCAGCAAGACCGGTCAGTACCGCCTCTTCCCGATCATCGGCTCCGCGGTGATGGGCGTCGGGCTGTATCTGATGTCCCTCATGGGTCCCGGCACCGGCGCGTTCCTGGAGTCGGTGTACATGTTCGTGCTCGGCACCGGCATCGGGCTGTGCATGCAGGTGCTGACGATCGCCGTGCAGAACACCGTCGAGTACACCGACCTGGGCACCGCGACCTCCGGCGTCACCTTCTTCCGTACGCTGGGCAGTTCGTTCGGCACCGCCGTCTTCGGCACGATCTACGCCAACAGCCTGGCGCCCAACCTCAAGGACGGCATCGCGTCCGCCGCGCGGACGAGCGCGCTGAACCCGGTCGTCATCACCAAGGCGGCGACCAGTCCCGAGGGCCTGCACAAGCTGCCGCACGCCGCCGCCGCGCCGATCATCAACGCGTACGCCGACACCATCCAGACGGTGTTCCGGTGGACGGTCCCGGTCGCGGTGATCGGTTTCGTCGTCGCCCTGTTCCTCAAGCAGGTCGAGCTGCGCGACAGCGCGCGGATGGGCTCCACCGACATGGGCGAGGGTTTCGCGTCACCACACGGCGCGGACTCGCAACGGCTCCTGGAAGCGGCGGTCGGCAAGGTCATCGGCAGCACGGACCTCGACACCGCCCGACGGATCATCACGGACTCCGACACCCGGCTGGACATCGCCGGCGCCTGGGCGGTGATGCAGGTCGAACTGTTCGGCAGGATGGTCGGCCACGCGAGCCTCGGCCTGATCGCCGCCCGCCGGCACATGCCCCCGGAGGTGCTCCTCCCGGTCTTCGACCGCATGGTCGAGGAGGGCTACCTCACCCGCACCGGCTCCCTTCTCTCCCACACCGCGGCGGGCGAACGCGAGGCCGAGGTCATCGGCAAGGCATGGGGCAACTGGCTGGAGGCCCGGGTCCAGCAGGACATCGGCCGCCCCTCGAACGCCGACCTGCGCGCCGCGGTCGACACCATCGCCAAGCGCCTGCTGGTGGAGGACCTCAGCTCCGGACTCCCGCAGCGCCCGGCGGAGTTGGCGGAGAGTTCCGCCTCCTGAAAACCGGGTGCCGAGCGAGCGGAGCCGTGGTCATACTCGCGGTATGTCCCCGACGCCCGTGCGCTTCCACGACCCGCGCGCCACGCTCGCCGACTTCGCGTCGTCGACGCTGGTCCGGTGCCCGCGCTGCGAACGGATCGCCCATTTCGGGCGGCGCCCGTGCACCCCTCGGGACACCGACCGCATGAGCCATCCGCACACCCGCCTGGTCTGCCGGTCCTGCGGCCTGTGCCGGATCAACACGGGTCCCTCCTACGGCCCCTGGCCGACCCTGTGGCTGCGGACCGGAACCCGGCACGGGGAGCTGTGGGCGTACAACCTCCAACACCTGGACCTGATCAGGCGGTTCGTCGCCGCCGACCTGCGCGAACGCGCGCCCTGGTACGACACCGGGCAGAAGATGACGCTGGTCGCCCGGCTCCCCGCCTGGATGAAGAGCGCCAAGAACCGGCACGAGGTGCTGCGCGCGGTGGACCGTCTCCGGGCCACGGTCATCGCCCCTGGCTGAACCCCGACCGCCCCAGCCGCCCCACCCACTCCAGCACACCACCCACATCGGCCACCGCGCTCACCCCGTCCGGCAACGGCGGCCGTCGTACGACCACCACCGGGACGCCCGCCTCCCGCGCGGCCGTGAGCTTGGCCGCCGTCGCCGCTCCCCCGCTGTCCTTCGTCACGAGTACGTCGATCCGGTGCTCGCGCAGCAGCGCCGTCTCGTCGGCCACGGTGAAGGGGCCGCGTGCGAGCAGTAGCTCGACGTCCGGTGGCATGGGGGGCTCGGGCGGCTCCACCGACCGTACGACGAAGTGCAGTTGGGGCAGGTGGGCGAAGGCGGCGAGACCGAGGCGGCCGGTGGTGAGGAGGATGCGGCGGCCGAGTCGGGGCAGCAGGTCGGCGGCCTCGGGCAGTGAGGCGACCGGGTGCCAGCGGTCTCCGGGAACCGGCCGCCAGCCCGGCCTGCGCAGGACCACGACGGGCAGGCCGGTGTCCGTCGCGGCCCGCGCCGCGCTCGCGGTGATCGACTCGGCGAAGGGGTGCGTGGCGTCGACGACCGCGTCCACGCGGTGTTCGCGCAGCCACTCGGCCAGCCCCTCGGCGCCGCCGAACCCGCCGATCCGTACGTCCCCGGCCGGCGCCCCGGGCCGCGACACCCGCCCGGCGAGCGAGGTCGTCACCCGGACCTCGGGATGCCGTACCGCCAGCTCGGCGGCCAGCTCGCGTGCCTCGGTGGTGCCGCCGAGGATCAGGATGTGCGGGGGCATGGGGCGAGCGTACGAGGTCACGTCAGCGCAGAAGCAGTTGCAGGCCGCCGATGATCGTCGCCGCGATCACCAGTTGCTCGAACAGTCGCTGGTTGATGCGGTTCACGGCCCATTTGCCGATCAGCGCGCCGGGCACGACGAACGCCGCCAGTGCCGCGTCGAGCAGCAGCGAGTGCCCGTCGATCAGGCCGAGCCCGACGCTGAAGGGCACCTTGGTGACGTTGACGATCAGGAAGAAGAAGGCCGAGGTGCCGAGGAAGCCGAGTTTCCGGAAGCCCGCGGAGAGCAGGTACATCGACATGATCGGGCCGCCGGCGTTGGCGACCATCGTGGTGAAACCGCCGAGCACCCCGTAGGAGCGGGCCTTCACCCGCCCGGACCTGGTGGCCACCGAGTCCGGTTCGTCGTCGGCCTCCGCCTTGCGGCGTCGCCAGAGGGTGACCCCGGCCATGAGCAGCAGGATCGCGCCGATCGAGGTCCGTACGACCGCGTCGTCGGCCCACACCAGGAACAGGGTCCCGATCACGACTCCCGCCGCGACCGCCGGGAACAACCGCCACAGCGTGGGCCAGTGGGCGTGCCGCCGGTAGGTGAGGACGGCGAGGACATCGCCGACGATCAGGATCGGGAGCAGTACGCCGGTGGAGGCGCGGGCGGGCAGGACGGCCGCGAAGATCGCCAGGCTGACCGTGTTGGCCCCGCTCACGGCGGTCTTGGAGAAGCCGACGAGCAGGGCCGCGGCGGCGAGCGCGGCGAATTCCCAGCCGGATATGTGCCAGAGCGTCATCGTGTTCATGCGAGGACCGATCGTATGTCCTTACATCTCCCCGCGTAAGGAGTGTCTCGCCAGGTGGCCCCTGCCGCTGCCGCGCAGCGGCGGATCATGACGCGCGACCGGCGATGCTAGTTTCTGGCTGTGGCCGACACCCGCGAGCATGTCCTCCCCGGTACCCGGAGCACGATCACCGCACGCGAGTGGCCGTACGAGCGACCACGGTACGTCGCCCTCGTCGCGCACGGCTACGGCGAACACGTCGGCCGGTACGCCGGGTTGGCCGCCGTACTGGTGGCGCACGGCGCCGCCGTCCTCGGGCCCGACCACCAGGGTCACGGCGAGTCGGGCGGTGAGCGCGTACTGATCGGCGACTTCGAGGACATGGTCACGGACCTGCACTCCGTCGCCGACCTGGCCCGTGCCACGTACCCGGGCGTCCCCCTCGTCCTGATCGGCCACTCCATGGGCGGCCTGATCGCGTCCCGTTTCGCACAGCGCCACGGCGACGAGCTCGCCGCGCTGGTGCTGTCCGGGCCGGTGATCGGCGACTGGGAGCTGCCGGGCCGACTGCTCGCCCTCGACGAGATCCCGGACATCCCGATCAACCCGGCCGCGCTCTCCCGAGACCCGGAGGTCGGTGCCACGTACGCCGCGGATCCGCTGGTCTGGCACGGTCCGATGAAGCGGCCGACGCTGGAGGCCTTCGCCCGCACCCTGACGACGGTCGCCGACGCGGGTGACATCGGCCGGCTGCCGCTGTTGTGGCTGCACGGCGGCGACGACCGGCTCGTCCCGCTGCCCGGCAGTCGTGTGGGCGTCGAGCGGTTGAGCGGCGGCGAGTTGACCGAGCACGTGTATCCGGGCGCCCGGCACGAGGTGTTCCACGAGACGAACCGGGCGGAGGTCTTCACGGACCTGATCCGTTTCCTGGACGGTGTGTTGAGCGGCGGCACGCGCTCGACATGACCGTGCCAAACTGCTCGTACGCCTCCTGCACCCCGTCGGGGTCGTCGTGGAACAGAGTCGAGCAGAGGAGCCTCGCGTGACCGGGACAGAACCAGCCGGCCGGCGGATCGACACGTCGAAGCCGCATCCGGCCCGGGTGTACGACTGGTTCCTCGGCGGCAAGGACAACTACCCGGTCGACGAGCAACTGGGCCGTCACATCACGGCACTTGACGCGGGCGCCCCGCGCACCGCACGGGCCAACCGCTGGTTCATGCAGCGGGCGACGCGGCTGCTGGTCCGGCAGTCGGGCATCCGGCAGTTCCTGGACGTCGGCACCGGGATACCGACCGCGCCCAACCTCCACCAGATCGCCCAGTCCACCGCGCCGGACGCGCGGATCGTGTACGTCGACAACGACCCGATCGTCCTCGCGCACGCGGCGGCGCTGCTGCGCGGCACTCCCGAGGGTGCGACGGAGTACCTCCAGGCCGACGCCCGCGAACCGCTCACGATCCTCGAACAGGCCGCCCGCGTCCTGGACTTCGACCGGCCCATCGCCCTCTCGCTGATCGCCCTGCTGCACTTCATCGCGGACGAGGACGGCGCCCACGAGCTGGTGGACACCCTGATCGGCGCGCTGGCGCCGGGCAGTTGTCTGGTGCTGTCCGCGATGACCGCCGACTTCGAGCGGGAGAAGGTGGAGCGGGGCATCGCCGCCTACGCGGCGGGCGGAGTGACGTTGGTGGCCCGCTCGCATGCCGAAGTGAGCAGTTTCTTCAAGGGACTTGAGCCGCTCGAACCGGGGATCGTGTCCGTGGCCGACTGGCACCCGGAGCTCGCGGAGGGCGAGACACCGCTCGGTGAGGGACCGATCTCGCTGTACGGAGGGATCGGCTTCAAGGCCTGACAAAGCGCCCGGGAGCCGGCCCCGGGACATCCGCTGAACGGTCAGGCAGAGGCGTCCACGGACACATCCACGGCCGCCTCCGCGTGCGTGACGAAGTCGTCGACCAACCGGTGGAAGAGCGCCGCGAGGTGCCGCAGGTCCTCGGAGGACCAGTCCGCCAGCGCCATCTCCATGCCCCGGCGGCTCACGTCCCGGATGCGGTTGACGGCGGCCAGTCCGCTGTCGGTGAGCTGGATGCGCTGGGCGCGGCCGTCGTCGGGGTCCGGGATCCGGACCACATGGCCGAGTTGCTCCAACTGCCGCAGCTGGCGGGTGACATGGGAGGCCTCCACCGACAGCCTGACCGCCAGGACCCCGGGGCGCAGCGGCTCGCTCTCGGCGATGTAGCGCAGGATCGCCACGGCGGCCCGGTCCAGGGGCAGCCCGACCAGCGCCATCAGACGCTCGTGCTGCCGGGCCCGTCCGGCCAGATAGGCGATCCGGGTCAGGACCCGCTCGATCTCGACTACGTCCGCCGGGACGGGCGCTGTTGCGGGTGGCGGTGTGGGCATGCGTCCACCGTAACAGGTACTTGCCTGAGTTAAGCAAGGTCGAGAGGGGTCGGCGCGAGACGGTTGCTTGACTTAAGTAACGCATTTATGGTTGCCTAACTCAAGCAAGTCCAGAGCTGGGGTCACCGAAGCGGAGGTGTCCCCGTCGCGCCGTACGCCGTGGGGACGGAGTATGGCGCCGTCACCGGTCCCGGCGGTCGGAGCACTCCCCCCGTCCGCCGCCGGGGCCGGTGACACCCCTCACGCACATGGAAAGCGAGTCCCCCATGGCCACGATGAAGTCCGTACAGACCGGTGCCGTCGACAAGATCGACGTGGTGGACGTCGAGCGTCCGATGCCCGGCCCCAAGGACGCCCTCATGAAGATCCGCGCCTGTGGGATCTGCGGCACCGACACCTTCTTCCTGCACATCGGCGGCGGCCCGTTCGGCGCGGGCGGCACCATGGTGCCGGTCCCCCTCGGGCACGAACCGGCCGGTGAGATCGTCGAGGTCGGTTCCGAGGTCGAGGGCCTGAAGACCGGTGACCGGGTGGTCGTCAACCCGCAGGGCTCCCCCTCCGGGATCATCGGCTGCGGCGGAAAGCACGGCGCCATGAGCGACTACCTCCTCCTGGAGGACTGCGAGGTCGGCATGAGCGTCACCGTCTTCCCCGACACGGTGCCCTTCGACGTCGCCGCGCTCAATGAGCCGATGGCGGTGGCCCGGCACGCCGTCAACCGTTCCGAGGCCAAGCCCGGCGACAAGGTTGTCATCTTCGGTGCCGGGCCGATCGGCCTGGGCGCGGCGATCTGGCTGAAGCTGCGCGGGGTCGAGCATGTCGTCGTCGCCGACGTCATCGCCTCGCGCCTGGAGACCGCGCTCGCGGTCGGCGCGGACGCGGTCATCAACTCCGCCGAGGAGGACGTGACTTCACGCCTGACCGAGCTGCACGGGCAGGCCGCCAACGCGCTCGGCCAGCCCCGCCCCGGCACCGACATCTACATCGACGCCGCCGGTGTCGCGGCCGTCGTCAACACCACGGTCGACTCCGCGAAGTGGGGCGCCAAGCTGGTCATGGTCGCCGTACAGAAGAAGGGCGCCGACATCGACCTCGGCGGGATGCTGCGCAGTGAGCTGACGCTGATCGCCTCGCAGGGCTACCCCACCGAGATCTTCGAGGTCACCCAGGAGATCGTCGAGCACCACGAGCGGTTCGCCAAGCTGATCAGTCACCGGGTGCCCTTCGGCGAGGTCGAGCACGCCTTCGAGCTCGCGCTGACGCCGGGCGCGGCGGAGAAGATCGTCGTCACCTTCGACGAGTAGACGAGCAGCGGACGGCGCGCCGGTCCCCCGCCCGCAGCGGGTACCGGCGCGCGCCCGGCCGCCTCGGACAGGACCCCCACACCATGATCCACCGCCTGCAGCGGGTGCTGCGCTGCCATCCCCGTACCGTCGACCTGATCCTCGCCGCCGCGCTCCTCGCCTGCGCCTTTCCCGGCAGTGTGCTGACGATCCCGGGCCGCGACCTCGAAGTCCCTTGGTGGCCCGGCGTGTTGGTCTCGGGTCTCTCCTCGCTCGCCCTGCTGTGGCGCCGCACCCTGCCGCGCACCACCGTGGTGGTCACCCTCTGCTGCGCCATGGCGGTGGCCGCGCTCGGCTACGTCGTCACGGTCCTGGTGATCGGGCCGCTCATGGTCGCGCTGTACACGCTGGCCCTGCGCTCCGAGCGGACCACCGCGAACCTCTTCACCGCCTTTGGCATCACCCTGCTGGTGGGCACGGCCGTGATCGTGGGCCCCGACAGCGAACCGCTGATCCTGAAACTGCTCGGCCCCGCCTTCTGGCTGCTGCTGCCCACCTCGGTGGGCACCACGACCCGACTCCGCGCGGCCTATCTGGAGGCGGTGCAGGCCCGTGCCGAGCACGCGGAACGCACCCGCGAGCAGGAGGCCCGGCACCGTGTCACCGAGGAACGCATGCGGATCGCCCGCGATCTGCACGACGTCGTCGCCCATCACCTCGTACTGGCCAACCTCCAAGCCGGCACCGTCGTACGGCTGATGCGCAGCCGCCCGGAGGAGGCCGAGCGGATCGCCGGCGAACTCGCGGGCACCACGCTGTCGGCCGTCCGCGAACTCAAGGCCACCGTGGGCCTGCTGCGGCACGCGGACGACTCGGAGACGCCCTCGGGGCCCGCGCCCGGGCTGGACCGACTCGCCGAGCTGGCCGCCTCGTTCGAGCCCGCCGGGCTCGTCGTCAGCGTCAGCACGGAGGGCAGGCCGCAGCCGCTGTCCGCCGGTACGGATCTCACGGCGTACCGCATCGTGCAGGAGGCGCTCACCAACGTGACCAAGCACGCGGGCACCGGCTCGGCCGAGGTGCGGCTCAGCTACTCGCACGACCGGCTGGGCATCACCGTCACCGACCACGGGGGTACGGCACCGCCCTCCTCCCCCGCCACCGGCGGCGGGTACGGCGTCATCGGGATGCGGGAGCGGGCGCTCTCCGCCGGTGGCCGGCTGCGGGCGGGTCACCGGCCGGAAGGCGGGTTCGAAGTCGTCACCGAACTGCCGTTGCTCCCTCGTTCACCGGCCCACACCCAGAATGTACTTGCGTAACTCAATCAATCTCATTATGGTTGAGTGAGTCAAGCAAGTCCGCTTGTCCCTGATCGTCACCGCTCGTTCCCGATGGAGGCTCCGCCATGTCCGACGCCCTTGCCCGACCCGCCGAAGCGGGTTCCTCCGCTCCGCCGAGGTCGAACGCCGTCGTCGCGGTGCTGGCCTTCGCCGGAATCGTCGTCTCGCTGATGCAGACGCTGGTCATCCCGATCATCCCGGAGCTGCCGAAGTACCTGAACGCCTCCGCGTCGAACACCGCGTGGGCGGTCACCGCCACCCTGCTGGCCGCCGCCGTGGCCACCCCGGTCGTGGGCCGGCTCGGCGACATGTTCGGCAAACGCCGGATGCTTCTCACCAGCATCGTGCTGCTGGTGTCCGGCTCGATCGTGTGCGCCCTGGCCGACTCGCTGGTCCCGATGGTCATCGGCCGCGCGCTGCAGGGGCTGGCCGCCGCGGTCGTCCCGCTCGGCATCAGCATCATGCGGGACGTGCTGCCCAGCGACCGGCTGGCCGGCTCCACCGCCCTGATGAGCGCCTCGCTCGGCGTCGGCGGCGCCCTTGGTCTGCCCTCGGCCGCCTTCATCGCGGACCACTACAACTGGCACATCCTGTTCTGGACGTCCGCCGTCCTCGGCGCCGTGTCCTTCCTGCTGGTCCTGCTGATCGTGCCCGAGTCCAAGGTCCGCACCGGGGGCCGTTTCGACCTGGTCGGCTCGCTCGGACTGTCCGCCGGACTGGTCTCCCTGCTGCTCGCGATCTCCAAGGGCTCCGACTGGGGCTGGACCAGCGCGACCACCCTGGTCCTCGGTGTCGCCGCCGTCGTCATCCTGCTCTCCTGGGGCTGGTACGAGCTGCGCAGCCCGCAGCCGCTGGTCGACCTGCGGACGACCGCCAAGCCGCAGGTGCTGTTCACCAACCTGGCCTCCATCGCCCTCGGCTTCTCGATGTTCGCGATGTCCCTGGTCCTCCCGCAGCTGCTGCAGTTGCCCGCCCAGACCGGCTACGGCCTGGGCAAGTCGATGCTGACAGTCGGCCTCGTGCTGGCCCCGCAGGGTCTGGTCATGATGGCCATGTCCGCGGTGTCGGCGGGCGTCACCAAGGCCAAGGGCCCCAAGGTCACCCTGATGATCGGCGCGCTGATCGTGGCCTCCGGCTACGCCCTGAACATCCTGCTGATGTCCGAGGTCTGGCACCTCATCCTGGTCTCCTGCATCATCGGCGCCGGTGTCGGCTTCACCTACGGCGCCCTGCCCGCCCTGATCATGGGCGCGGTCGACCCGTCCCAGACCGGCGCCGCCAACAGCCTCAACACCCTGATGCGGTCCCTGGGCACCAGCTTCGCCAGCGCCATCGCCGGGGTGATCCTCGCCCAGATGACCACCGACTTCGGCGGCTCCGCCCTTCCGTCGGAGAACGGCTTCAAGGTGGTCATGGCGATCGGTGCGGGCGCCGCGCTGCTGGCCTTCTTCCTCGCCACCCTCATCCCGGCCCGGCGCACCCCGGTCACCGATACGCCGGCCGCGGCACCTGCCCTCGCCGACGAGGTCTCCGAGGCCAAGGCGTAAGGCATCCTGGCCACCGGGACCACGGCGGTCACCGTCCCGCGTTTCACGGGACGGTGACCGCCCACGGCTTTCCCACCCGCCCCGTCGTTGCCCGGCACAGAGCGAGGAGTACCTCATGACGACGCCCAACTCCCCTCACCCCACGGCCGGTTCGGCCGCCGCACCGGTGGTGCGGCTCGGCGCCGGTGCGGTCCGCGGACGGCTGGAGGACGGGCTCGCGGTCTTCCGCGGTATCCCCTTCGCCGAACCGCCCGTCGGAGAGGCCCGCTTCCAGGCACCGCGCCCGGTACGCGGCTGGGACGGTGTGCGCGACGCCCTCGAGTTCGGGCCGCCGCCCCCGCAGGAGTCCGGCATCCAGGGCCGCCGGGGCGTGCTGACCGGACCGACGGGCGACGACTGGCTGACCGTCAACGTGTGGACACCCGCACCCGATCCGGCGGCCCGCCGCCCGGTCATGGTCTGGATCTACGGCGGGGCCTACAAGCTGGGGCACGCGGGCAGCCCCGGCTACGACGCCCAGCACATCGCGCGCGACGGCGACGTCGTGGTCGTGAGCCTCAACTACCGTGTCGGCATCGAGGGGTTCGCGCGCATCGAGGGGGCGCCCGCCAACCGGGGGCTGCTCGACCAGGTCGCCGCACTGGAGTGGGTGCGGGAGAACATCACGGCGTTCGGCGGTGATCCGGAGCAGGTCACGGTCTTCGGCGAGTCGGCCGGCGGCGGGTCGGTGGCCTCTCTGCTGGTCATGCCGAGCGCGTCCGGACTGTTCCGGCGGGCTATCGCGCAGAGCGTGCCCGGCACCTTCTTCTCGGACCCGCTGGCCAAGGACATCGGCGCCGCGCTCGCCGCCGAGGCGGGACTGCGCCCCACGGCCGCCGACCTGGCGACCGTGGACCCGCGTCAACTGCCCTCGGTGGGCGAGACGTTGGGCCCCAAGATGCCCCAGTACGAGGACCGCTGGGGCTCGGTCGTCCACACGGTGACGCCGTTCTCGCCCGTCGTGGACGGCGAGGTGCTGCCCGTCACGCCCTGGGAGGGGCTGGCGGCCGGGGCGGCCCGGGACGTGGAGCTGATGGTCGGTCACAACCGGGAGGAGTACCGGCTGTTCGTCGTACTCTCCGGGCAGGCCGGGAAGATCGGACCGGCTGACGCGAGGACGGCGCTGCGGCGGTTCGGTCCCGGTCCGGACGCCGAGTCGGCGTATCGCGACGCCTTCCCGGACAGCTCACCCGAGGAGTTGTACGAACGCGTCCAGACCGACTGGCTGTTCGGCATCCCCTCGCTGCAGCTGGCCGAGGCACAGCTCGCCGGCGGCGGTCGCGCGCATGTCTACGAACTCACCTGGCCGGCCCCGGGGTTGGGCGGTGTGCTGGGTGCCTGCCACGGCCTCGACGTCCCGCTGTTGTTCGGCACGTTCACCGCCGACCTGGGGAATCTGCTGTTCGCCGACGTCGAGCCCTCCCCCGAGGCCCTGGCGCTGTCGTCCCGATTCCGGTCGTCCTGGGCGGAGTTCGCGCGAACGGGCGACCCGGGCTGGCCCGCCTACGACACCGAGCAGCGGTCGGTGCAGATCCTCGACGCCCACCCCGTGGTCGGCGCCTCCCCCGAGGAGACCTCACGGCGGCTGTGGGAGGGCCACGCCTTCCGCGCGCTGCCGCTGGCCGAGTAGCCGGAGGGAAGGACCCGCGCCGTGTACCCTCACGGGTTCTCCCCCTTCCCGGCGAGCAACCGCTCCAGCCGGTCGAAGCGTTCGTGCAGGGCGCGGGCGGCCTCCTCGCCCAACTCCTGTGCGCCGTGGGCGAGATGGTGGCGGCGGCGCTGTTCGCGGCCGACGAACCAGGTGGCCAGGGCCGCGGTGACCAGGCCGTAGGTGGTGATGCCGACGACCATCACCACCGAGCCGACGACGCGGCCCCACAGGGTGACCGGAAAGAAGTCGCCGTACCCGACCGTCGTCGCGGTCTCGATCGACCACCACAGGGCCCTGGGGTAGGTCGTCAGGTTGGCGCCGCGGGCTCCCTGTTCGGCGGCGACCACGGCCCACGAGCCGACGAGCATCACCACGCCGAGGACCGCCGTCGCCGCGCCCGCCGCCTTGAGATGGAGCGAGCGGCCCTCCCGGCCGAGCAGCAACTCGACCGCCCTGGTGAGGAATCCGGGCAGCATGGCCACTCCTTCGCGTCACGGTGCCGGGGCCTGGGGCCAGTGTCGGGGCGGGCGGGGGCGCGGGCATGCCGGACGGGGCGTTCGAGTTGCCGTACGACCTGTGGCGTTGTGCGCTGGAGGGCCGGGCGGCCCGACCCGTCCGCCCACGAGACGGAGGACCGTGCCATGACGGCGGAACCCCGAGCCGTTCCCGAGACCTTCGCGTTCACCTGCGGTGACTGCGGCCACTCCTGGGAGGCCACCTTCCAGGTCATGTTCTTCACCGACCCGACCGACGCCGCCGGCCTGACCACGCAGGAGTACGTCGACGAGGAGGGCAGGGCCATGAGGTCGCCGCTCGCCGACGCCGTCTGCCCGAAGTGCGGCGGGCGTACGGTGCATGTGCTGGCGGCCGGGCTCGCCGAACGGGCGCGCCGCGCGGAACACGAACCCCGACCGCACCACGAACACCATCTGCACCTGCCGCACCGGCATTCCGGCCCGGCGGAGCCGCCGACAGACGGCTCACGCTGACACCCGCCTCTCACCCGAACGGCCCCCTGCGCTGGAGGGCCGGGCAGCCCGATGGTGCCCTGAGGGGGACTGCCACTCCCCCTGGAGGCACCGCCATGCACCGTCGCCCGTCCTCCCGCCCCGCCCGTGTCCTCGCCGCAGCCCTGGCGGCGGGCACGCTGCTGACCTGCGCGGCCTGCTCCGGCGGCAGCGGTGGTGCGGGCGGTGACAGCGCCTCGGACATCGCCGCCTCCCCGCTCGCCGCGCGGTCCCCGCTCGCCTCGCCCCGTACCGGGAAGTCCGCCGCCCCCGCCCTCACCCCGGCGGGAGCCAAGGCCGCGCTGATCACCGAGGCCGACCTGGAGGACAACTGGACCCAGGTCAAGGACGCCGCCGCCTGGGGCGACAAGCTCGTCATCGGCAAGGTCGACGTCGGCGCCCTCCTCACCGCGAAGACCGACGCCGCCGACTGCCAGAAACTGCTCGACGCGCTCTACGGCGACGATCTCCTCGGCAAGCCGTCCGGCGCGTCCGCGCTGACCGGGTTCGAGCAGAGCGAGTCCCGGCTGCTGTACCAGGTCGCCGCCTACGACCGCGCCCGGCTCGGCACTTCCCTGAACTGGCTGAAGACGCTGCCGGTGAAGTGCGACCAGTTCACCGCGACCGACTCCAAGGGCGGCCGGCGCACCGTCCAGGTCATCGAGAACGAGGTGCCCGCCGTGGGCGACGCCCGGCAGGGTCTCCAGGTGACCGTCACGAGCACGGGCGCCGCCCAACCCACCACGCTCACCCTGGAGTTGGCCGTCGTCCGGGTCGGCACCGACGCGATCACCGTCACGTCGGGCGGCCTCGGGGGCACGGAGTCCGACACGACCGAGGCCGCCGTGCGGCAGGGCACCTCGCATCTGAAGGACGTCCTGGCGGGCAGGACTCCGCCCGCCCAACCCGGCAACCTGGACTGAGAGTTCGCCGTCCCCGATGAACATGTGCCCCGTTGTCGCGAACCCTTGGGCCGGGTGATCGCCCGGCGGCACAATGGCGGGGACGGTACCGCGGGCGACAGGGAGTCAAGACGTGAGTGACAGCGACACCCCGGCAGAGGGACAGGCCCGGCTCGACACCGGTGTGGCGCACAACGCGCGCGTGTGGAACCACTGGATCGGCGGCACGGACAACTACGAGATCGACCGGCGGGTCGGCGAGCACGTGGCCGGCATGTTCCCGGTGATCCGTGAAGTGGCCCGCGCCGACCGGGACTTCCTCGGCCGGGCGGTGCGGTTCCTGGCCGGCGAGCGCGGGGTACGGCAGTTCCTCGATCTCGGCACCGGACTGCCGAGCGTCGACAACACGCACGAGATCGCCCAGCGGATCGCACCGGACGCGCGGATCGTGTACGTCGACAACGACCCGCTGGTGCTGGTCCACGCCCGCAAGCTGCTGACGAGCACGCCCGAGGGCGTCACCGACTACATCGAAGCGGATGTGCGCGACCCGGCGTCGATCGTCCAACGGGCCGCGAGCACACTGGACTTCGGCCGTCCCGTCGCGGTGATGATGCTGGGCGTCCTGAACTTCGTCCTCGACACCGACGAGGCCCGGGAGGTCGTGCGCGACGTCATGGCCGCGGTTCCGTCGGGCAGCTTCCTGGTCCTCACCCACCCCACCTTCGACGCGGATCTCGGCGGCGAGGGCAACATCCCGGCGATGGAGTTCTGGAACGCGAACGCCACTCCCCCGATCACCGCCCGCAGCCGCGCCGATGTCGCCGCCTTCTTCGAGGGCATCGACCTCCTCGACCCGGGTCTGGTGCCGTGCTCGCAGTGGCGCCCGGACTCCGACTCCCCGGCCGTGGTACCGCAGTTCGGAGCGGCGGCCGTGAAACCCTGACGGGGCAGCCGACCGTGCAGGACGCGACCGTGGAGGACGTATGACCACCCTTGCCGACCCACTGCCCGGCGGACGCCCCGGCGAGGTCGAGCGCGCCACCGCACTGGCCAGGGAGCTGACCGGACGGGGGGTGCACGGGATCGTCCTGGCCTACGTCGACACCGCGGGCGTGGGCCGGGTGAAGACGGTCCCGACCGCGAAGCTCGCCTCGGCCGCGGCCTGGGGCGTCGGCATGTCCCCGGTGTTCGACACCTTCCTGGCGAACGACTCCATCGTCACCACCGACGTCCTCGGCTCACCGGACGGCGACCTGCGCCTGTACCCCGACCTCGACCAGCTGGCCGTCCTGTCCGGGCAGCCCGGCTGGGCCTGGGCGCCGGTCGACCGGATCACCCAGGAGGGCGAGCGGCACCCCGGCTGCAGCCGCACGTTCCTGCGCCGTGTCGTCACGGACGCGGAGCGGCGGCACGGGGTCACCTTCCGGGCGGGCATCGAGATCGAGTGGGTCCTCGGCCTCGGCACGGCATCCGACGGCGCGTTCGTCCCGGCCACGACGGGTCCGGCGTACAGCGCGACCCGGCAGGTCGAACTGAGCGACTACGGCGCCGAGTTGCTGTCGGCCCTGGCGGCGCAGGGCATGGATGTGGACCAGTTCCACCCCGAGTACGCGGCCGGGCAGTTCGAGCTGTCGGTGGGCGCGCTCGACCCGGTCGCGGCGGCCGACCGCAGTCTCCTCGTACGCCAGACCGTGCGCGCGGTCTCCCAACGGCACGGCCTGCGCGCCTCGTTCACACCGGCCGTCCTCGCGCGGGGCGTCGGCAACGGCGGGCACATCCACCTCTCGGCCTGGCGCGACGGCGCGAACCTGCACACCGGGGGCGACCGGCGCTACGGCATGACGGCCGAGGCCGAATCGTTCGCGGCCGGTGTCCTCGCCCACCTCCCGGCCCTCACCGCCGTGACCGCGCCGAGCCCGGCCAGCTACTTCCGCCTCCAACCCTCCCAGTGGGCCGGGGTGTTCACCGCCTGGGGCCGGGAGACCCGCGAGACCGCGGTGCGTGTCGTCACCGGCACGGCCGGGCTGCGCGCCCAGGCCGCGAACCTGGAGGTCAAACCGGTCGACCTGGCCGCCAACCCCTATCTCGCCCTCGGCTGCCTGATCACCGCGGGACTCGACGGCCTCACCTCGTCGGCCGCCCTGCCCGAGGAGACCACCGGCGACCCCGCACACCTCGGCGCGCCGGAGGCAACGGCCCGTGGCGTACGGCGACTTCCGACCTCGCTGGCCGAGTCGGTCGCCGAGTTCCGCAAGGACGAGCTGCTGCGGGCCGCGCTCGACCCGGTGCTCGCGGACGCGGTGATCGCCGTACGCCAGGGCGAGATCGCGGCCGTGGCCGACCTGGACGACGAGCGGATCGCGGCGGCCTACCGCTGGAAGTACTGACCATGGGCACTGGACCGGTCCACGAGGCGCTCGCCGCGCTGGAGTTGGTGGACCACCACTGCCACGGGGTCGTCACCGAGGACCTGGACCGGACGGCCTTCGAGTCGCTGCTCACGGAGGGTGACGTCTGGCCAGGCAGCGGGATCTCAGCGTTCGACAGCCCGGTCGGGATCGCCGTACGCCGTTACTGCGCACCCCTGTTGGACCTGGAGCGGCACGCACCCGCCGACGAATACCTCGCCCGGCGCGCCGAGTTGGGGCCGGTCGAGGTCAACCGGCGCTTCCTCGCCGCTGCCGGGACCGGAGTGTTCTGTGTCGACACGGGGTTCGCCCCGGACTCCATCACCACGCCCGCCGAACTCGCCGGGGCGGCGAGCGCGGTCGCCCACGAGGTCGTACGGCTCGAAACCGTGGCGGAGGGTGTGGCCGCGCAAGGTGTCGAGCCGGACGGGTACGCGGACGCCTTTCGGGCCGCCGCCCTCGACGCGGTGCGGCGGCCGGGGGTGGTGGGGGTGAAGTCGGTGGCCGCGTACCGGACCGGGTTCGATCTCGACCCGGCCCGGCCCTCGGACGCGGAGGTGACCCGGGCGGCCCGCGCCTGGCTGACCCGCGGCGGACGCCTCGAACACCCGGTGCTGATGCGGGAGTTGCTGTGGACCGCGGTCGACCTGGGCCTCCCCCTCCAGCTCCACACGGGCTTGGGCGACAACGACATCCGGCTGCACCGCACGGACCCCGCCCTCCTCACGGACTGGCTGCACCTGACCGCCGGCACCATCCCGGTACTGCTCCTGCACTGCTGGCCGTACCAGCGCCAGGCCGGCTACCTGGCGGCCGTCTTCGAGCGGGTGTACCTGGATGTCGGACTCACCCTGCATCATGTAGGTCCGCTCCGGGCTCGGGCGGTACTGGCCGAGGCGCTGGAGGTCGCACCCTTCCGCAAACTGCTGTACAGCTCCGACGCCTATGGTCTGGCCGAGTTCTACGGGCTCGGCGCGCTGGCGTTCCGCCGGGGCCTGGGGGATCTCCTCCAGGACCGGGTGGACGCCGACGAACTGGGCCTGCCCGACGCGCTGCGACTGGCGCGCTGGGCCGGAGCGGACAACGCCCGCCGGGTCTACCGGCTATCCGACGGACACTGAAAGTATGATCAAGCAATGTCTGACATGACCGATACCACGCCCGGTTGGCTGTCCGCCGACGACCTCGAACAGGCACGCGCCCGCATGCCCATCCTGTACGTCGAGGCGGTGCCCGTCCGCGTCGACGACAGCGGCGAGGTGACCAGCATCGGCCTGCTGCTGCGCATCGGCCCCGACGGCACGGTGAACCGC